>JADMIO011331769.1_pt1 | contig 145794 bp, 143 predicted proteins | sample 8958161 | NCBI WGS metagenome assembly JADMIO01 (sample SAMN16585339, study PRJNA669376) | soil metagenome | isolation source: Crop rotation soil | place: USA: Cullars Rotation, Alabama | collected 2011 | reverse complement strand
CGCGACTTCAAGTCACGTGAATTCCAAGCTTCGGATCCCACTGTGCTGGAAAGCGATTCGGCCGGCCTCTATGCCGACGCGCCCGACAGCTTCGCCGTCGCGGTGCTCGACGAGATCGGCATCGACCTGCACCGCCATCGCGGCAAGTCGTTCGACGATATCGACCCGAGTTCCTTCGACCTGATCGTGACGCTGTCGCCAGAAGCGCATCACCGCGCGCTCGAATTCACCCGCAGCGCCTCGACCGACGTCGAGTACTGGCCGATCCCCGACCCCAGCGCCGTCGAGGGCTCGCGCGAGGCCCGTCTCGACGCCTACCGCAGTACCCGCGACCTGATCCTCGCCCGCCTCAAGACGCGATTCGGCAGCCCGTCCGGCCCGATACTCTAACGGGCATCCTCACCCGGCAGCAGGCCGCAATCGATCACCAGCCACAGCAGGTTGACCACCGGGATGAAGAGCAGCAGCGCCCAGAAGCCCGACTTGCCGCGGTCGTGGCAGCGCTTGATGGCGATCGCGCACTGCACCCAGATCAGCGGCGCGGCGAGGGCAAGGGCGACCGTGAGGCCTTCGAACACGCTGTAGGGAAACCAGCGGGCGAGCAGGGGATCGACCTGCATCGCGTACACCCAGAGCAGCACGAGCACCGGGATCTGGACCGACCAGAACAGCGCGCGGTCGATCCGGCCATCGAAGCCGAAGAGCAGCCGCCACAGCACCATCCGCGATCCTAGGGCCAGGTGGCATCGGCGTGCCGCGCCGCAACGGGCGCGGCCGGTGTCGGGGCAAACGCAAGGCCGGGCGCGAGAAAGCAGGCGGGAAAGCCCGCCAGGCGAAGGGCTGACATGCGGCTGATTTTAGGCGTTATGGGGACAAGCGGGAGGGGCAGCCGTTGACTAACCCCCAATCCAAGCCCATTTTCCCGGCCGCTTTGACTTTTGCCCCTAATTCGGAGGCCGGATGGCCAAGGAAGATCTGATCGAATTCAATGGCGTGGTGGCCGAGCTGCTGCCCAACGCGATGTTTCGCGTCAAGCTCGACAACGACCACACCATTCTCGCCCACACCTCGGGCAAGATGCGCAAGAACCGCATCCGCGTGCTGGCAGGCGACCGCGTCACTGTCGAGATGACGCCCTACGACCTGACCAAGGGCCGCATCACCTTCCGCTTCAAGTAGGCGTTGCTCGTCCTGGCGTCTGCTTCGCCGCGCCGGCTGGACCTGTTGCGGCAGATCGGGCTGGAGCCCGACGCGATCGATCCTGCCGACACCGACGAGACGCCCGGCCCGCGCGAGCTGCCGCGTGCCTACGCCCTGCGCATGGCTGCGGCCAAGCTTGCCGCCGTGGCGCCGCGTCATCCCGCCAGCGCCGTGGTGCTCGCGGCCGACAGCGTGGTCGCGGTCGGCCGCCGCATCCTGCCCAAGGCGGAGACCGAGGCCGAGGTGCGCGCCTGCCTCGCTCTGCTCTCCGGCCGGCGGCACAAGGTGCTGGGCGGCGTTGCGGTCGGTTGCGGCGGCAAGGTGCGCACGCGGCTGGTCGAGACGGCGGTGCGCTTCAAGCGGCTCGAGCGCGGCGAGATCGACGACTATGTCCGGAGCGGCGAATGGCAGGGCAAGGCCGGCGGCTATGCCGTCCAGGGCCGCGCCGCGTCGTTCGTCTCCTTCCTGTCCGGCTCCTACAGCAACGTGGTCGGCCTGCCGCTGTTCGAGACACTCGCGCTGCTGAAGGCGGCGCGATGAGCGGCGTCGATCGCCTCATCTGCCATGTCCTGCCGCAGGCCTTCCTGATGGCGCTGACCGCGGACGGCCGCCTGGTCGAGCTGCAGATCTTCCGCCGCGACCGACCGTCGATCGTCGAGAGCGTCTTTCTCGGCCGACTCGAGCGCGTGATGGGTGATCTCGACGCGGCCTTCGTCGACATCGGCACCGGCCGCTCCGGCTTCCTGCGCGCCGAGGATCGCGCCGGCATCGACGGCTGGCCGCAGGCCGGCGCACCGGTGCTGGTGCAGGTGCGCAACGAGGGCGAGCCCGACAAGGGCCCGCGGCTCAGCATGAACATCGCGGTGTCGGGCCGCTATCTCGTCTATCACCCGCTCGGCTCGGGCGTGAGCTTCTCGCGCCGCATCGAGGGCGAGTCGGAGCGCGAGCGCCTGGCGGGCCATGTCGGCGAATTGCTCGATGGCGGCGTGATCCTGCGCACCGCGGCGGCGGGCGCGCCGGTCGAGGTGCTGCGCACCGACGCCGGTCGCGTGATGGAGCGCTGGGAGAGCATCCGCCGCCGCGCGCTCGATGCCGTGCCGCCGGCCGACCTGAGCGCGCGCATCCCCGGCGAGCGCGATCCGATCGAGCGCATGCTGCGCGACTTCGGCGCCGGGCTCGAGGAGGTCATCATCGACGACCGCACCATGGCGCGGTCGCTGCAGGACGAGATGGACCGCCGCCAGGAGCGCATCCGCGTGCGCTGGCACAACGGCCCGATGCCGGTGTTCGACGTCGACGATGTCGCCGGCCAGATCGACACCGCGCTCGCCCCGCGCATCGCGCTGCCGAGCGGTGTCGAGGTGCTGTTCGAGCCGGGCGAGACCTTGTGCGCGGTCGATGTCGACAGCGCCAGCGCCGGCGGCCGGCAGGGACGGGCGCCGCGGCGGCCGGTCGAGGTCAATCTCGAGGCGGCGCCGGCGATCGCCCAGCAGCTCAGGCTGCGCAACATCGCCGGCGCGGTGGTGATCGATTTCGTGACCATGCGCAGCGCCTATGACCGTGACAAAGTACAGGCTGCGCTGGCCGAGGCGCTGCGGGACGATCCTGTCCCCTGCCAAGTCTATGGATTCACACGACTTGGCCATTTCGAGCTGACCCGCGCCCGCCGCGGGACCACGCTGGCCGGGCAACTCCAGGCCCTCGAGCACACGCAAGTTTGAGGAACGAAAGGCGGTCGGGCGGCGTTTATCGGTTGCCGTCCGACTCCCCATTCGGCCAGCCGAGCGGTCACCATCGTCCTGGAGGCCTGCAAAAATGTGTGACTATTCCCTCGAACTGTATCGTTCCGTCCCCGCCGCCGTCGGCGAGTCCTACAAGCTGGTGCGTTTTGGCACCGGCTCGATGGGCTTCGCGGCCGGAACCAGCTGTGACACTGCCGCCTGCGTTCCCGCCGGCGCGCATCTCCGCCTGGAAGGCATCGACGAGGCCCTGCAACAGACCCTGGGCATCGGCTCCTCCGAGGAGGTCGTGATGACCCGTCTCGAAGGCGGCCTGCACAAGGACGCCGTTCGCTTCGCCAACGGCCGCGAGATCTCGCTGCAGAGCCTGAACCCGGGCCTCAGCGCGACGATGTTCGTGCCGCTGCCGGACCTAGGCCTCGACAAGCTCGACAAGGTGGTCGACGAGATCGCCGATCGCGAGCTGATCGACGCCTGATTTCTGCCTGCGGGCTGCTCGATCCGGTCGGGCAGCCCGCTTTCCGTTTGACCCTCCGGCGGACCCGCGCGACCTTGGCGCTGCCATGAGACCGCCGGACCGACCCGTCCCGCTGCGTGCCGTGCGGACCGAGGCCAAATGCCCGGTCTGCGGCAAGCCCGCCGACGAGAAGAAATACAGTCCCTTCTGCTCCAAGCGCTGCGCCGACATCGATCTCGGCCGCTGGCTGAAGGAAAGCTACCGCGTCCCCACCGACGAGCCGCCGGGCGAGGGCGACGAGCCGCCGTCGCGACCAACTGGACAGGGGCATTGACCCGTCCTATACAGCCGCCCGCCAAACACGGCGCCCAGGTAGCTCAGTTGGTAGAGCATGCGACTGAAAATCGCAGTGTCGGTGGTTCGACTCCGCCCCTGGGCACCATTTTCCCCTAAGCGCTCGCTGCAGTCTCAGCCGCCATCCGGCCCTCCGTGCGCCCGAGGCGAGGCGTATTGGGTCGCAGCGTGCACCGAGGCAGGATCGTCGCCATGAAAATCTGCATCGTCGGCGCCGGCGCGGTCGGTGGCCTCATCGGTACGCGCCTCGCCGTTCATACCAAGGCCGAGGTGAGCGCGCTGGCCCGTGGCGACACGCTGAAGGCGCTGAACGCGCAAGGCTGGCGGCTCAAGCAGGGCGACGCGTTGCTGCAGGCGGCGACGCGGGCCTCGGCCGATGCGCGCGAACTGGGGCCGCAGGATCTTGTGGTGATCGCCGTGAAGGCGCCGGCGATGGCGGCGGTCGCGGCCCAGATCGGACCGCTGCTCAAGCCCGAGACCATTGTCCTGCCGGCGATGAACGGCGTGCCATGGTGGTTCTCGCAAGGGCTGAAGGGGCTGGACGAGGCGCCGTTGCAGAGCGTCGATCCCGGCGGTGCCATCGCCCGGGCGATCCCGCTGCGCCATGTCGTCGGCTGTGTCGTGCATCTCAGCGCCGCGACCGCCGAGCCGGGCCAGGTCGTTCATCGCAATGGCAACGGCCTGATCATCGGCGAGCCCGACGGCTCGATGTCGCCACGGCTGAAGCAGGTGCACGGGCTCCTGACCGAGGCGCGGTTCGAGATGACCTCGTCGCCGGCGATCCGCCATGACATCTGGTACAAGCTGTGGGGCAACATGACGATGAACCCGGTCTCGGCGCTGACCGGCGCCACCGGCGATCGCATGCTCGACGACCCGCTGGTGCGCAATTTCTGCTCGGCGGCGATGCTCGAGGCCGCAGCGATCGGCGCGAGGATCGGCTGCACCATCGACCAGGATCCCGAGGCGCGCCACGCCGTCACCCGCGAGCTCGGCGCCTTCAAGACCTCGATGCTGGTCGATGCCGAGCGCGGCCGGCCGATCGAGCTCGACGCCCTCGTCACCGCGGTCCACGAGCTCGGCCGCCGGACCGGCGTCGCGACGCCGTTCATCGACGGTCTGCTCGGGCTGACACGGCTGTTCGCCCAGAGCCGCGGCCTGCTGTCAGCCTGACGGCGGTCCGCAGGACTCGCGCAGGACCAGATCGACCGGCAGCAGCGCGCGCGACTGTGCGCCGAGAGTATCGCCGCGCACGCGCTGCAACAGCAGCTCGGCCGCGGCGCGCCCGACATCGTCGAGGCTCCAGCGCAGCGCGGTGATCGCGGGCGTGTGCACGGCCGCCAGGTCGATGTCGCCGACCGACAGCACCGAGAGGTCGCCGGGGATCGACAGCCCGACGTCGCGTGCCGCGCGCAGCGCGCCGGCCAGGATGCGCGTGCCGAGCGCGATGATGGCGGTCGGTCGCGCCGTACCCTGGAGCAGCGCGAGGGCGTCGGCATGGGCGAAGTCCATCGGCGACGGCTGGATGCAGAGCAGGGCGTCCGCCGGATCGAGGCCGGCCTCGCAGAACGTGTCGCGGAAGCCGGCGATACGCTCGCGGCTCGGCCGCATGCGGGCATTGGCCGTCAGCAGCGCGATGCGCCGATGCCCGAGAGCGATCAGGTAGCGCGTCGCCGCGCGGGCGCCGGCGCGATGATCGACCAGCACCGCCGGGTCCTCATCCAGGGGATCGCGATCGACGATGACGATCGGCGTGCCGGCGGCGGTGAGATCGCGCCAGGTCCTGTCGTTGGCGTCGCTGCCCGGCGCGACCAGCATGCCGTCGAGCCGGCGGCCCCGGAACTCGCCGGCGGCGGCGCGCTCGCGGGCCGGATCGTTTCCCGTGCTGGCGACGACCAGCATGTAGCCGGCGTCGCGCAGGTGCGCCTCCGCGCCGCGCACGATGGCGGCGTTGAGAGGGTTGGCGATGTCCGACACCAGGCATCCGACCATGCCGGTCGAGCGCGTCCGCAGCCCGCGCGCCATGAAGTCGGGCTGGTAGCCGAGCCGGTTGGCTGCAGCGGTGACGTCGTGCGCGACCTTGGCGCTGACATTCTTGCCGCCGTTCAGAGCGCGTGAAACGGAACTGAGCGAGACGCCCGCCGCCTTCGCCACGTCGCGGATCGTGACGATGCCCTTTCTGGAAACGATTTCCTCCAGTCTGAACCGATACTGTTGACTCACGGGTTCAGCGCCGTGAGGATACTGGAAACGATTCCAATAAGACAACGACCGGGAGGTACACGATGTTCGCGATCAATCGCCGCCTTTTGGCGGCCGGAACGGCTGCGCTCGCCTTGTTGGCGGCGGCACCGGCCCTGGCGCAAGGCAAGGCCCTGCGCTTCGTGCAGAACGGCAACCTGACGATCCTCGATCCGATCTGGACGACGGCCTACGTCACCCGCGACCACGGCTACATGATCTACGACACGCTGTTCTCGAGCGACGAGAGCAACGCGGTCAAGCCGCAGATGGTCGACAAGTACGAGGTCTCGTCGGACAAGCTCCTGTGGACCTTCACCCTGCGCGACGGCCTCGAATGGCATGACGGCGCGCCGGTGACGGCGGAGGATTGCGTCGTCTCGCTGAAGCGCTGGGGCGCGCGCGACCCGATGGGCCAGAAGCTGATGGACTTCGTGGCCGAGCTGAAGCCGGTGAACGACAAGACCTTCACGCTCAGGCTCAAGGAGCCCTACGGCCTGGTGCTCGACACGCTCGGCAAGCCTTCGTCGAACGTGCCGTTCATGATGCCCAAGCGGATCGCCAGCACCGATCCGTTCAAGCAGATCGACAGCCAGATCGGCTCCGGCCCGTTCATCTACGTCAACGCCGAGTCCAAGCCCGGCGAGAAGCACGTCTACATCAGGAACCCGAAGTACAAGCCGCGCTCCGAGCCGGCCTCGGGCCTGGCCGGCGGCAAGATCGCCAAGGTCGACCGCGTCGAGTTCATCGACATGCCCGATCCGACGCAGCAGGTGAACGCCCTGATCGCGGGCGAGATCGACATGATCGAGCAGGTGCCGCACGACCTCATCCCGCTCCTGAAGAAGGACAAGGCGGTGCAGACGGTCAACTGGAACCCGCTCGGCCAGCAGTTCGTGCTGCGCATGAATTGGCTGACCAAGCCGTTCGACAATCCGAAGATCCGGCTGGCCGCGCTCTACTCGATGCGCCAGGAGGACTATCTCAAGGCGACCGTCGGCGAGCCGGAATACTACAAGGTCTGCACCGCCGCCTTCGTCTGCGGCACGCCCAACGGCTTCGAGATCAAGGGCGACCTCCTGACCAAGCCCAATTTCGAGAAGTCCAAGGCGCTGCTGAAGGAAGCCGGCTACGACGGCTCGCCGGTGGTGCTGATGCAGTCGACCACCCTGCCGGTGCTGACCAACATGGCGCCGGTCACCAAGTCGCTGCTCGAGCAGGGCGGCTTCAAGGTCGACATGCAGTCGATGGACTGGCAGACGGTGGTGTCGCGACGCGCCAAGAAGGATCCCGCCGACAAGGGCGGCTGGAGCGCCTTCCACACTTACGCCATCGCCGCCGACATCCTCAATCCGATCGCCGCCAACTTCACCGTCGCCAACGGCGACAAGGCATGGTTCGGCTGGCCGAACGATCCGGAGATGGAGAAGCTGCGCGACGCCTATTCCAAGGAAACCGATCCGGCCAAGTCCAAGGCGCTGGCCCTGGCGGTGCAGAACCGCGCGCTCGAGACCGCGCAGTACGCCTGGCTCGGCCAGTGGTACGGGCCGGGCGCGGCGCGGGCCAACGTCGTCGGCTGGCTGAAGGCGCCGGTCACGGTGCTCTGGAACATCGAGAAGAAGTGAAGCCGCAACGAACCGACGTCCGCGCGCCTGACGGCGCGCGGCTCGCCGTCTACGAATGGGGTAATCCGGCAGGGCCCGAGGTCCTGCTGATCCATGGCTTCGCCCAGTGCCACCTCTGCTTCACGCCGCAGATCGAGGCGCTGGCGCCGCACTTCCGCGTCATCGCCTTCGACCAGCGTGGGCACGGCGAATCGGAGCAGCCCGCCGATCCGGCGGCCTATCGCGGCAGCCGCGGCTGGGCCGACGACATCGCCGCCGTCATCGCCGCCAAGGGCTTGCGGCGGCCGGTGTTGGTCGGCTGGTCGATGGGCGGCCGGGTGATCCGGCAGTACCTGATGGTGCATGGCGATGCCCGCCTCGCCGGCATCAACTTCGTGGCCTCGCTGGTGGTCGAGGACCCGCGCGGCCGCGGGCCCTCCGGCCCCAAGCCGCTGCCGGACACTCTGTCGCTCGCCGAGGAGATCGAGGCGGCGATCGCCTTCGTCGACGGCTGCTACGGCAAGAAGCCGCCGGAGGCGGAGTTCCGCCGGGTACTGGCCTACAACATGCGCGTGCCGGCGCCGGTGCGCCGCGCGATCGGCGGCTGGTCGACCGAGCCCACGGCGACCCTCGAGGCCCTGAAGAAGGTGCGCGTGCCGGTGCTGATCACGCACGGCCGTGCCGACGCCGTGGTGTTGCCGCTCGCCGTCGAGTTCAGCCTGGCTGCGATGCCGCACGCGAAGGTGTCGTGGTTCGACGGCTGCGGGCATTCGCCGTTCGCCGAGGACGCGCCGCGCTTCAATCGCGAGCTCATCGACTTCGTGACGTCCTGCCAGGCCTGAGCGCGGTTGCGCCGGCCATCAGGAACGGGCAGAAAGCGCGCGCAACGTCCCGATGGATGAGTTTGTCGCGCAATGGCGAAGCGTATCTGGAGCAAGGCTCTTCTCTATCTGGGACCGTCGAAGATCCATGGAATCGGCTGCTACTCGGACATCGTGATCAGGAAGGGCGAGTTCGTCCGCATCTTCTCGCCCGAGGATAGCCGGTGGATACCGCTCAAGAAGGCGCACGCCTCGCCGCACAAGGACCTGATCAAGAAGTTCGGCATCCGCATGCCCGGCGGCTACTGGGCGCCGATCGATTTCCTGCGGATCTCGGTCGGCTGGTACATGAACCATTCCGAGACGCCGAACCTGCAGTCGGACGACGGCGACGTCACCTATTACGCGCTGAAGACCATCCGTCCTGGCGAAGAGGTGACCATGGACTACCGGCGCATGGATCCAGACCACGACAATCTCAGCCGCGACGAGGTGCTGCCCGGCAAGTCGCGCAAAGGTTGACCGCCGTCTGACGGCCTGCCCAAATCGCCGGCCGTGACCCCGTCTTTTGCCCGTCTCACCGAAGTTCCGCGCGAGCCGATCGCGCTGTCGGTGCTGACCGGCTTCCTCGGCAGCGGCAAGACGACGGTGCTGTCCCGGGTCCTGGCCCAACCCGACCTGCGCGACACCGCGGTCGTGATCAGCGAGTTCGGCGCCGTCGCGCTCGACCACCTCCTACTCGAGGCGACCGCCGACGACGTGGTCGAGCTGCCCAATGGCTGCACCTGCTGCGCCGTCCGCCAGGGACTGGCCGATGCCTTCTACCGGTTGCTGCGTTCACGGCAGGAATCCGCCAAGCCGTCATTCCGGCGGATTGCGCTCGAGACCAGCGGGCTCGCCGATCCCGGGCCGGTGCTCTACACGCTGTCGGCCGACGCCTTCCTCGAAGCAGCGCTGCGGCTGGATCGCGTCGTGACCACGGTCGATGCCGTCGCCGGCCCGGCGACGCTCGAGCGCTATCCCGAAGCGGTGGCGCAGGCCGCTGTCGCCGACCTGCTGCTGATCACCAAGACCGACCTCACGCCGGCGTCCGATGGCTTCCTGCAGCGACTAGCGTCGCTCAACCCGACCGCGCCGATCGCCGATGCCGGCGACGCCGACGTGAAGGACCTGCTGTTTGGCGGCTCGCCCAAGGCGCTGCCGCGACCGCGGCCGGTCGCGACGGCGACGCATGCCCATGGCATCTCGGCGCTGTCGCTCCGCCTGCGGCGGCCGATGAGCCGGCTCGCCTTCGCCAAGGCGCTGGGCGGGCTGGCGCGCGATCACGGCGAGAAGCTGCTGCGGGTGAAGGGCCTGGTCGAATTCGCCGACCGACCGGGCGGGCCGGCGGCGATCCATGCCGTGCAGCACACGCTCTATCCGCCGCGCTGGCTGGAGCGCTGGCCGGATGGCGATGCCACCAGCCGCCTCGTGTTCATCCTCCGCGATCTCGAACCGGACGAGATCCTGCGCCGCTTCGCCGAGGGCGAGCCGGCGCCCATCGCTGTTCCGGCCGGAGCCCCCTGATGCTCGACCTCGCCATCACCGGCGGCACCTGCGTGCTGCCGACCGGAACCCAGGCCGCCGATATCGGCGTGAAGGACGGCCGCATCGTGCTGGTCGGCGGGCCGGGCTCGTTGCCCGACGCGGCGCGCAGGGTGTCGGCCAAGGACCGCCTGGTCATTCCCGGCGGCATCGATCCGCACATCCACTGCCTGATGCCGGTGCGCGCGCCGGGCCGGCCCGACGTGCTGACCGACCCGCCAAGCCAGGTCAGCAAGGCGGCGCTGCATGGCGGCACCACGACCTTGATCGACTTCGTGCAATGCGTGCACGAGCGCACCGTCCAGGAGTCGATTGCGGCGACACAGGCTCAGTGGAAGGACGCCTGCTACTGCGACTACGGCTTCCACCTGACGCTGATGGGCGAGGTGCCGCAGCCGCATTTCGGCCAGCTCGCCGACGCCATGCAGGACGGCCATGCCAGCATCAAGATCTTCACCACCAACATCCGGCCGGGAAACATCGGCCGCATGGTGCCGCACGGCCATATCTGGGAGGCGCTGAAGGTGGTCGCCAACGCCGGCGGCATCGCCTGCATCCATGCCGAGGACAACGACATCGTCATGTTCATGTACGAGAAGCTGATGCGCGAGAACCGCGTCAGCTTCGAGCACATGGCCGAGGTCCACAACGCGCTGTCCGAGGAGCTGTCGTTCAACCGGGTGATCCGGCTCGCCGAGAACGTCGAAGGCGCCGCGCTCTACATGGTGCATGTCTCGGCGGCGACCGGCGTGGCGGCGCTCGCGGCGTCGCGGGCCAAGGGTTTCCCGATGTACGGCGAAACCCTGCACCAGTACCTGATGTACAACGCCGAGGACTACAAGCGGCCGGGCGGCCAGATGTTCCACACCTACCCGTCGCTCAAGTATCCCGAAGACCAGAAGCGGCTATGGGAGGCGACCAACCGCGGCGCCATCCAGACCATCGCCACCGACGAGCTGTGCTGTCCGCTCCGGGTCAAGCTGCAGGGTAGCCGGATCGACGACACGACCGGCGGCAATTCGGGCGTCGAGCCGCGGGTCGGGCTGATGTATACCCAGATGGTGACCAGGCGCGGCTACTCGGAGGCTCATTTCGTCGACATGATCTCCACCAACGCGGCCAGGATCATGGGCCTCTATCCAAGGAAGGGCGCGCTGGCGGTCGGCTCCGACGCCGACATCGTGCTGCTGCAGACCGGCCTCTCCAAGACCATCACGGCCGCCGACCTGCACGAGACCGACTACACGCCCTGGGAGGGCCATGTCGTGACGGCGTGGCCGACCGTGACCGTCAAGGGCGGCCACGTGGTCGTGGAGGAGGGCGCCTTCCATGGCGACCTCAAGCACGGCCAGTTCCTCAAGCGCCGCGTCAGCGACGACATCCGCAGCCGGCCGGCCGTCTGATCCCATAACGAGTACCCAATGCCTGCCGATATATCGACCGACATACCGATCGGCGCCCTGCGCAAGGATGCGCTGGGCGTGCCCCACATCGTCTTCTTCGTGGTCGCCGCGGCGGCGCCGCTGACCGCCGTGGTCGGCGTCACGCCGGCGGCGTTCATGCTCGGCAACGGGCCGGGCGTGCCGCTGACCTTCCTGCTGGTCGGCGTGCTGTACCTGCTGTTCAGCGCCGGCTTCACCGCGATGAGCGGCTTCGTCGGCAGCGCCGGCGGGTTCTATTCCTACATCGTCGCCGGGCTGGGGCCGACGGTCGGCGTGGCCGGGGCGATGATCGCGCTCGCGACCTATTTCACCATCGAGATCGGCCTGTGCGGCCTGTTCGGCTTCTTCCTCAACGACATGGTGACGGCGCATGGCGGGCCGATGCTGCCGTGGTGGATCTATCCGATCGGCCTCTTGACGGTGATCTATGCCTGCGGCCGGCGCAGCATCGAGTTCAGCGGCGCCGTGCTCGCCTTCTGCATGATCGCCGAGGTGGCGATCCTGCTGCTGCTGGGCATCGCGATCCTGCTCATGGTCACGGCCGGACCGGCCGAGCCGGCCCTGTTCGCGCCGTTCGGGCCCGCCGCGCTGTCGCCGGGGCTCGGCATGGCGCTGGTCTTCGTCGTCACGGCGTTCATCGGCTTCGAGGCGACCGCGATCTTCGGCGAGGAGGCGCGCGACCGCGGCATCACCATCCCGCGCGCGACCTACATCGCCGTGGTCCTGATCGCGCTGTTCTACGCCTTCACGACCTGGGCGGTCTCGCTCTACTACGAGCCCGGCCGGATCGCCGAGCAGGCGGCGGAGCATACCGCGACGCTCTATCTCACGCCGGTCAAGTCGCTGCTCGGCCTGACCGCGGGCCACGTCATGGAGGGGCTGCTGGTGGCGAGCCTGTTCGCCTGCGGCCTGTCGTTCCACAACACCCTCAACCGCTACCTGTTCGCGGCCGGCCGCGAGGGGCTGCTGTGGCGCGGCCTGGGCCGCACCCATCCCGACCATCACTCGCCGCTGGTCGCGGGCTCGGTGCAGACCGGGATCATGCTGGTCGCGATCGCGCTGTTCGCGATCGGCGGTGCGGACCCCTATGCCGTGGTGTTCTCCTGGATGGGCGCGTTCTCCAGCCTTGGCATCCTGATGCTGCAGGCGCTGGTGTCGCTCGCCGTCATCGCCTTCTTCTGGCGCAACAGCCGCGGCATGAGCCTGTGGCGCCGCCTGATCGCGCCGGGCCTCAGTGCGGTGGGCCTCGCCGTCTGCTTCGTGATGATGGCCGGCAATCTCGAGCTGGTGAGCGGCTCCAGCTCGCTGATCGTCCAGGGCTTCCCGCTGATGCTGGTGGCGATCGGCCTCGCCGGCGCCGGCGTCGCGCTGTGGCTCAAGGCGCGCAAGCCCAAGGTCTATGCCCATCTCGGCGGGCAGACGTTCCAGCAAGAGCTGAGGTAGGATCGCCCATGTCCCGCATCCGTCCGTCGCGCTTCGTGCACGTCGTCTATCGCACCCGCCAGTTCGACAAGATGATCGCCTGGTACCAGGCAGTGTTCGACTGCAAGGTGCAATACCAGAACCCGGTCCTCGCCTTCCTGACCTACGACGAGGAGCATCATCGCGTGGCGCTGATCAACCTCGCCGCGGCGGCGCCGGACGCGAGCCACGACGGCCCGCGCGGCGCGGTCGGCGTCGATCACGTCGCTTACACCTACGGCAGCGTCGACGACCTGATCGAGAACTACGCCCAGCTCAAGGAGAAGGGCATCCTGCCCTACTGGTGCATCCACCACGGCGTGACGATGTCGATGTACTACGCCGATCCCGACGGCAACCAGATGGAGCTGCAGGTCGATGCCTTCGACGACGCCGACGCAGCCAACGCCTTCATGAACGGCCCGGGCTTCGCCGCCAACCCGATCGGCGTCGAGTACGATCCGGAGGAGATCCTGGCCAAGATCAGGGCCGGGACGCCGGCCTCGGCCTTCCTGCGCCGCAAGAGCGACCTGCCGGTGTCGCCGATCCGCGGCTCGGCCGCGCCGCCGGCGCGCCACTAGAGTCCCGCAATTTCACCCACCCCCACCTGGGACGGTCTGGGACGGCTGGGACTCGTAGGACAGGCCGATCTCAATCCTGCGGCGGCACGAACATGTAGCCGACGCCCCAGACGGTGCGGATCGCCGTCGGGTGCTCGGGATCGACCTCGATCTTGCGCCGGATGCGATTGATGCGCAGGTCGATGGCGCGGTCGAACGCCGCCATCTCGCGATGGCCGATGCGCTCCAGCATCCAGTTGCGCTCGAGCGGCCGGTTGGGATTGTCGGCGAACAGCTTGAGCAGGTCGAACTCGCTGGCCGACAGCGTTTCCTCGCTGCCGTCCTGCTCGATCAGGATGTGGCGCTCGAGGTCGAGGACGCGGCGGCCCATGCGCACCCGCTTGCTCGGCGCCGCCGCCGGCGCCTCGCCGGTGCGGCGCAGCACGCTCTTGATACGGGCCAGCAGCTCGCGCGGCTCGAACGGCTTGGGGATGTAGTCGTCGGCGCCGGATTCCAGGCCGACGATGCGGTCGACCGTCTCGCCGGCCGCCGTCACCATGATGATGCAGATCTTGCTGCTCTTCTCCCGCAGCCAGCGGGCCAGCGCGAGGCCGTCCTCGCCGGGCAGGCCGATGTCGAGCAGCACCAGGTTGGGGATCTCGCGCTCGACCAGGCGGCGCAAGCCGACCCCCGAGGCGAAGCCGGTGACGCGGTAGCCCCGCTTGCTGAGGTAACCGATCAGTAACTGGCGGCCCGCGGCCTCATCTTCGACGACGACGATGTGTGGGCGCCAATCCATCTTTCACAACTCTGGCCCGGGGAGCGCAACTGGCGCCAAGGGAAAAATGTTAGAAGATTCCAGCAACTTAGCCAAGCTACCGGTCTCAGTTCAAGCGGCCGCTGAGGTCTCGATCTGGCCGCGGACGCGATCCATCTCGGCCACGAGGTGGCCGAACTCGCCCTCGCAGGCCACCCGATCGCCCGTCTTGGCCGCCATCTCGAGGGCTGCCGCGGTATTGCTCAGCATGCGGGCGCCGACCGCCAGCGCACCACTGCGCAGCCGATGGGCGGCCGATTGCAGCGTCGCCAGGTCACCGCAGGCCATCGCCTGCTCGATATCGTGCGAGGAGGCCGAGACCGTCTCGCTGAATCGCCGCAAGATATTGCGCCGGGCGTCGTCGTCGTTCTCGACCCAGGGATCGAGCACGGTCGGATCGATCGCCGGCGCTTCGTCGATCCGCACAGCGGTCTTCTTGGCGATCGGCTCCGGCGCCGCCGGCTTCTCCGCCTTGTCGGGCAGCCAGCGGCGCAGGGCGGCGCGCAGGCCGTCGAGGCCGACCGGCTTGGCGAGGTAGTCGTCCATGCCGGCGGCCTTGCAGCGCTCCTCTTCGCCGGCCATCGCGTCGGCGGTCACCGCCACGATCGGCGTGCGCTTGCGGTTCTCGGCCTTCTCGATGCCGCGGATCTCGCCGGTCATGGTGAAGCCGTCCATCACCGGCATGTGGACGTCGGCGAAAACGATGTCGTAGCCGCCGCTGCGCCACGAGCTGAATCCGGCGAACCCGTCGGCCGCCGAATCGGCCGGGATGCCCAGCACCTTGAGCTGGCGCAGCATGACCTCGCAGTTGATCGGGTTGTCGTCGACCACCAGCGCCTTGCGATGTGCGGCAGCGGCCGCGGCGGCCGGCTGCGCGGCGGGCGTCGTCATCTTGGCGGCCGGCAGCGTCGCCTGCTCGACCACCGTCGGCTTGAGCTTGAGGGTGACGATGAAGGTGGCGCCCGAGCCCGGCAGGCTCGACACCGTGACATCGCCCTGCATCAGCTCGGAGAGCTGCTTGACGATCGACAGGCCGAGGCCCGAGCCGCCGAAGCGGCGGGTGATCGAGCTGTCGACCTGGCTGAACGGCTTGAACAGCCGCGCCTGCTGCTCGCTCGAGATGCCGATGCCGGTATCGGTCACCGCCAGCACCACGCGCGCCATGTTGTTGTCGATCGGCTCGGCCGAGGCGCGCAGCATGACGCCGCCGCGGTCGGTGAACTTCAGCGCGTTGGACAGGAGGTTGAAGATGATCTGGCGCACCCGGGTCGGGTCGCCGATGAAGGCGTCGGCCGGCGAGGAGGCGACGATGCCGACCAGCGACAGGCCCTTGCGAGTGGCCTGCGGCTTGAACACCTCGACGGCGCCGTCGATCAGGTCCTTGAGCACGAACGGCAGCTCTTCGAGGCGCAGCGCGCCGGCCTCGATGCGCGAGTAGTCGAGCAGGTCGTTGATGTTGCGCAGCAGCACCTGGGCCGATTCGCGCATCATGTTGAGCGTATGCGTCTGGTCCTTGCCGGGCCCCTCGGCCTCGAGCACGTCGATCATGCCGAGCACGCCGTTCATCGGGGTGCGCAGCTCGTGACTCATGGTGGCGAGGAATTGCGACTTGTGCTGCAGCGCACGCTCGAGCTGCCAGCCCTTCTCGCGGATCTCGTTGATCAGGCGGACGTTCTCGATGGCGATCGCGGCCTGGTCGGCGAACACCGTCGCGAGCTCGATCTGCTTGGCCGAGAACGGCTCGACGCCGCGGCGGGCCAGCGCCAGCACGCCGATCAGCTGGCCGTCGCGGGTCATCGGCAGACCGAGCATGGTGCCGACCGCGTTGGCGTCGGTGGCGTCGGCCGCGGCATTGGACACCGACACGGTGCGGGCGCCGCCGGCGACGCGCACCACCAGGTCGTCCCACGCCGGGGCGACCGGGGCAGCCCCGGTCACGTCGATGCCGGAGCCGCCGCCGGCGATCCAGCGGAAGGTGCCGTCCTGGAACTGGTAGATGCCGGCCATCTGGGCGCGGCACAGGCGGGTCGCGGTATCGAGCACCGCCTGCAGCACCGGCGCGAGGTCGAAGGTCGAGCGGCTGATCGCCTTCAGCACGTCGGAGATCGCGGTCTGGTAGTCGAGCGATTCGCGCAATTCGGCGGTACGGTCGCTGACCTCGCGCTCGAGCTCGACCCTGGAGCGCTGCTGCGCCGAGGCGAAGCGGTAGAGCAGGACCACGATCAGCACGCCGGCGGTGACCAAGAGGCCGGTCAGCAGCCAGTGCTGGAACGAGAGGTCGTGCTGGTCCTGCGCGACGATGTCGCCCGAGCGCACGTTGGCCGCGGCGGCGAGCTGCAGCATGCGCGGCACCTGCGGCTCGAGCAGGTTGCGGATCTTCAGCACCACCTCGGGATTGGGCAGACCCGGCACCAGCTTGTCGATGGTGGCGAGCGTCGCCTCGAGCTCCTCGACGTTGCGCTTGAGGTCGGGGCGCTCGGCGATGAACTCGTTGGCCTCGCCGGTGCGCAGCAGCACCAGCCGGTTGACCAGCACGTCGAGCCGGAGCGCCACGGCGTCGGCGTCGATGTTGGCGCCGGGCAGGGCGGAGGCCGAGATCGTCTCCTCGAGCCGCAAGACCTCGTGCGCGGCCTGGCTCAGCAGCCAGGTCAGGTTGTAGCGGGAGACGCGGCCCAGCGCCTCCTGCCGGTTCACGATCAGGACGGAGTTGGCGATCACCGCCACCGCCAGGAAGCCCAGCAGCAAGGCGAGCAACAGCCGCTTGATATTGGAGAACCGGCCGAATCCGGCAGCCAGGATCTTCCACATCGCTCGGTCGCCCGCTTCTGCCGTCCGGCCCCCCGTCGCGCCGCTTACTTCACGACCATGCGCGCGACCTGCCACACCGAGCGGCTGTAGAAGCGCTGGTGCTGCAGCTCGGCGTTCGAATCGTAGTTGTAGACGATGAACAGCGGGCCCTTGTCGCGCACCGGCATGTAGTTGCCGTCGCGCTTGAAGGCGAGGACGACCGGATGGGTCTTGAAGTCCTCGACCGGGACGTCGGTGGCGTAGTCGTTGAGGGCGGTCACGGTGAGGCTGGTGCCCTTGGCGCCGACCGCGTCCATCAGCTTGCTCATCGGCACGCCGGTGAAGGTCACCGGGTCCTTGTACCACGGCGTCTTGGTGGTGAACGAGGTGCTGCCGAGCGCCTCGATCATCGGCATGTCGAACTCGGCCTTGTCGCCGTTGTTGGTGTTGCTGATCAGGCCCGAGATGGTGAGCACCACCTTGCCCTGCGGCTTGGCGAGCGTCGCCGCGCTGGCCGTCGAAACGATGCCGGTCGCGCCCATGCCGGCCGCCGTCAGCGCCAGGCCGGTGAACCTACGCCGCGTGACGTTCATCTTCATCTTCTGCTCCCCGTTTGACCAAATATCGATCTCGATGGCGGGCCCCCGCCGGGGCCCGCCACGTCTCATAGCCTTCGTCTGAATCCGTCAAATCGGCGGTTCGGCGTGGCGGGTTTCCTGATAGATGGCGGAATTGCCGCTGTGCTCGCGCACCTCGACCGATTCCACCCAGACACGGCCGTCAGTGTCGGCCTTCACCATCTTGCCCACCTGGGTATGGACGTAGCGGGCAACTTCCTCGCATCCCACGGCGGGCAGGATGCGGAGATTCATCAGGCCGGTCTCGGCCATGCGCTCGAACTCGCAGATCATCGGATCGTCGGCGGCGACCAGCACCGTGTGGTCGAACATCTCGTGCAGCCAGGCGCGCACTTCCTTGAGGCCGCCGAAGTCCATGCACCAGTTGTTCTCGTCGAGCCGGTCGGTGGCGAACACGAAGCGGAAGGCCAGCGCATAGCCATGGATCTGCTGGCAGTGCGAATGGTCGGCGCGCCACTGGCGGAAGCAGCACGACAGGCCTTCGTTGTGGTCGTAGTTCTTGATCGAGCGGTAGATCACGCCGGCGCGCGACGGCTGCGACACCGAGGTGAGCTGCGCCTTGTCGAACACGGCCGTCATGCCCCGGCCCTCCGTTCGAGGGTGCGACACTCCTCGAGGAACTCCGCCTTGAGCCGCGGGTCGTCCTTGAGCACGCCGTAGTAGGCGCTGCTGATCATCTGCGAATCGTGGCTCGCCAGCACGCCGCGATGGGTCTTGCACATGTGGACCGCGCGCAGCCGGACGGCGAGGCCGCGCGGCGCCGTGCGCTCCATCAGGTAGTCGCCGATCTGCCGCGTCAGCTCCTCCTGGACCTGGAAGCGGCGGGCGAAGTGATGGACGACGCGGTCGTACTTGGAGAGGCCGATGACCCGGCCGTCGGCGGCGATCACGCCGATGATGGCGCTGCCGAAGATCGGCATCAGGTGATGGGCGCAGGTCGAGCGCATCTCGATCGGCCCGGTGACCATCAGCTCGTTCGAGGTCTCGGTGCTGTCGAACTCGGTCAGCCGCGGCGGCGCCGTGAAGCGGCCGGCCAGCAGCTCGTTGACGTACATCCGGGCGACGCGGTGCGGCGTATCCTGGGTATTGGGGTCGGCGCGATGATCGATCCGCAGGATCTCCAGCAGCTCGGTGAGCTTCTGGGCGGCGGCGTCGATCATGGACTTCTTTTGTTCCTGGGTCAGCGGCGCATCGAGGGCCTGATTCGCCTGCGTCCCCAAGTACAAAGTGTCGATAATATCCATGCCCTATCCTTTGCTGCGGCTTCCCACCACGGCAGCCAGGCCAACGCCGAGGGCCGATGCGGCCCTAAGCGATGACCTCAGATACATTTTACCATTTTTGCGTGTCATGCCGCTAGGGCCCCTGCAGACAGGGGTAGAAGTCTGTGTCGCGCGGCTTTTTCACGCCGGCAAACGCACTGCGCGCAGGACTTCCCCTCGATCACGACGGCTCCCCCTTACCCTGCCACGGCGATCCCGCTCCGCCGCCCGGGATGGCGCGATCCATCCCGGTTGTTTCACCCGGATTTACGCGTCGCGATTGAGATCGCGATACATGCGCTCCAGGCGCTCATCGTCGACGTCCGGCTGCGGGTCGCCCTCGATCTCGTCGAAGGCAGTCCAGGGCCGGATCACGCGGCGGCCCCGTTCGAGGCTGGCGCGTGCCTGTTTCAATGTCGCCATGGGAACATCCGGCGACGTGGTGGTCAGTTGCTCGAGCTCCGACAGCAACCGTGAGATACGCGCGACCTGCAGCTCGACAGGGCTGCTCGGCGTGCAGCCCTGGTTGGGCCGCGGAACGGGTTGCTGACGATAAAGTTGGCCTCGGCGGTAATCTCTGTGTCTCTCGAACTGAATGAGTTCGGCAGTCATACCCAAGCCCCTTCAATGGGAATGAATCGAAAAATAGACAGGCAGGCAATTTCACGCGGCAATTCACGCGGTACGCCGTTACGCGAACTACTCGGAGAAAAGCCCCCCTTTCCCCTCACGTGACCCAAATTGGTCACAGCTGTTTCGTAGCCGTGGCGTGTTTTGCGGCGATATCGTCCGTTTACGGAAGTTGTATCATCCGTATCGCTGCCACGGATTTGTTGCAGGATCTGCGGGCTATCGGTCTGGAATGTCGCGGTTTTCTGTGCGCTGTCGCACCTTTGTAACCGAGACGATCGCCCGATTTAGACGAACTTAGACGACGGTGATCGTCGGCATGCCGGGCTCGACGCGGCCGATGATCCGAGCCGACGGCAGGCCCGCGGCCTGGATCGTCTCGAGGATGCGCGGCGCACTTGTGGCCGCGCACGACACCAAGAGGCCGCCCGATGTCTGCGGATCGGCGAGCAGGTGACGTTTCCACTCCGGCAATCCGCTGGGCAACGCGACGTCGTGGCCGTAGCTCGCCCAGTTGCGAATCGAGGCGCCGGTGACGAATCCCTGCTCGGCGAGCATCGCCGCGTCCCTGAGCAGCGGCACCTGATCGACCTGCAGGGTGACGGCGAGCTTGGAGCCGCGTGCCAGCTCCAGGGTGTGGCCGAGCACGCCGAAGCCGGTGACGTCGGTCACGGCGTGGACGTCCTTGTCCTGGCCGAGCTCGGCGCCGATCCTGTTCAGGGTCGTGGTCGCCTCGATCATCTCCTGGTAGGCGGCCGGCGGCAGGGCACTCTTCTTTATGGCGGCCGAGTAGATGCCGACCCCGACCGGCTTGGTCAGGATCAGGGCGTCGCCGGCCCGGGCGTCGGCATTGCGGCGGACCTGGCTGGGATGGCAGGTGCCGATCACGGCGAGGCCGTAGATCGGCTCGGGGCAGTCGATCGAATGGCCGCCGGCGATCGGGATGCCGGCGGTGGCGCAGACCGCGGCGCCGCCCTTCAGGATCTCGCGCACCATCTCGACCGGGATCTTGTCGACCGGCATGCCGAGGATGGCGAGCGCCATGATCGGCTTGCCGCCCATGGCGTAAACGTCGGAGATGGCGTTGGTCGCGGCGATGCGGCCGAAATCGTACGGGTCGTCGACCATCGGCATGAAGAAGTCGGTGGTGGCGATCACGCAGGTATTGTCGTCGACCTGCCAGACCGCCGCGTCGTCGGAATTCTCGGTGCCGACGAGGAGCTGCTTGTAGATCGCGGTCGCCGGCTGGTCGGCCAGCAGTTCCTGCAGGACGGAGGGGGCGAGCTTGCAGCCGCAGCCGCCGCCGTGGGCGAGGGTGGTGAGACGAACGGGGTACGTGGTCATAGGCGCGAGCGTAGCGGCTTTCGGCGCATGCCGAAAGCGCGCGGCGGGCCCGCTCGTACTACGCCTGAACGCTGCGCGCTCAGTCGTAGTACTGAGGAGACTTCCGTTGCGCGTCGCTCGTCTTCTTATCGTGGTTGATCCAGAGCTGCGCCTTCCTGTCGGCCAGCACCTTCACCACCTTGGCGTGCGAGGCGTGGGTCTGGTCGGCGCTGGTGTTCATCGACGGCACGCGGTCGTTGTCCCAGTTGTCCTTGAAGTGCGCGAGGTCGCCGGTCAGCACGACGTAGCCGGTCTTCTTCAGCCGCACCAGCAGCGACTGATGGCCCGGCGTGTGGCCGGGCGTCGACAAAATGGTGACGCTGCCGTCGCCGAACACGTCGAGGTCGCCGGCGAACGCCTTGGTCGGACGGTCCTTCTTGAACGGCGCCTGCTTGCCGGCGGCGAACGCCCAGTCGAGCTCGGCCTTCTGGATCAGGAGCGTCGAGGCCGGGAACATGTCGACGTTGCCGATATGGTCGCCGTGGGTATGCGAGATCGCGACGTAGGTGACGTCGGCCGGCTTGACGCCGACCTCGGCGAGCTGGGCCGCGAGCTTCTTGGGCCGCGTCGCGGTGCCGACCGGGCCGGCGACCGGCTTGTCGGCGACCGAATCGGGATAGCCGGTGTCCCACAGTAGCCACTGCGCGCCATGCTTCATCAGGTAGCAGTTGTCGGAGAGCTCGATCGGCTTGCCGACATTGACGCCGGGCGACCAGCGCGACTGGTCGATCGCGGCGTTGTGGCCGCAATCCATGATGTAGAGGCGGTCGACGGTTTGCGCCGATGCGGGTAACGCAAACGCGGCGGCGCAGAGGGCGATCACGAGGGCGCGCATGGAATCCTCCCGGCAACTGGAAGCCGGAGGTTAGCGCGGCGCCGTCACGAGGCCCGCTTCACGTTTTCGTTGGCCTCAGCTCCTCGGGCGTCACGAACACGCCGATCCGCCGCGCCGCCAGGCCGACGTCGCGCCGGCTGGTCAGCACGGCGATCGGGATCGACAGGACGAGGCCGGTCACCACCGGCAGGATCCACGGCAGATAGGAAGGCGTCAGCACACCGAGTGTCGCGAGCGCCAGCACGCCCAGCAGCATGTGCAGCATGTGGCGCTGCAGGGCGACCTTCCATGGCATGCCGCGATCGCCGCGCGCCTGCGGCGGCCAGCCGACCGCGTTGCCGGCCAGGATGCGGACGACGAAGGTGGTGTGGAACAGCATCATCACCGGCGCCAGCAGGGTCGACAGCAGCACCTCGCCGACGAAGCTGACGACCAGCGCGGCACGACCGCCGAAGCGCCGGGCATTGCGCGTCGACCACTCGCGCAGCGCCAGCGCGAACAGCTTGGGCCCGAACAGGAGCGCCGCGGTCAGGATCAGCAGGCCGTGGATCTCGGGCCAGCGGATCTGCGGCCAGATCGGGAAGAGGGTGCGGTTGGGGCCGAAGAAGACGTCGCCGGTCAGCTCGTGGTCGACCACCAGGCTGCTGCTCAGCAGCAGCATCGCGAGCCACAGCGGCGAGGCGAGATAGGCGAAGATGCCCATGCCGAGATGCAGCCGGCTCATCCAGTGCAGGCCCTTCTCGCCGATCAGCCTTCCGTGCTGCAGGTTGCCCTGCACCCAGCGGCGGTCGCGCACCGCGTAGTCGAGCAGGTTGGTCGGCACTTCCTCGTAGCTGCCGTGGAGCTCGGGCAGCATCCAGCAATACCAGCCGCCGCGCCGGAGATAGGCCGCCTCGACGAAATCGTGGCTCAGGATCTCGCCGCCGAGCGGCGGGGCGCCGCTCAGCACCGGCAGGCGGCAGCACTCGGCGAAGGCCGAGACGCGCAGGATGGCGTTGTGGCCGTAGTAGTTGGATTCGCCCATCTGCCAGAAGCTGGTGCCCTTGGCGAGCACCACGCCGGTCATGCGGGTCGAGAACTGCAGCGCCCTCGCGAACAGCGTCTCGCGGCCGGCCGGCACGATGTGGGTCTGCACGATGCCGGTGCGCGGGCTCGCCTCCATCAGCGCCGCCAGCCGCACCAGCGTGTCGCCCGCCATGGTGCTGTCGGCGTCGAGGATGATCATGTGGGCATAGTCGGGCCCGCGCGAATAGACCCATTCGGCTATATTGCCGGCCTTCTTGCCGGCGTTGTTCTCGCGGCGGCGATAGAACAGCCGGTCGGCGGCATTCAGCGTCTCGCGCATCCGCGACCAGGCGAGCCCTTCCTCGCGCGCGATCTCGCCGTCGCGGGTGTCGCTCAGCACGAAGAAGTGGAAGGAGTCGAGCCGGCCGGTCGCCTCGAGCGAGCGATAGGTCGATTCGAGCCGGGCGAAGACGTCGGCCGGGTCCTCGTTGTAGACCGGCATCAGGATCGCGGTGCGCTCGCGCAGCGCCGGGATCGGGCCGTCGGCTGGCCCGGCGCGGCGCAGGCTGAGCGGATGGAGCCGCAGCACGCCGAGCACGAAGCCGAAGAAGCCGCCCCAGAAGGAAATGGCGATCCAGCCGAACATCACCACGAAAATCGCGAAGAAGATCGCTTCGGTGATCTGGAAGCCGTTGCTGCCCAGCACCGTCCACATCAGCGAACCGCCGAGCGCGGCGGTGGCCACGATCAGCAGCACGAGCAGCAGGCGCCGCCACCACGCCTTGCCGGCGTGCCGGTCGAGCATCCAGGAGGAGGCGGTCTCGGTCATGGCCGGTGGACGTAGGAGAAGGTCTCGGTCAGGGGGCGGCCGCGCAGCGTCAGGGCGGCGCGGATATCGACCGGCTTCTTGCCGTCCGGCTCGAAGTCGATGAACAGCCGCCAGGTCTTCTGCCAGGGCAGTGCCTCGACGAAGGTCCGAAGCTGCTTGCCGCTCGACAGCGTGACCCGCGCCTCGACCGGCTGTTCGGGCTGCAGCGACGGCATCTCGCCGCCGGCGAACTCGACGACGACACGGCGCGCCTTGTCGTTGCCGATCACGCCGCCGGTGCGCGTCGCGATCACGCGTCCATTCGGCGACAGCGCGGCATCGTCGGAAAGCGCGGACAGCCGGTAGCGGTACTCCAGGCGGGCGCCTTGCTTGGCCGGCCAGCGCGACATCCAGAAGGCGACGATGTTGTCGTTGGTCTCGGCCTTGCTCGGGATCTCGACCAGCCGCACCTCGCCGTCGCCCCAGTCGCCCTGCGGCTCGACCCACAGGCTGGGCCGCGTCTCGAGCCGCGCGCCGCTGTCCTGGTACGGCTCGAACGAGCGCTCGCGCTGCATCAGGCCGAAGGCGCGCGGGTTGGTGTCGGTGAACGACGACACGGCGAGGCCCGACGGATTGACCAGCGGCCGCCAGATCCGCTCGCCGCTGCCGGTCACGATCGCGAGGCCGTCGGCATCGTGGATTTCCGGCCGGTAGTCGTCGCGCGGCGGCGTGGTCTTGCCGGCGAAGTACATCGAGGTGAGCGGCGCGAGGCCGAGCAGCGACACGTCGTGGCGCATGAACAGCACCGCCCTGGTGTCGACCACCGTGCGCTGGCCGGGACGGATCACGAAGGCGAAGGCGCCGGTGGCGCCCGGCGAATCGAGCAGCGCCCACACCGTGAGCTCGGTCGCCTCGGGCTTGGGCTTGACCAGCCAGAAGGCGCGGAAGGTCGGGAACTCCTCGGGCCGCTCGGTGGCGGTGTCGATCGCCAGGCCCCGCGCCGAGCTGCCGTAGGCCTGGCCGCGGCCGATCGGCCGGAAGTAGCTGGCGCCGAGGAAGGAGATCACCTCGTCGAACTTGTCGGGCTGGTCGATCGGGAAGGTGACCTTGAAGCCGGCGGTCTTCAGCTCCTTGGGCACTTCCTTGAGGTTGGCGTCGCTGAGGTCGAACTGGCCGCTGCCGATCAGGACCGGCGTGACGTTGCCGTTGTCGACGACGCCGATCGACACCGGCTTGTCGTAGATGAAGCCGGCGGGGAAGAACTCGATCCGGAACAGGCCCTTTTCATGCCACAGCGCCGTGTCCGGCTTCGCGCGAAGCGCGCGGTACTGGTCGTAGCCGATCTTCTTCATCTCGCCGTCGATCGACGGCGCATCCTTGAACGGCTGGCTGGCGAGCTTCTGCGCCTCGGCCTCGACCGACGCGAAGTCGAACGGCGCCTGGGCCCGCGCGGCGGTCGCCGCGAGACACAGCAAAAGGACGAGAAACGGCGCAAGACGGGCTGAAATAGGCATGGATGCCGGACAACGAATGCACCGCCCCGCGAGTTCCGCCGCAACGGGTGTCCTGCGGCAACGTTGCTTCCGGACATGAGTCGATCACAGCAAAAGTTCGTCGAGACGGTGGCGCGCGAAAAAGGCCTCATCATCGTCAGTCCGGAAGCGCTCACCGTACGGCGGCAACGCTGCGGGACCGGCTTCTGCTTTCGTCTCGACTCGGGGGCGCTGCTGCGCGACCCGCGCGAGATCGCGCGCCTCAAGTCGCTGGCGGTGCGACCCGCCTATGCCGACGTGCGCTACGCCGCCGATCCCAACGCCCATCTGCAGGCGGTCGGCACCGATGCCGCCGGCCGGCTGCAATACCGCTACCATCCGAAATGGACCGAGGTGCGCGAGGCGGTGAAGGGGCGCCGGCTCGCCGGCCTTGCCAAGGCCCTGCCCGACATCCAGCGCGCGGTGGCCAAGGCCTTGCAGGCCGAGCCGGTCGACCAGGCCTTCGTCGCGGCGGCGGTGGTGCACCTGGTCAGCCTGACGGCGATCCGCGCCGGCGGCGAGGCCTATGCCCGCGACCACGGCACGCGCGGCGCGACCACGTTGCTCAAGTCGAACATCGCGCTCGCCGACGGCGTGGTGACGCTCCACTTCAAGGCCAAGGGCGGCAAAGCCGTGTCGAAGGAGGTGCGCGACGCGCGCCTGCACGGCGCCGTCAAGGCGCTGATGGCACTGCCCGGCCGGCGGCTGTTCCAGTATCGCGACGCCGAAGGCGGGTTGCACACGGTGCGGGCGGGCGACGTCAACGCCTATCTCTGCGAAGTGGCGGGGCGGCGCCTGTCGCTCAAGGACTTCCGCATGCTGGTCGCGTCGGCCGCCGTGCTCGAGGCGCTGGCCAACACCGAGCCGGCGGCCAGCGAGCGGGCGCGCCGCTCGCAGCTTCGGACGGTGGTCACCGCCGTCGCCGAGGATCTCGCCAACACGCCGACCGTATGCCGCAAGAGCTACGTGAACGAGGCCGTGGTCACCGCTTTCGAGAAGGGCGCGCTCGCCCGCCTGCGCAAACCGATGCGCTCGCCGATCAAGAAGGCGGAAGTGCTGGCGCGCGTCGTCGCCCGCCACTCGGGCTAGCTAGCCGGCGCCGTCCAGCTCGTCGAGCCAGCGGCGCGCCGCATGCATCTCGCGAAAGATGCGCAACGGGCGGTCGGCCGTCGCCGCACCGGCGAAGACCTGGGCCTGGCTGAAGGTCTCGTCGGAGCCGGCGACGATGGCGATCGGGCCGACCTGGCCGTGCTGGGCATAGAGCACGACCCGCTGGCCGAGGCCTTTCAGGTTGTCCTCGCTCAGCGCCATGGCGCTCGCGCCGATCTCGAAGATCTTGCGATAGGCCATCGCGCCTTCGGTCGTCACGCCGGTGAAATACTTCTCGATGTCCTCGACCTTCACCTCGTCCTTGGCGACCGCGATCACGAGACGGGAAGGATGGGAGATGGTCCAGTGAACGGGCATGCGTCCTTGATCAGGCGCTGCTGCTTATGCGCGGGCGCAGGTCGGTCTGGCATCGTGTCGCGCCGAGCGGAGTCAGTTGGATGCGGCCTTCGTGCTCCTCGACCAGCGCCAGCATCTTGAGCCGCGCGACCGATGCCGGGCGCAGATGCTTGGGCTTGGTAATACCGCTGGCGACACGGCGAAGCGCCGTTTGTTCATTGGGGCTGAGCGGGGCAAGCAGGCCACGTTCCATCGGCACCTCCAAATTACGGCCAACAATCAAAGCGCTTTCGCCGGATCGTGGCAACGACCTGAATGTGAATATTCCGTGGTCAAGGGCCGGCGCGGATGACGCTTGCCGGCGATCGGCGTCCAATGACCCTGGGTTGTGGGAGTTTCAGCGGATGCTCAGTCCAGCTACCGTGGCGACGCTTCTTGCGTTCGTCATGGCCAGCGGCGCTATGGGTTGGCGCCGCGGCACCAAATTCGTCTACCGGCGGTCCCTCGCCGCGCCCGACCTGCCGTCGGGCATGACACGGCGCGACTTCGAGCGCCGGCTGCGCCGACGCCGCAAGTTCGGCCGGATGGCCGTGACGGCCCTGTACGCCGTGATCGGCCTCGCCCTCGGCGCGCTTTTCGTCGGGATTACCCACCGATAGCGGCAACGGGGAAAGCCCTGCCGCGTTGTGGTAAATATCGTACCGAACAACGGCGACACCGGAGTGAGCCGTGGAAATCGACAGCCTCGTCACCGCCCTCGAGCGGATCGATCAGGCGACGCGGGAGTTCCTGCGCCTGTCCGACATGCCCGGCGCGCCCGGCCAGCTGCACGAGGCGCTGTCGCGCTGGTGCGCCGAGCTCGACGGCGGCAGTCTCGATCCGGCCTTCGACCAGCAGCGCATCGCGGTGAAGGACGCCTGCGTGGCCGCGCGTGATGCCCTCACCGTGCTCGCCGTCGAGGTCGGCCCGGTGCCGCACGCGGTGGTGCGCAGCGTTCGCGAGCTCTCGGAGATGATCGGCGAGATGCTGCCGGCGCTGGTGCGCGTCGCCGACCGCGGCTGACGATCGCTTGTTTCGCGCAATCCGAATCACCTCATCCTGAGGAGGCGCGCAGCGCCGTCTCGAAGGATGGGCAACAGGCAAGGTGCTCGCGCCACCCTTCGAGACGGCGCTACGCGCCTCCTCAGGGTGAGGTTCAGGTTCCGCTCTAGCGGATCGCCGCCAGGGTATCGGCGAACGCCTTCACCATCGGCTGCAGCAGGGTGGGATCGACGGCGCTGATCGAATCGGCCGGCGTGTGGAAGTATTTGTGCGACGCCGCCATGCCGAAGAAGTTGGCGTAGCCGGCGGCATGGACCTCGCGCAGCTCGCCGATCGCCGCCTTCTCCGCGGTCAATCGCGTGCCCTCGATGCCGGCGAAGTGGCGGTCGACCAGCGGGCCGAGCGCCGCCGAGCTGTTGATCGCGCGCACCACCGGATCGCGGCAGGCGAGCGAGGAGCCGAAATGCGCCCATGCCGCGGTCGCCGCCGGCTTGGGCGCTCCCTCGCGCATGAAATGCTCCATGCCGCCGTGGCCGATCTCGTGGCCCGAGGTCGCCACGAACACGAGGTCGTGCGCCGGGAAGCGCTCCTTGGCCAGCCGCGCCATCGCGAGGAAGCCCGCGATGCCCGGTCCGCGCTCACAGGTGCTGGTGAACCAGCTGGTCACCGGCGTCGAGATCACCAGCCAGCGGCCGCGGCCGCGATCGAGCCTGGCGACGATGTTGCGGCCCTTGACGTCGCGGCGATAGGCGGCGCGCACCGTCGCCGTCGCGCTGACGCCGGGCTGCAGCAGGGCGGTATCCTTGGGCGCCACCAGCAGCACCGGCACCGGCCACGGTTTGCTCGCCTGGTTGACGTTGTAGGTGAAGATCTCGCCGCTCGGATGGGCGATGTCGAGCAGCACCGCCTGCGGCTTCTGGGCGAACGCCTCGGCGAGCCTGGCGCGATGGCCGTCGTTCAGGTAGGCGCCGCGGTCGTAGGGCAGGCTGAGCCGGGCCAGGCCGGTCGGCGCGATCGGCGCCGTGATGTCGAAGCTCGCCTTGTCCTCGGGCGCCCACCATTGCGGCACGACGTCGATCAGTCGGCTGCCGACCCTGAGCGAGCCGATCTTGAGGACGTACTGGCGGTCCATCGTGAAGCGCTGCTCGCTGACCTTGAGGCCGGCGAGCGTGAGCTCGGAAGCGATCCAGTCGAGCGTCGCGTCGGTCGATTCCAGGCCGTAGCGATGCAGGCCGAACGTCTCGTAGCGGTTGATGTCGGTCATCAGCCGGTCGGTATCCAGCGGATCGGCAGCATGAGCCGGAAGACTCGCCATGGCGAACCCCGTGAGCAGGACGGCAAGGTGGTGGCGCAGCATCCGAGCAGAGTGGCATGATGGCGCCACCGCCAGCTAGGGGAACGATGACCATCTCATTCACCGTCAACGGCAGCGCCAGGAGCGTCGACGTGCCGGAAACCACGTCGCTGCTCGAAGCCTTGCGCAATCACCTCGGCCTGATGGGCGCGCGCTACGGCTGCGGGCTGGAGCAGTGCGGCTCCTGCACCGTGCTGGTCGACGGCCAGCCGGTGTTCGCCTGCACGCGCGAGACCGGCACCGTCGCCGGCCGCAGCGTCACCACCATCGAAGGACTGGGCACACCGGACAAGCTGCATCCGCTGCAGCAGGCCTTCCTCGACGAGCAGGCCGGGCAGTGCGGCTATTGCCTGTCGGGCATCATCCTGTCGGCCAAGGCGCTGCTCGACGGCAATCCCAGGCCGTCGCGCGCCGAGATCGTGACCGCGCTCGACCGCCATCTCTGCCGCTGCGGCGCCCATCAACGCATCATCCGCGCCGTCGAGCGCGTGGCCCAGAAGGGGACGGCATGAACGCGCCCAACCTGCCGACCAGCCTGGTCGACAATCCGCGGCTCGACCGCTGGATCCATTTCAACGCGGATCGCACCGTGCGCATCGCCTCGGGCAAGGTCGAGATCGGCCAGGGCGTCGTCACGGCGCTGAGCCAGATCGCCGCCGACGAGCTCGACGTGCCGCTCGAGCGCGTGCGCCTGCTGTCGGGCGACACCGAGCACGGCCCGGACGAGATGTACACGACGTCGTCATTGTCGATCATGATGTCGGGCGGCTCGATCCGGCTGGTCTGCGCCGAGGTCCGCGCCAAGGCGCTCGATCGGGCGGCGCTTCGGCTGAACTGCAGCCCGGACGACCTCACTGTGGTCGATGGCCAGTTCCTGCAGAACGGTGAGGCGACCGGTCAGGACTATTGGACCGTCGCGGGCGAGATCGATTTCTCTCAGGCGCCGACGGGCGCGGGAAAGCTGAAGAAGGCCGAGGCCTACAAGATCGTCGGCAAGGACGTCCCGCGCTTCGACCTGCCGGCGAAGATCACCGGCGGCATCGCCTATGTGCACGACGTGCTGCCGCCTGACGTGCTGCATGCCCGCACGCTGCGCCAGCCCAATCCCGGCGCGACGCTGGCGTCGCTCGACGAGGCGGCGATCAAGCGCGCGGCCAAGGGCGAGCTGCAGATCGTGCGCGAAGCCAACTTCGTGGCCTTCGTGAGCCCTATTGAGAGCGTGGCGCAGGCGGCGGCGGCCGCAGCGCCGTCTCACGCACGCTGGGACAAGCTGCGCCAGCTCACGCCCGCGCATCAGGAAGCGGCATGGCTCAAGGACCAGCCGGCCGAGGACCGGCACCTCGGCGCGCCGGCGCGCACCGACAGGCCGAAGAACCCGGTGCAGATCACGGTGTCGCGGCCCTACATCGCGCACGCCTCGATGGGACCGTCCTGCGCGCTGGCCGAATTCCGCGACGGCCATCTCACGGTGCAGTCGCACGGCCAGGGGATGCATCCTCTGCGGAAGAACCTCGCCGCGGCGCTCGAGCTGCCGATCGAGGCGATCACGGCGCGACACCTGCATGGCCCCGGCTGCTACGGCCACAACGGCGCCGACGACGCGGCGCTCGATGCGGCGCTGATCGCCGTGCGCATTCCGGGCCGCACCATCCGCTTGCAATGGCGGCGCGAGGAGGAGTTCGGCTACGAGCCGGTCGGTCCGGCGATGCTGGTCACCCTGCATGTCGATCTCGACGACAAGGGCCGGCCGGCCGACTGGACGACCGAGATCTGGAGCGCCACGCACGTGCAGCGGCCGGGCAGCGGCAGCGGCTATCTGCTGGCGACCGAGGCGCTGCCCGATCCGCCGCCGGAGGTGAAGCCGACCGATCCGACCGAGCAGCGCGGCGGCGGCGGCACCCGCAACGCCGTGCCGCTCTACGACGTACCGGCCCACCGCATCCTTCATCACCTGGTGCAGCGCGGCCCCGTGCGCACCTCGGCGCTGCGCGGCCTCGGCGCCCTGCCCAACGTCTATGCCATCGAGATGCTGATGGACGAGCTCGCTGCACGCGCCGGCGAGGACCCCGTCGCCTATCGCCTCTCCATCCTGTCGGAGCCGCGGGCGCGGCGGCTGATCGAGCGCGTTGCCGAGATGAGCGACTGGAAGGCGCGCGGCGCGTCGGGCTCGGGCAAAGGCCTCGGCATGGCGTTCGCGCGCTACAAGAACACGGCGGCCTACTGCGCCGTTGCCGCGGCCGTGACGGTCGACGAGGTCGTCCGCGTCGACCGTGTCTGGTGCGTCGCCGATGCCGGGCTGGTCATCAATCCCGACGGCGCGCGCAACCAGCTCGAGGGCGGCATCGTCCAGGCGCTGAGCTGGACGCTCAAGGAGCAGGTGCGCTTCGACGATAGAGGCATCGCGTCGCTCGACTGGGACGGCTATCCGATCCTGCGCTTCAGCGAGGTGCCGGAGATCCATGCCGAGCTGGTCGACGGCGCGGGCAATCCGACGCTCGGCGTCGGCGAATGCTCGTGCGGGCCGACGGCGGCGGCGGTCGGCAACGCCGTGGCGCAGGCGCTCGGCGTGCGCATCCACGACATGCCGCTCAGCCGCGAGCGGATCCTGAAGGCGCTCGCCTGATTCAGGCTGTGGATAAGCGGCTGGCGCCGGACCTCCCAATGGGCATTGGCCCCCGGTTTCCGACCGCGATTCCCTAGGAAACGCCGAGAGCCATTGCCCTTAATAGGAGTCTGACGCGCGCTGGTGCAGGTTGGCGCCCGTCATGACGAACGCCGCAGCCTCTCGGCACAAGACCGTCCCCTGTCGGGCACGGCCGTTCGACCGCGCCACGGTGAAGTCCGTTCGCGCGGTGGGGGGGGGGTGTGCTGGCAGGATGGCAGGAATGGCCGAAAGTGTTGGCCGGTCGGCAACAAAAGGCTGCCACCCGCTGTGGCAGTCGATGTCAGTTTGGCAGTCGCCTCGACCGGCGTGGCTTCTACATCGCGATCTTCAGCACCTTGGCGGCGGTGTTGCCCAGGATGTCGGCCTTCTCGGCATCGCTGAGCGAGGTGCTGGCGAAAATATGGTCGACCGGGTGGAGCTGCCACGGATAGGGGTAGTCGCTGCCCAGCACGACCTGGCTGGCGCCGACCTGCGCCACGAGATGGCGCATCGCCTCGGGCGAGAAGATCAGCGAATCGAAGTAGAGCTGCTTCAGGTAGTCGCTCGGCTTCTTCTTGAGCTTGATGTCGGGATTGCAGCCGCGCGGGCCGACGAGGCAGGCATGGTCGGAGCGGTCGGCGTAGGAGGGCAGGTAGCCGCCGCCATGCGCGGCGATGACCTTGAGGCCGGGGAACTTGTCGAGCGTGCCCTCGAAGATCAGCTTCGACAGCGCGATCGTGGTCTCGAGCGGGTTGCCGATGGTGTTCATCAGCCAGCCGTTGCCGGCGAGCCGCTTGCCGAGCTCCGGCGGGCCCTGCGGATGGACGAACAGCGGCACGCCGAGCTCCTCGGCCTTGGCCCACACCGGATGGAACTTGGGGTCGGAGAAATCGGTGCCGGCCACGGCGCCGCCGACCGCGGCGCCCTTCAGGCCCTGCTTTTTCACCGCGGTCTCCAGCTCCGTCACGGCTGTTTCGGGCGCCTGCAGGGTGAGCGAGGCGAAGGCCGCGAAGCGGTCGGGCTTGCTGGCGCAGAGCTCGGCGAGCTTCTCGTTCTGGATCTGGACGATCTTCGCCGCGAGGTCGCGGTCGCGGCCGTACCAGAACGGGTTGATCGACAGCACTTCCATGTCGACCGCCTGCGCGTCCATGGCGGCCAGCCGCTTGTCGAGCTCGATGAAGGCTTCGGCCGCGCCGTTGACCACGGTCGGGACCTGGATGGCCTGGGCCTCGGCGCCGAGCAGCGCGCCGGCCTCGCGGATGTGGCAATGGGCATGGACGTCGATCGTCTTCACCCGCTTGCCGGAGACCACCACCGGGAGCTTGCGCGGCTGCTGCGCCTGCGCGGCCCTGTCGAGCAGACAACACCCACAGAACACGATCCCGGTCTTCAGGAAGTTCCGCCGGCTGCTCATGGTCGTCTCCTCCGGTTGGGTCTAGTTGAGGGCGGCCTCGCTGACTGGATCGCCGGCAATGCGGCTGTGCCACATGATGCGCCGCTGGGTCATGTCCCACGGCGTCGCTTGGTGGAGCAGGCAGCGATTGTCCCACAGCAGCGCGTCGCCCGCCCGCCAGTCGTGGTGCCAGGTGCGCGGCCGCTGGCAGGCGAAGGTCACGAGCCCTTCGAGGAAGCGCTCCGACTCGCCCCTGTCCATGCCGGGGATGTTGTGGGCGTGGCGGCCGATCAGCAGCGACTTGCGGCCGGTTTCGGGATGGGTCTTCACGAGCTGGCGCAGCGGCACCGGACCGTCGTGGAAGCCGTAGCCGCTGTACTCGCCGTCGGCCTTCGCCTTGCTGCTGTCGTGGCCAAGCTTGCTCTGGCTGTAGCGCAGCGAGTGATGGGCGGCGAGGCTCTCCAGCTTGGCGCGCGTCGCGTCGTCGAGCGCATCGTAGGCGGCGCGCATGTCGGCGAAGCCGGTATGACCGCCGATCGTCGGCACCTCTTCGGCGCAGAACACCGCGCCTTTGGCCTGGATCGGCATGTAGGTCGAATCGCAATGCCAGCCCATGTTGCCCTTGAGGATCTTCATGCGGTCGTCGTTGTCCTTCTCGAGCCGCAGAGTGCCGTCTTCCTTGACGTTGCTGATCGCCGTCATCTCGAATTCGAGCGGGCCGAAGCGCCTGGCAAAGGCGATCTGCTCGGCGCGCGTCAGGTGCTGGCCGGGAAAGATCAGCAGCGCGTACTCGAGCCACGCCGCGTGCAGCGCCTTGAAGGTCTGGTCGTCGATCTCGGGGATGCGGAAGCCGCTGACCACGGCGCCGAAGGTGGCGTCGACCGGCTCGATCTTGAGAGCGGTTGCCATGAGTCCTCCCGTTGGTGCGGAGGGACTATAGCATCAGCACTCGACCGGCTCGAATCGTGGGTTTCGAAGGCCGAGAATCGCGTAGGCTTCGTCGAGACCGGCGACGATGGCGGGCTCGCGCTGGCCGGCGTCGCGCCGGAAGCGCCCGTAGGTCCGGGCCCGTTCGCCGGCCATCACCCGCGAGGCCACGACCACCCGCTGCTGGATCGCATGCGGCTGCTGTGCGCGTTCGGCCAGCCGGCTGTCGGGCACCGCGATCGCCTCGACGTCGGAGTAGTCGAAGATGCCGGCGCGCACCTGACCGTGACGCGCCACGAACCCGACGACGGCATTGTCGAGCGCCTCCATGTCCTCGGAAGCGAAGATGCCGGAAATCGTGATGCGCAGGATCCGACTTTTGCGGTCGAAAGCGAGAGTCAGCATTCGTTGGATCGGGACAGCGCACGCTCAAGACCTTCCGAAGTGGAAGGCGCGGGCATCCTGACGTCAGCTGCCGGCAAGGTAAAGCTTGCGCCGTTGCGCGCGTTCGCGCGGCGAGTTTATTCGGCGGTTCTGAAACTATGGTTCGCTGTTCGCGCCGGTGACGACGAAGCCCGCGATCAATGCGATCGTGCCGCCGAGACCGATCAACAGCGCGATGAGATGCGCGCCGCCCATGAACGCGAGCGCCAGGCAGCTCAGCGTGAGCGCGATGTGCATCGCGGCGAACAGCACCAGCCGTTCGAAGCCGACGAAGGTCCGCCGGTGCGCGCGCACCTCGGCAGCGGAATCGAATTCAGTGACAGCCATCCGAGTCTCCGTCTTGTAATCGGGATGTCATCGCGCCGGAGGTGATGCTCACCGAGCTGCCGACCGGCGCGCCGTTCGGGTTGGTCGGGCCGCCATTGAGGTTGTCCGACGTCCGCCAATTCGCGCTCGCGGGCGGCAGCATGGCTTGGTCGATCTGCCGCGTGTCCGGGACCGTCGGTCCGGTGCTGGTCGACGGCAGCGACCGGGCGAGCAGATCATCGGTCTGGGCGCGGGCGGGGAGGCTGCCGCAAAGCGCAGCCGCCACCCCGATCGCGAGCACCAGCTTCATGTCAGCCTAGCGGGTCTTGGTCTTGGCGCCACCGTTCACGGCCGCGCTGTCGCTGCTCGAGCCGGAGATGCCGACGCCGCTCTTGCCGACGCTGGCGCCGGCGTTGTTGTTGGTGCTCACACCGGCGCCGGCATTGGCGCCCGTGCTGACGCCCCCGCCGGGGGTGTTGGTGGTGACGCCAGCGCCCGTGCCGATGCCGGTGCTGCCGCCGACGCTGCCGCCGGTGGTCACGCCGGTCGATTGCGCCTGCGCGCCGGCCGCGGCCAGAATCAGCGCGGCGGCAAGAGTGATGGTCTTCGTCATCTGGATCCTCCGTTAAAGGCGGAGAATCAACCGATGGGCGCGGGCGAAGGTTGCCTGCGTCCGGCGCTACTAATAGCGGCTGGGGGAGGTTCCGATACGGCCGCTGCCGGGGGCGCCGCTGGGATTGTCGGGATCGGACGACATCCCGCTGCTGGCGGGCGGCGGCCGCTTCAGCCGCTTCTCTTCGATCGCCGGATCTTCGGGCTGATTCACCGAATCGGGCGACATGTCGTCTTTCTTCTCGCTGCAGGCGGCGAGTGGGCCGAGCAGGAGCAGGGCGAGGAGGGTGGATCGACGGGTCATGGTCCGCCGATTTGCTCCCGCGCCGCGGTTGCCGTCAAGTCGCGGGCCTGGGCGACGAAGGCGCGGCCTTCGGGCGTCACGTCGACGAAGCGGCCGCGCCGCGCGACCAAGCGCTGGTCGGTCGCTTCCTCCCACACCGGCAGGCGCGGGCAGGAAGTCCGCCATCCCTCCATCACCTCGGCATGGGTGCGCGGCTCCCGGTCGAGCCATTCGAGGAGATCGCAGATCAGGGGTGTCAGCGTATCCATCGCCCGACTCTGCGCCGGTCACGAGGCCGGCGCCAATATATCCTGGAGCCGCCTGCGATATCTGATGGATATGTCAGTGTGGCCCTCGTCAGCGCGGCACATCGCCCTTCAGCATCACGCGATAGAGGTAGCGGACCTCGTTCATGTCGTAGTCCCCGTTGGCCTTGTGCAGCAGGCAGCGATTGTCCCAGATCACCAGGTCGCCGGTCTGCCAGGCATGGCGGTACTGGAAGCGCTCCTGGGTGGCGTGCCCCAGCAGGTCCGCGAGCAGCGGCAGCGCCTCCCTGTGGTCGAGGCCGAGGATGCCCTCGATGCGGATCGGGTTGATGTAGATCGACTTGATGCCGCTGTCGGGATGGGTCCGCACCATCGGATGCAGCACGGCGTTGGGCACGCGCTCCTTGGCGGCCTCGGGCAGCGTCATCAGCTTTCGCCCACTATGGCTGCTTTGATAGACATGGATCGCCAGCAGCGGGGCGATGCGCGCCCGGGTCGGCTCGGGCAGGGCGTCGTAGGCCGCCGCCATGTTGGCGAACTGCGTGTCGCCGCCCTGGCTCGGCAGCTTCACCGCGTGCAGCACGGTCGCCATCGGCGGCCGGCCGTCGTTCGAATGGTCGGTGTGCCAGCCCTCGCCCGGGATGTAGCGGCGGCCGTCGGGGAAGCTGTCCTGGTTCGACAGGTAGTGGATCTGCGGGCACTCGGGCAGGGCGAAGCGGGTGTTGTGCTGCGGGAAGATCTCGCCGAACAGGGTCACGGCCCGGACCAGCTCGGTCGGCGCCAGGGTTTGGCCCCGGATCGCCAAAACGTGATGCCGGACGAAGGCAGCCCGGAGGGCCTGCCGGACGTCGTTACTGGCGGGCTTTGACAGGTCCAGACCGCGGATTTCTGCACCGGTATGGCCCGTCATCGCTGTGATCTGCACGGCAGTCCTCCTCGGGGAGCGGTCTAACTTGCAGTTTAGTGCCTGATCAGTGCAAAGTGGGACAGAATGATGAACGGCGTACGCGCGCTTTGGCTGACCGGGGCCTGCTTGCTGGCCCTGCCGGCCTTTGCCGGCGAGGCTCCGCTGCCGGGCCCGACGCCACGCGTCGGCGCGCCGCCGGCGGGCGTGCCGCTGGTCGCCGATCGTCATGTCTCTTCCACCGAACTGGGTTTCGAGCGCGGTATCGGGCCGGCAGCCGGCCAGACCGTGAGCTGGCGCGGTGCTCAGTACCTGGTCGTCGACGTCACCGCCGACAGCGGCCGGCCGACCTTCTCCGGCGGCAGCCGCTTCGCCATCACCACCGCCGGCGGCACGCTCGACATCGGCTTGAAGGCGGTGACGCCGTCCGCCGACCGCGTGGTCGCAGACGCGCGCGAGTAGGCCGCGCCCGGTCGGCATGCGCCGGCTCTCCGTTCTTCTCCTCTTTCTTCTCTGCGCCCTGCCCGCAGCGGCGCGAGCTGCCGGTCCGCAGGCGCCGTGCGGCGGGGCCGCGTATCCGGCCTATGGCTCCGTCGATGGCCCATCCGTCTTCGGCCTCTGGAGCCATGCCGATCTGAAGCGCGACGGCTGGCAGCCGCCGGCCTGTCTCGGCTGGCAGGGCGACAGCCGGCTGGTCGCGGCCCTCGCCGCGCGCTTCCGCTCGCCGCTGTCGCTCGATGCGCTGGCCGAGCGGCTGGCGGCGGTGTCGCATCATCCGCAGATCCGCTTCTGGGCGGTGACGCGGCGCGAATGGCGTCCGCTCGTGGTGCAGAGCTGGGCGCTCGACCGGCCGGATGCCAACGCCCGGCGGCTCGATCCGCGCGGCTTCGAGCTGATGCCGGGCCGCGACTTCTATTATGCCGAAGATGCCGAAGTCGGCGGCCGCGCGATCTGGCGGCTGCGCGTCGTCGAGCGCACCGACGACCGGCTGGTCGTCGCGACGGAGAACGTGACGCCGATCCGCGTCGCGCTGGTGACGATCTTCGAGCCCGGGGCATTGCAGGTCGCGACGGTGCGGCAGCGCGACGGCGCCGACACCTGGAACCTCTACGAGATCACCCGCGCCGGCGCCGAATCGAGCTCGTTCGTCGCGGGCTACGGCAGCTCCTACCTCAATCGCCTCGAGGCGATGCGGCGTCATCTCGCCGGCGTGCCGACCGACCGCGATCCGCCGGTGGCGCCCTGGTAGGCGCTGCCCGGGCCGGAACTTTGCGATAGCGCCCCCGTTGGCTGCGGGTGAGCAAATCCCCCGATCCCGACGTCAAGTCCAAGCGCGAGAAAGCCAAGCACGAGGCGGCGCGCCGCGCCGAGCACGCCCCCGGCCATGCCGAGCTGGTGCTGCCCTCGGTCACCGTCGACACCTATAACGAGGAGCTGCGCGACGAGGACGGCTTCGTCGGCGACCGCGCCAGCGGCCGCGCCTTCCGCTCGATCCTCGACGATTGGCGTGATCGCGTCGCCCAGCACGGCGACGATCCGCTGGGCGACAAGAAGACCGAGGAGATCTCCAAGAGCCAGCTCGACAAGATCCTCGAGTCGGGCGATCCGGTCGCCGCCGGGCTGATCCACAGCGCGGTCGAGGAATTCGCGCAGGAGCTCGCTACCGTGGTGCGCCGCTTCCTGCGCCTGGAGAAATGGAAGGGCACCGAGCGCATCGTGATCGGCGGCGGCCTGTCGAGCAGCCACATCGGCCAGCTCGCGATGGGCCGCGCCGCGGTGCTGCTCAACACCGAGGGAGTCGAGATCGAGCTCGTGCAGATCGAGTATCACCACGACGAGGCGGGCCTGATCGGCTCGCTGCATTTCGCGCCCGGCTGGGTATTCGCCGGCCACGACGCCATCCTCGCCGCCGACATCGGCGGCACCAACCTCCGGGTCGGCGTGGTCAAGCACAACGCCAGCAAGAAGAGCGACCTCTCCAAGGCCTCGGTGTGGAAGCTCGAGCACTGGAAGCACGCGCTCGACAAGCCGTCGCGCGAGGAGGCGGTCGAGCGCATCGTCGCGATGATGAATGCCCTGGTCGGCCAGGCGCACGTCGAGAAGGTGGAACTGGCGCCGTTCGTCGGCATCGCCTGCCCCGGCATCATCGACCAGAACGGCGTGATCCTGCGCGGTGGTCAGAACCTGCCGGGCAACTGGGAGGGCGAGAGCTTCAACCTCACCCAGGAGATCGCCTCGCGGCTCACCAAGATCGACGGCGAGACGCCGCTGGTGGTCATGCACAACGACGCGGTGGTGCAGGGCCTGAGCGAGGTGCCGCGCATGACCGACGTCACGCGCTGGGGCGTGCTGACGATCGGCACCGGCCTCGGCAATGCGCGCTTCACCAACCGCAAGCGCGGATCGGACGAAGGTTAGTTCAGCTCCGCCAGGATGTGGCGCGTCTTGGTGCGCATCTCGTCGACGCACTCGCAGGCGAGCTTCTCCAGGCCGGCATGGTTCACGATCGTGATGCGGCCGCGGCGGTAGCGGATCAGGCCGGCGCTCTGCAGGCTCTGGGCGATTAGGGTGACCGTCGGGCGGCGCACCGCCAGCATCTGCGCCAGGAAGTCCTGGGTGAGCTCGATCACGTCGCTGTCGATGCGGTCGTGAACCTGGAGGATCCAGCGGCACAGCCGCCGCTCGGCCGAATGGAGCGCGTTGCAGGCCGCGGTCTGCTGCATCTGGGCAAGCGACAGCTCGCTGCTCAGCAGCACGAGGTTGCGCAGCGTGCGGCTCTTCTCGACCGCGGCCCGAAAATCGGCAGCGCGCATCTTCCAGCCGGCGCCGTCGATCTGCACGATCGCCCGCACATTGCTGCGATGATTGCCCAACGCCGACAGCACGCCGAAGATCGATTCGCGGCCGAGGGTCGCGATCTCGATCGCCGTGCCGTCCTGCATCGTGGTCATCAGCGAGACCATGCCGGCCTCGACGAAGACCACGTCGGACACGTCCTGGCCGGGCTCGCCCAGCAATTCGCCCTGCTTCAAGTCGGCGTACTGCAAGGCGGGCTTGAGCAGCGCAAGCTCGCGCGGCGGCAGGACCTTCAGGAAGAGGTTCCTGTAAGTGCTCGTTTTTTCGGTCACGAAGCGGTTTCCTTCGTTTCTTGCTTGTCGTTCGACCGCCGTGACTCGGGATGAGTGGCTGAAGGCCACGGACACGCAAATCTATGTGTGCGATAGGGGGCGGTCGGTTCCCTACCGAACCATCTCCACCCCTTTGGAAGGCCTAACGGGGAGATTCCGACCGCGGTTCCGGCAATCGCGACTTTGCCTTGCCGTTGCCCAGATATGACCATCGGCGCCGCCATCCGAACGACGAAAAGCGAGCTGGAACGGCATTTACGACCAGAATTCGCGTCGAGGCAGTTGTGCACACGATCGAGGAGAGCGTTCGGTCTCCGATTATTTGCGCGTGAACAGGCTGCTCATCAGCTCGCCCGCCTGATGCGAGGGCAGCGCCGCGATGGCGTAGAGGCGTGCGCTCGCGACCCGACAGAAGAGGCTGTATTGCTCCGGCGCGACCTTGGTCGGGTCGACCAGCAGGTTGATCGCCTCGGCCTCGAACGCCTTGAGCAGCAGCTTCGCCACTTCCGCGTTGGCGGCCTGCACCGCCTCGGCGGTCGGCGGGCTGCGGCGATTGTGGCTGCGCATCACCCGCTCGGTGAGGGCGAGCTCGCGCTGCTGCAGGTCGGGCCCGAGCAGCGCCACCATGTGCGCGTCGCCGCCCTGCGTGACGTAGCGGAAGCAGGCGGCGGGATCGTGCTGGTTCAGCGCCGCATACTGGTCGGCGAGCAGCCGGGCATAGTCGACGAGGATGTCGTCCTCGACCTGCGCCAGGTGATGGCCGAGGAACGGCGCGATCCGGGTGCGGCGCTGTTCGTCCTCGATCTCGCCGGTCGAACGGCCCTCGACATAGCGGCGCAGGTAGAGCTCGGCCATGTCCTCGAACAGGCCGGGCTGCGACTCGGCCAGCACGGCGATGCCCGGCGTGCGCCGCAGCGCCGCCTCGACGGCGGGCAGCGAGGCGTTGGCACCGAGGCCCGAGGCGGCGAAGCGGTAGGAATCGACAACGCCCGTGATCACCTTGCCCGCCTGCAGCTCTGCGACGGTCGGATACCAGATCGACTCAGCCGACTGGGCGACGGCGCGATCGGCGAAGGCGGGCGCGATGCCGGCGTCGAGCAGCAGCTTGCGCATCCCCTCGGCGTTCTCGGCGCCGGCGAAGATGCCACGATGGAAGCCGAGCCGGGCGCCGGCGCGCAGATAGCGCTCGCGGCCCGCGGCATAGGCGACAGCACAGGCCGAGGCGCAGACGTCGGCCGAATAGGTGGCGAGGCCGCGGGCGCGGATCAGGCGCGCGAGCTTGGTCGCCTCGCCCAGCCGGCCTCCGGCGCTGTTGAGATGCACGACCCGCAGGTTGGGCGCCGTCGCGAACAGCGCCGTGGCGTCGCGCGCCAGGCCGTACTTGAAGCCGCCGGCGATCTCCGCCTCGGTGCCGTCGCGCATCAGCCGCACCGAATAGGGAGGCAGTGCCGGATCGTCGAACAGCGCCATGCCGACGCCTTCGGACAACTCGGGCAGGGCGGTCTGCACGAACAGCCGCCCGGTGTTGAGCGCCAGCATCACCAGCATCAGCCGCGCGGCCAGGCTCCATCGTCCGCCACCGGCCGCCGACCGCCACAGCCCGACGGTCAGATAGACCTGCGCGGCGACGACGATGCCCCAGATCGCCACGATCGCGGCGAGGATCAGGAACGGGTTGAATTCCTGCCGCCGCACCGCCCAGCCCACCGCCTCGGGCAGGGCGAAGGCCACGGCGATCACCAGCGGCGTGATCACCCAGAACGATAGCGCCAACGAATATTCGCCGCGCCAGAAGCGGACCAGCGGTTGGGTCAGAGCGTGGGTGGGCGGAACCGCCTGAGCGCGATCACGCCAATGACCAGGAAGAACAGCAGCACCGCCGCCTGGGTCAATGCGAACGGCGGCTCGGTCTGGGTCGGTGCCAGCAGGCGCAGCCGGCCGACCTTCTGGAAGGCCTGCACGACGCCGACGAAGACGTTGAGGTACAGCGCGATCACCGCGCCCGCGACATAGATCCAGCGCCAGGCGCCGATCAGGTTGCCGACACAGAGCGCAATCAGCGCGATCGCCAGCACGCCCAGCGAGACCGCGCCGATGGTATGCGGCGGCCCCCATCCCTTGAACGGGAAGAAGAAGCCGGTGACCGAGGTCAGGATGGTGGCGGTGAGGAAGATCGCATTGGAGAGACCGAGCGCGCGGGTGCGCACGAAGCGTTCCATGACGATCAGGCCGGCAGCGATGCCGACGACGCTCAGCAGCACATGCACCAGGGTGAAGGTGGCCAGCGACATGCCGAGGATCATGCGACGCTCCGGAAAGCGGGCATCACCAGCTCGCCGAACCGCCGCATCGAGGCGATGTTCTGCTCGTGGCTCATGGCGCCGAAGCCGGTCTGGCAAAGCAGATGCTGGACGCCGACGTCGCGCAGCTCGGCGACCTGTGCACGCACCGTCTCGGCCGAGCCGTAGAGCGCGCCGTTCTTCAGCGCGTCCGCCACCGCCACCTCGTTGGACGTGGCTGGGTCGTTCCAGGCATTGAGCGCCGCCGGCTCGATGGTGAAGTCGGGCGGATTGTATTCCTGGCGCATCTGGATCAGGTGGTCGCGGGTCTCGAACAGCAGGTGGGTGAGCTCGTCCTCGGCCTGGGCATCGGACTCCGCGACATAGACGTGGCGCCACAGCGCGCTCTGCGCCAGCAGGCGGGCGCGCTTGCCGTCGTCGTGGCCGCCCGCGACCAGGCCCTGCTCGTAGAGCGCCCAGCGCTCCTTGATGCGCGCCACCGGCAGGCGGGCGGTCAGGATCGGCACGCCGAGCTTGCCGCATTCGGTGAAGGAGCCGGGCGAGATCACGCTGCGCCACAGCGGCGGCCCAGGCTGCTGCACCGGCTTGGGCCGGAGCGCCGGGACATGGACCTTGTGGAACTTGCCGTCATAGGAGAACGGCGCCTCGCGCCAGGCGCGCTCGAGGATCTCGATCGCCTCCTCCATGCGCTCGCGGCTGTCGTGGCTGCGCAGGCCGTGGCCGACGAATTCGTACTCGTTGTAGACGGTGCCCTTGCCGATGCCGACGTCGATGCGGCCATTGCTGAGATTGTCGAGCAGGGCCAGTTGCACGGCGAGACGCACCGGGTGATGGAACGGCGTCTGCACCACCGCGAACCCGATGCGGATGCGGCTGGTCTTCATCGCCAGCGCGGCCGCGAACATCAGAGAGTCGTTGTACACGCTCTCGCCGGTGAAATAGTGCTCGGTCAGCCAGACATCGCTGAAGCCCAGCCGCTCGGCGGTGCAGACCTGGTCGATCTGCTGCCCGATGCGCGCCGCATCTTCTTCCGGCGACGGCGACAACGCCAAGGTCAGCCAGCCGAACTGCATTCGCTCCCCATTTCCCCCAACGCAACTCTCCCGGACTCATAGCATTTTCCGCGGCCAGACAGCCACGGAAAGGTCACTTCATCGGCGGCGGCCGCGCGCCGATGCTGAGACATGCTGAAAATCGTCAAGGATTCCGTGCTGAAGGTCAGTCGCGCCTTCGGCTACGACATCGTGCCCCTGCGCGAGATGAAAGAGCGCGATTTCGCCCTGCACCTCGGCGAGCTGCTCAACCATCTCGGGATCGACTGCGTTCTCGATGTCGGCGCCAATGTCGGCCAGTACCACGACTTCCTGCGCAACAAGGTGCTGTTCGAGGGCCCGATCGTCTCGTTCGAACCGGTGAGCCGCCACGTCGCGCTGATGAAGCAGCGTGCGCACGAGGATCCGCACTGGCACATCGAGCCCTATGCCCTGGGAGCGAAGGAGGGCAGCCTCGACATCAACGTCATGGTCTCCGACCAGTTCAGCTCCTTCCTCGAGCCGGACAACAGCCGCATCCACGAGTTCGAGGGGCTGAACGTCCCCTCCCGTACCGAGACAGTGGCGGTGAAGACGGCCGATGCGGTGCTGCCCGAGCTGCAGCAGCGCCTGGGCTTCAAGCGGCCGTACCTCAAGCTCGACACCCAGGGCTTCGACATCGAGGTGCTCGAGGGCGCGCGCCAGAGCCTGCCCGGCATCCCGGCGCTGCAGAGCGAGGCCTCGGTGATCGGCATCTACAAGGGCATGCCGGGCTACGTCGAGACGATCGGCTATCTCGGCGACAAAGGCTTCGACATTACCGGCCTCTATCCGGTGAGCCGCGACCGCTCGCTGCGCCTGATCGAGTTCGACTGCGTGATGATCAACCGTTCGGTGGCGGCTGCCGAAAGCCGTCCATAAGATCGCACAGGCGGGCCATGTCGTCACCGGCCACGAAGGCATCGTCGGGCATGTTGGCGAGCGCGCCCGAGACGCGTTCGTAGTCGGCGACCGTCAGCGCCTCGAAGAAGCGCACCATCCGGTCTTCGAGCGGCTGGTCGAAGGTGAAGCCGATGCCGTGCCGGTCGATCACCGAGCCGACCTCGAAGTCGCGCACCGCCAGGCACGGCACGCCGAAATAGCCGGCCTCGTAGAAGCGGCAAGGCATCAGCCAGCGCGAATTGTGGTCGGTGTGCTCGAGGTCGAGCGCCCAGGCGAAGTCGACCTCGCCGTAGATCGTCTCGAGGTCGCTGTGCGGCTGGTACGGCCCGCCGAACGTCATGTTTGGCAGCCGCTTCAGCGTCCGCTCGAAGTTGGCGGCGTCGACGGTGGTGAGGGCGCCGCGGAACACGAACTCGACCGTGCCCTGCAGCCGTTCGGCGAGCCGCGCCATCAGCGCGAAGGTGTCCTCGCCGCGGATCAGGCCGAAGTAGCCGACCACCCACGGCTTGCCGCCGCGCGCCGGCCGGCGCGCCGGCGGCCGCGCCGCGGTCGCGATCGACGGATGGAGCTTGTTCTCGACCAGGAACCACGGCCCGCGATAGCCCTGCACCGCGGCGTAGTAGTTGCGATGGAAGGCGGGCGAGGAGAGGGCGAGCAGGTTGACCGCCTTGAGGCAGCGGCGTTCGATCCAGCGGATCAGCGCGGCCGAGAGATTGCGGCGCATCAGGATCGGCGGGATGTCGAGGACCTCGTAGACGATCGGCGCGCGGCTGCCGCCGAACAGGCGGGCGAGGAAGGCGAGCAGCAGCTGGTCGAAGTTGCGGGCGTAGAAGATCGCGGCTTCGCTGAACTGGCGGCGATGCGCGAGCAGCGTCGGAATCGCACCGGCCAGCGCACCGAGGCGATGGCCGTAGCGGCCGTCGATCGTCGTGCCCAGGGTCACGTGCGGCCATGGTGGCTGGTAGTCGGTGTTGTAGCGCGTGCGATGGAAGCCGAACACGGTGACCGCGAAGCCGTGATCGATGAACTGCTGCACGCGCTTCACCGTGCTCGCGTCGCGTACTTCGGAGCCGAAGTAGACGAGGCGTGCAACCGTGCGGGCCGGTGAGCTGCTCCAGCTGCGCGTCAGATCCACGTCAGCCCGCTCATCGATCGATGCGTCCATGCGGCGGAGTATCGGCGCTCGTGACGCACCGCAAACGTGATCAATTTGTGTCGCTTTTGTCGTGGTTTAACGCTCCGAAGCGCCACAGGTTGATCACTGGCGAGCACGGGCGGCGAGATGTTTTGTGCAGTGCATGGACACCGCGCTCCCTCCCGGTCTCCTGCGCACGCCACGGTTCGACCACATTGCCATCACTTCGGTGTTCGGCAATCCGCGCGAACTGAGGACGTGGTCAGGTGCCCCCGCGAACGTGGCCTTCGGCCTCGAGCGTCTCGGCGTTGTCGTCAGGGAGATGTTTCCGCGCCTCAGCAAGCCGGCGATGGCCGGCATCGCGCTCGGCGACATGCTGGCCGGCCGCGGCCGCCCGGTCAGCACCGAGCAGGTGCTGCGCAGCCTGACCACGCGCCGTCGCCTCGCCGAGCAGGTCGACGAAGGCGCGCATCGGCTCGGCGTCACGCACGTCATGCACACCGGCACGCTCGATCTGCTGCCGGAGACCGACCGCGACATCCGGCATTACCTCTACTGCGATCACACCTGGGCGCTGGCGCGCAAGTTCCACATCCATGCGCGGCACTACACCGAGCGCGCGCTCGCGGCGTTCGAGGAAGCCGAGCGCCGCTCGCTCGACGGCATCGAGCACGTCTTCACCTTTGGCGCCTATGTCCGCGACAACCTGATCGAGCACTACGGCCTCGCACCCGACCGGGTGACGGCGGTCGGCTCGGGCATGGGCGCGATCCAGCCGTGGAACGACGCCAAGGACTATTCGCGGCCGCGCATCCTGTTCGTCGCCAAGCACCTCTTTCAAGCCAAGGGCGGCGTGCTGCTGGTCGAGGCGTTCAAGCATGCGCGCGAGAAGAGGCGCGACCTGGTGCTGACCATCGTCGGCGATCCGCGCAGCCGCGCGTTCGTGCCCGACGTCGAAGGCATCGAGTTCCGCGCCCACCTGCCGTGGGAGGAGCTACAGCGGCTCTACCGCGAATCGACGATGCTGGTGCAGCCGATGCTCAACGACCCATGGGGTCAGGTCTATCTCGAGGCCATGGTGTCGCGCACCCCGGTCATGGGCCTGGCGCGCAACGGCCTGCCGGAGCTGGTCGATGGCGGCCGCCACGGTTTCCTGGTCGATCGAGCCAATCCCGAAGCGCTCTCCGAGGCGATCGTGAACGCGCTCTCCGATCCGCAGCGGCTCGAGCGCATGGCCGCGACGGCCCAATCCTACGTCCTCGCCACCCACTCCTGGGATCGCGTCGCCGAACGAATCCTTTTCCCCTGACAGGAAGGTCGCGTTTCATGACATCCCCAGTCGACAAAATCGCCGACAAGAGAAAAGTCGCCCTGATCTCCGGCATCACCGGGCAGGACGGCGCCTATCTCGCCGACTTCCTGCTGCAGCGCGGCTACACGGTGCACGGCATCAAGCGGCGCGCCTCGCTGCTCAATACCGACCGCATCGACTACCTGTATCGCGACCGTCATGACGCCGACGTGCGCCTGTTCCTGCACTACGGCGACATGACCGATTCGACCAACATCCTGCGCCTGATCGGCGATATCCGGCCGACCGAGATCTACAATCTCGCGGCGCAGAGCCATGTGCAGGTGAGCTTCGAGACGCCGGAATACACCGCCAACACCGATGCGCTGGGCACGCTGCGCATGCTCGAGGCGATCCGCATCCTGCACATGGAGGACGACGTCCGCTTCTACCAGGCCTCGACCTCGGAGCTGTTCGGCAAGGTCCAGGAGACGCCGCAGCGAGAGAAGACGCCGTTCTATCCGCGCAGCCCCTATGCGGTGGCCAAGCTCTACGCCTACTGGATCACGGTGAACTACCGCGAGGCCTATGGCATGCACGCCTCCAACGGCATCCTGTTCAACCACGAATCGCCGATCCGCGGCGAGACCTTCGTGACCCGCAAGATCACCCGCGCGGTGGCGGCCATCGAGCGCGGCATCCAGGAAAAGCTGTTTCTCGGCAACCTCGACGCCAAGCGCGATTGGGGCCATGCCCGCGATTACGTCGAGGGCATGTGGCGTATCATGCAACAGGAGCTGCCCGACGATTACGTGCTCGCGACCGGCGAGACCCACACGGTGCGCGAGTTCGTCGAGCTGGCCTTCCGCCAGATCGACCGGCGCATCGAATGGAAGGGCAGCGGCATCGACGAGCACGGCGTCTGCCATCGCACCGGCAAGACGCTGGTCGCGCTCGATCCGGCCTACTGCCGGCCGACCGAGGTCGACCTGCTGCTCGGCGACCCGGCAAAGGCGCTCAGCAAGCTCGGCTGGCGCCATCGCACCAGCTTCGAGCAGCTGGTCGCGGAAATGGTCGAGAACGACCGCACCATCCTGAAGGTAACCGGAGCGCGTCATGAACCCGTCCTTTACGCTGCGCAATAAGCGGGTCTGGGTCGCGGGCCATCGCGGGCTGGTCGGCAGCGCGATCGTCCGCCGCCTGGCCAGCGAGGGCTGCGAGCTGGTGACCGCGCCGCGCGAGACGGTCGACCTGCGCCGGCCCGAGCCGCTCGAACGCTGGATGCGCGATGTCCGCCCGCAGGCGGTGTTCCTCGCCGCCGCGCGGGTCGGCGGCATCTACGCCAACGACACGCGTCCGGCCGAGTTCATCTACGACAACCTCGCCATCCAGACGAACGTCGTAGAGGCGGCGCGGCGCTATGACGTGGAGAAGATGCTGCTCATGGGGTCCTCGTGCATCTATCCGCGCATGGCGCCGCAGCCGATCCCGGAAGAGGCACTGCTCACCGGCCCGCTCGAGCCGACCAACCAGTGGTACGCGATCGCCAAGATCGCGGGGCTGATGACCGGCCAGGCCTATCGCCGCCAGTACGGCTGCGACTTCATCTCGGTGATGCCGTCCAACCTCTACGGGCCGGGCGACAATTTCGACCTGATGCAGAGCCACGTCGTGCCGGCGCTGATCGTCAAGGCGCACAATGCCAAGCTCGCCGGCGCGACGCACATCGACGTCTGGGGCACCGGCACGGTGCGTCGCGAGTTCCTCTATGTCGACGACGCCGCCGACGGCATGGTCTATTTCATGAAGAACTACTCGGACGAGAAGATCGTCAATCTCGGCGCCGGCGACGACGTGCCGATCCGCGAGCTGGTCCAGCTGATCTGCGACGTCGTCGGCTTCAAGGGCCAGCTGCACTTCGACACCTCCAAGCCCGACGGCACGCCGCGCAAGATGGTCGACACCTCGTACGCGGAATCGCTCGGCTGGCACGCGAAGACGTCGCTGAAGGACGGCCTCGCGGAGACCTATCGCTGGTTCGTGGACCATGTCGGCTCCCAGCGCGCCGTCGCCTGACGGTCCATCACCTGAAGCTGGCCCGTCACCCGAAGCCGAGCTCGCGACCGATCACCTGACGCAGGATCTCGGGCGCCGCTCGCGTCGCGGCGGCGCCGTGCTGCTCGGTGCCCAGATGGTGCGCGTGCTGGCGCAGATGGGCACGCTGGTGGTGCTGGCCCGGCTGCTGCCGCCGCAGGCCTTCGGCCTGCTGGCGATGGTGGCGGCGATCGGGTTGGTGCTCGACCTGGTCAAGGAATTCGGCCTCTCGAGCGCCACCATCCAGAAGCGCGACATCACCCACGCCCAGGTCTCGGCGCTGTTCTGGGTCAATGCCGGCGTCGGCGCGGCGCTGGCGCTCCTGCTGTTCCTCGCCGCGCCGCTGATCGCGCGGTTCTATGGCCAGCCCGAGCTCGAGGACATCGCGCGCTGGCTGGCGCTGGGCTTCGTGGCGAGCGGCCTCACGGTGCAGCATTGGGCGCTGCTGCGCCGCCAGATGCGATTCGGCGCGATCGCCGGCATGGAGACCGCGGCCGACCTGCTGAGCTTCGCCGTCGCGGTGGCGCTCGCCTGGCACGGCGCGGGCTACTGGGCGCTGGTCGTGCAGCGCCTGATCTCGCCGGTCCTGCTGCTGCTGGCGAGCTGGACGATCTGCCGCTGGCGGCCGTCGCGGCCGGCGCGCGCCTCGGGCGTGCGGGCGCTGCTCGGTTTCGGCGCCGGCGTCACCGGCAGCCAGATCTCGTCGGCCTTCGCGCGCAGCGTCGACCAGATCCTGATCGGCTGGCTGTGGGGGCCGGCGGTGCTCGGCCTCTACGAGCGCACGACGCGGCTGCTGCTGGTGCCGATCAACACCATCAACGCGCCGGTCTACGCCGCCGCCATGCCGGCGCTGAGCCGCCTGCTCGACGAACCGGCGCGCTATCGCTCGATGTTCTGCCAGGTCATGCAGAAGCTCGGCCTGCTCACCATGCCGACCTTCGCGCTGGCCGCCGTCACCGCCGACTGGGTGGTCGAGATCCTGTTCGGCCCGTCGTGGCGGCAGGCGATCCCGCTGGTCGCGATGTTCAGCGTCTCGGCGACCTTCCTGCCGGTGCTGATGGCGGCGGGCCTGCTCTATCTCACCCAGGCGCGCACCGCCGACATGCTGCGCGCGACCCTGCTCGACTCGGCGATCACCATCGCCGCGATCGTCGCCGGCCTGCCGTGGGGCGTGATCGGCGTCGCCGCCTCGATCGCCATGGTCGGGCTGCTGATCCGCACGCCGCTCGCCTTCTGGCTGGCGGCGCGGCGCGGGCCGGTCGAGGTCGGCGCGGTGTGGCGCGCCATCGCGCCGCCGGCCTCGATCGCGCTGGCGATCGGCCTGATCGTCGGCGCGCTGCGCAGCGTCACGCCCGATCCCACGCCGGTCGCGATGGCGGCGGTGGCGACGACGGCGCTGGCGATCGCGCTGGCGGGGCTGCTCGCCTGGCCGGAGACGCGCCGCGAAGTGCGCCAGACATTGGCGCACCGGCGGGTGTCGATCTCTCCGTCCTGAGAGAGGCAACGTACCGAACCGCACGAACGTTGAGACAGGATGATCATGGGTCCTCTCATCAGAGGTCTGCTGGTGACCATAGCATTGCTGCTGGGCGGCCTTGCGATCACCCAGGTCGTCGCCTCGGCGCTCGAGCAACGCGCCGAACGGCCGGTCGACCAAGCCTACAGTCCGAGCGCCGATTAGCGGTTCCATCGGTCACGCTAAGGACACCCACACAAGCGCGTGATCCCGGTACGACTTCGGTCGATGAAGCCCGGCCTCGCGTTCCCCGCACGAACCTGGTTCCTCGTCATGCTGGCGGCCGCCACGCTGGGGCCGCTGGCGATCGCGCTGGTGCATGTCCAGAGCGGCGGCGTCGTGCATCAGTGCGCGGCGAGCACCTTCAGGCTGATGAACATCCTGGCGGCGCCGCACGTCGTCACCACGATCTACCTGCTGGTCGACCGCCGCCAGCTCGAGGGCGTCGAACGGCCGATGCTGACCGTCGGGCTGGTGCCGGTGGCGCTGGTGCTGATCTGCATCGCGGTGCTGATGGCGGCCCCGTTGGGATTGGTCGCGGTCTTCATGCTGGGCTTCGTGTTCTACAGCACCTGGCACTTCGGCCGGCAGAATGTCGGCATCGCGAGCTTCGCCGCGCGCGTCGGCAACGGCCGGCCGCTCGGGCGCGAGGAGCGGCTGATCCTCAATCTCGGCGTGATCGGCGGATTGCTGGTGAGCTACCGCGCCTTCGGGCCGACCCTGATGCTGTCGCCGGAGATCTGGCCGTTCGACCTCTCCTTTGCCGAGCCGGTGCTGTCGCGATTGTGGTACGCGGGCGTCGCGCTCTACGCCGTGCTGGTGCCGGTCGTGCTGGTGCGCGTGCTGATGCAGCGCGAGCGCTATCCGTTCTGGACGCTGGTCAACTATCTCGGCTGCGTCTTCTTCTTCCTGCCGGCCTACGTCTCCGACAATGCGCTGTTCCTGGTGACCAGCTGGACCGTCGCGCACGGCCTGCAGTACCTGGTGATGCTCGCCTTCCATGCAGGCGTGGCCGGCCGCGTCGAACGCGGCGCGAAGGCGTTGCGACCGGTTCTCACTCTCGGCCTGTCGCTGGCGGTGGGTGTCGGCCTGTGGCTGGCGGCCGACCGCACGCTCGCGGCCGCCGACGCCGTGACGGCCAAGGCGCTGTTCGCGGTCATCATGGCGCTGACCCTGGCGCACTACTGGATCGACCAGTATCTCTGGCGCTTCCGCACGCCGGCGCGCCGCGCCTGGCTGGCACGCAGCTTCCCGTTCCTGGGCGGCGCCGCAACGCCGGCCCGACGCGCGGAGCCCGCCGTCGCGGCCTGATGAAATTTGCAGGCCGTGCACAACTGTCGCAGGGGTGCGCTATAAGGCGCCACCGACAGTTGCCCGTAAGCTTCTGTATCTAGGAGTGCGAAAGCCCGCTCGAGGGGCGCGTCCGATGCCGCTCGGACGACGCTGCGAGCGGATGGCTTTATCGAAGTGCGGCAGGGGAGTTGGCCCAGCATGTGGGCGCTGGCCATGGGGAAGCTGGAGACGGTGCTGGGCGGCATCGTCCAGACGGCGCACGCGCATCCCGTCCTGTTCCCGTCCTATCTCTCGCTGTTCATGGTGCTCGTGGTGGCGACGCTCGCCTTCATCGGCCGCGAGCAGGGCGCGCGCGCGCTGTGGTTCCTGACCGCCGCGATCGTCGTCGACTTCGTCTTCTCGTGGGGTGACGACACCTACACCCACGTCTATCGCATCGCCGCGCTGGCAGATCAGGTCGAGAGCGGCACGCTGTCGACCTTCCTGCTCAATCCCGACACCGGCGAGGGCGTGCCGACCTTCGTCTATTACAGCCTGATCCCCTATTTGCTGCCGGCGCTGCTCGACGTGCTGGGACTGCCGGCGCTCTATGCCTTCAAGATCGTCATGGCGCTGCACTTCGTCGTGCTGGCGGCGGGCGTGCATGCCGTGGTCCTGCGCTCGGCGCCGGACGGCCGGCCGCGCGAGAAGCTCGAGCCCGACTTCTTCGTCGGCTGCCTGTTCCTGTGCGCCAACTACGTCTACGTGCTATGGGTCGGCCGCGCCTCGCTGGGCGAGGTCTGGGTCTACTGCTTCGTGCCGTGGGTGGTGTGGGCGGCGATCGGCGCACGCTCGGGCCGCGCGCTCACGGTCTTCCTGTTCCTGCAGATCTGCGGCCATCCGATCGTGCTGGCGCAGAGCCTGGTCGCCGAGGGCATCGTGGCGCTCAGCCTTGCGCGCATCGGTCCGATCGCGCTGTTCCGGCGCAGCCTGATGCCCGGCGTGCTGGCGATCGTGCTGGCGACGCCGTTCTGGCTGCCTCAGGCGCTGTGGCAGGACGCCATTCAGGGCCCGAAGGCGCTGCCCGTGCAGTTCGCCGATTCCTTCCTCGGGATCGGCGACCTGTTGAAGTTGTGGCACGAGCGCACCGTCGGCCTGTGGCTGCCGCTCGCCGCGATCGTGCTGGTCGTGGCGCGGCGCGCCCGGTTGCCGCTCGCCTTCTGGGGCCCCGCCGTCGCGGCGGCGATCGTGACGGCGCTCGAGACCACCTACCTGTTCGAGATCACGCGTCACGTGCCGACGCTCGACCTCTCGCTGTTCGTGTGGCGGCTCGCCTTCCCGGTCGGCTTCATGCTGTTCGGCGCGCTGCTGGTCGGCTGGCGCGAGGAGGTGAGGGCGGGCCTGCTGCGCCTGCCGGCATTGGCTGCCTGCGCGGTGCTGGCGATGATGATCGTGATGCTGCCGCCGGCGCCGGTGGCGCTGCGCCACTTCGCCGACGGCTGGGAGATCGACCAGCATGCGCTGGCGCGCTACGAGCGGCTCGACGGCATCTGGGGCGTCCGCGAATACTGGCCGAACTACACCGGCCTGCCGGAAGCCTGCAAAGACAGCGACGCGACCCACGTCAGCTATCGCGAGCTGCGCGACGGCTTCGTCACGGCGACGCCCTACGTCATGGTGCGCCGTGGGCCGGTCAAGCTGGTCGACTACAGCGCCGGCGGCCAGCGCCTGCAGCTCTCGGCGTGCGGCGACGACCTGGTGCTCGGTCCGCTGCCGGCCGGCGCGCGCGTGACGGTCTCCGAATCGCGCATGAACTGGCTGAACCTGGTGCGTGCGGTGGGCTTCGTCGCCGCGCTGATCCTGATGGCTTGGGCGATTCCTTTCCGGCTGTTCGCGCCGCGCGCGCTGGTTCCCGCCTCGATCCGCTGAGGGTCATCCATCGCGGTCGCGGCGTCTGTACAGCGCATCCCGCCCGCGGCATTCTTCCAACGGGAAATAGTCGAGTGTGCGCGTCAGCCGTGATGGCCCCGGGCCGGTGTGGTTGGTGCCGGGGGAGTAGTCCATCGTGGCGGGGAACAAGACGCTGGAGCCGGGCCGCGTGTGCGGCTCTGTGCGCGCGATCGGTCGTGCGTGGAAAGTCGGCGGCTTCGCGGCATTTCTGTTGATCGGTGCCGGCCTCGCGGGGATCACCGCGCCGGCCTGGGCCCAAGGCCAGGCCGCAAGCGGCACGGCTGGCGCAAACGCCACCGGTCCCGGGACTCAGACCGGCGGGAACGGCGGACCTGGCGTAGACGGCGTCGGGGCCCAAACGGGTGGCACCGGCGGCGTCGGCGGCAGCGGCGCGACGACCAGTGTCAGCAACAACGGCGCCGGCGGCCAGGGCGGCAACGGCGGTTCGGGCGGGACCGTCTCCGGCAGCGGCGGCCAAGGGGGCGACGGAGGCGACGGGCTCGCCGATGGTGGTTTCGCGTCCGGCGGCGGAGGCGGCAATGGCGGTGCGGGCTCCGCTCCTGGCGCGGCCGGTGGCAACGGGGGCAACGGCGGCGGGGCGACGGCCAACGGCACGGGGGGTATCGCTAGAGGCGGCCTCGGCGGCGTCGGCGGCGCTGCTGCCAATGGCAGCGACGGCGCTACGGGGACTGACACCGGCAGCGGCAGCATCGTCAACAACACGACCCTGACCGGCAACGCGGGCGGCGCCGGTACCGGCGGCGGTACCGGCGGAAGCGGTGGCAACGGCGGCTCGGCATCCGCCACCGGCACCCTTGGCACCGCCACGGGCGGCTTCGGTGGTAATGGCGGCGCCGGCGGCGATGGCGGCAATGGCGGCAACGGCGGAATCGCGATCGTCGCCTCCGGCGCTACCATCACCAACACCGGAACCATCCAGGGCGGTAGTGGCGGCGCCGGCGGCGTCGGTGGTGCGGGCGGCAACGGCGGCGACGGAGGGCTGGCATCGACTGGCATTGTTTCCAGTGGGGGCAATGGCGGCGAGGGCGGCAATGGCGGCAGTGGCGGCACCGGCGCCGTCGCCATTTCCGGCTCGGACCTGACGATCATCAACAGCGGCACCATCGCCGCGGGTCTCAACGGCACTGGAGGCGTGGGTGGAGCCGGTGGAACGAGCGGCCTCGGCGGCACGATCGGCTCGAATGGCAATCAAGGCATCACCTCCACAAGCACCGCGAACGCCATCACCTTCACCGGCGGCACCAACGTGCTGCAACTGCAGCCGGGCTCGATCATCACCGGCAATGTCGTGAACAACGGCGACGTGACGCTTCAGCTCGGCGGCAATACCGGCAGCGCGACCTTCGACGTCTCCCAAATCAGCGGTACGGGCCAGTACCAGGGATTTGGCACAGCGACGCTGGAGAAGGTCGGCAACAGCACATGGACGCTGACCGGAACCTCCGGCTTTGGCCAAAACTGGAGGATCAAGGGCGGCACGCTGGCGATATCGGCGGACAACAATCTCGGCACGGTCGGGCACTTCACCGCCTACGACGGCGGTACCCTGAGACTCGATGCTGCTTTCACCCTTACCGGACCACAGGTCCTGCAGGCCGGCGGCGGGACGATCGACAATGCCTTCGCGAACACGCTGACCGGTCAGGTGACCGGTGCGGGATCCTTCACCAAGACCGGCGCCGGCACGCTGACGCTCACGAACGCCGCTACCGACTACACCGGCGCGACGACCGTACTGGCCGGCACCCTGGCGCTGACCGGCGATGCCAGTTTGGCCACGTCGAGTGGCGTGGCCCTGAACGGCGGCACGCTCGACATCTCGGGCACGAACGCCGGCATGACGATCCAGGACCTCTCCGGCACGGCCACCGGCGCGGTCGCGCTCGGCGACAAGACGCTCGCGGTCGGCACCGCCACCCCGACGACGACCTTCGCCGGCACCATCGGCGGCACGGTCAACGGCGGGCTGACGAAGCAGGGCAGCGGCACGCTGATCCTCTCCGGCACCAACAGCTATGGCGGCATCACCACGATCACCGACGGCACGCTGGCGCTCTCGGGCACCGGCAGCCTCGCCTCGAGCCGCGTCGACCTGACCGGCAGCGGTGTGGTCTTCGACATTTCCGCCACCACCGGCGGCGCGACGATCAAGGATCTGACCGGCGTCGCCGGCTCGACGGTCGCGCTCGGCACCCGGACGCTGACCCTGGGGACGGGCAATTCGACGTCGTTCGACGGCGCCATCACCGGGACCGGCGGCCTCGTCAAGCAGGGCAACGGCACGCTGACGCTCAACGGCGCCAACAGCTACACCGGTGGCACCACGCTCAACGCCGGCATCCTGCAGCTCGGCACCACCGACACGCTCGCCACGACCGGCGCGCTGACGGTCAACGGCGGCACGCTCGAGATCAACGGCTTCAGCCAGACGGTCGCTTCGCTGTCGGGTGCCGGCGGCACGATCAACCTGATCAACAACCAGTTGACGGTGAACAACAGCGAAGTCGCCACCTTCGCCGGTGCGATCACCGGTAGCGACCGCCTGACCAAGACCGGTACCGGCACGCTCGTCCTGTCGGGCGCCAATACCTTCAGCGGCCTGACCCTGGTCAACGACGGCGTCCTCGTGGTGAACGGCTCGATCGGCGGCAACCTGATCGTCAATGGCGGCACCTTGCAGGGCACCGGCACGCTCCGCACGGTGACGGTCGGAGGCACGATCGCGCCCGGCAACTCGATCGGCACGCTCACGGTCACCAACAACTACACCCAGCTCGTGGGCAGCACGTATCAGGTCGAGGTCAACAGCGCGGGCCAGAGCGACAGGATCGTCGTGGCCGGCACGGCCTCCCTCGCCGGCACGCTGGCGGTGCAGGCGGCGGCGGGTACTTACGCGCGCAATACCAGCTACACCGTCCTGACCGCGGCCGGCGGCCTCGGCGGCACGAGCTACTCGGCGGTCACCACCAATTTCGCCTTCCTGACGGCGTCGCTTAGCTACACGCCGACCGCGGTGCTGCTGACGCTGATCAGCTCGGCCAATTCCTTCCAGAGCGGCGCGCGGACGCCCAACCAGATGGCGGTCGCCACCGCCCTCGACCTGGCGAGCCCGACTGCATCAGGCGACTTCGCCACCGTGCTGAACGCGATCTACGGCCTGGACACCACGCAGGGCCCGGCGGTGCTGAACGCGCTGGGCGGCCAGGTCTATTCGGGCTTCAGTTCGCTGCAGATCCAGTCGGCGCTGCTGTTCATGGACAGCTTCCAGGTCCAGGCCGGCAGCGGCAGTGGCGATGGCGGCGCCAGCCTGCGTGGCGGCAGCACCTGGCAGGCGCTGAAGGTCGACGGCGGCGACGCCTGCGAGACGGCGTGCGATATCGAGCCGCTGTGGGGCGCGTGGGGCGGCGGCGTGGGCGCCTTCGGCACGATCGCCGGCAACAGCAATACCAACGGCCTCACCTACAACTTGGGCGGCTTCGTCGCCGGCCTCGACCGCAAGTTCGCACCGTCCTTCCGCCGGCGTCGCGGCGGGCTTCAATGCGGCCAGCCTCTATCCGCAAGGCGTGCCCGGCAACGGCACCTCGAACACGCTGCAGTTCGCGCTGTACGGTGCGTTCGACGCGGGCGCGCTCTACCTCGATGGTCTCGCGGGCTACGGCCACTCGGACAACCGGATGAGCCGACCGATCGTCATTCCCGGGCTGAACCAGCGCACGGCGCAGGGCTACACCACCGCCAATACCTTCTTCGGCCAGCTCGAGGCCGGCTACAAACTGGTGGTGGCGCCGAGCTTCGGCGGATTCGTGACGCCGTTCGTGCGGCTGCAGGCCTCGACCTCGACGCAGAACGGCTTCAGCGAGAGCGGTGCTGATTCGCTGAACCTCAACGTCGCGGCGCAGACCACCAACTCGCTGCGCACGGTGCTGGGTGCGCAGCTCGGTGCCGGTATCGACGCACCGTGGCGGGAGAAGCTGAACCTGACGCTGCGCTTCGGCTGGAGCCACGAGTTCGCCGACCAGACGCGGCCGGTGACGGCGGCGTTCGCCGGCGCGCCGGCGATCGGCTTCACGACCTTCGGGGCGCAAGCGCCGCGCGACGGCGTGGTGCTCGGCCTCGGCGGCAACACCAACGTCGCCGAGCGGACCAGCGTCTATCTTCGCTATGACGGCGATCTGGCCGGCGGCAACACCAACCACGTCCTCAATGCCGGCGTGCGCTATGTCTGGTAGCGCGCTCAGGCCGGGCTGAGGACCTTCGCGGCCAGCGTCGCCAGCGCCGCGCCGACGAGTTGGGCGGCGATGAAACCGGGTGCGTCGACCGGCGCGATGCCGGCGAAGGTGTTCGACAGGGCGCGGGCGATCGTCACCGCCGGATTGGCGAACGAGGTCGAGGCGGTGAACCAGTAGGCGCCGACGATGTAGAGCGCCACCGCCGCCGGCAGCCGCTCCGGCGCCTTGCGCACGCCGATCAGGATCAGCAGCACCAGGCCGAAGGTCGCCGTGGCCTCGGCGGTCCACTGGCCGATGCCGCTGCGCAGCTTGGTCGAAGCCTGGAGGATCGGCAGGTCGAACATCAGGTGCGCCAGCCAGACGCCCGCGATCGCGCCGACGACTTGCGCGGCGAGGAACGGCAGCACCCACTTGGCCGGCGACTCGCGCCGGAAGGTCAAGGCGAGCGTCACCACCGGGTTGAAATGCGCGCCGGAAATCGGCCCGAACATCACGATCAGCGCGAACAGCGCGCCGCCGGTGGCGATGGCGTTGGCGAGCAGCGCGATCGCGACGTTACCGCCGGCCAGCCGCTCGGCCATGATGCCCGAGCCGACGACGGCGGCGAGCAGCAGCGCCGTGCCCAGCGCCTCGGCGAGGACGGGACGGAGGTTCATGCCGCGGCAGCGGTGGGCGAGCGCTTGCCGATCGCCCGCAGTCGCTGTTGCAGGGCCATGCGGTCGAGCGAATCGAAGGGCAGGCTGAGGAACGGGCGGATTCGATTTTCCAGCGCGGCGAAGGCGGCGCGGAAGGCCGCGCGCTTCTCGGCCTCGCTGCCCTCGACGGCGGCAGGGTCGGGGATGCCCCAATGCGCGGTCATCGGCTGGCCGGGCCACACCGGGCAGGCCTCGCCCGATGCGTCGTCGCAGACGGTGAAGACGAAATCCATGGGCGGCGCGCCGGCGACGGCGAAGACGTCCCAGCTCTTGGAATGCAGCGTGGTGGTCGGAAAGCCGAAGCCCGCCAGCAGGTCGATCGCGTAGGGATGGACCTGCCCGCGCGGATGGCTGCCGGCGCTGAAGCCCGCGAAGCGGTCGCCGCCGAGATGATTGACGATCGATTCGGCGAGGATGCTGCGCGCCGAGTTGCCGGTGCACAGGAACAGGACGTTGAAGAGACGGTCGGACATCATCCTGAAAAAACACCCGGTTAGTGTGGCGGTCAACGACTATTTCGAAACTTCTAGAAATATCGTTGACGAACATGACAGGACGATTACATTGGCCCGCATGAAGCTCGACGATGCCGCCGCCCGCCTGGAGGCGCTGGGCAACCCGACCCGGCTCAAGATCTACCGCGCGCTGGTGCGCGCCGGGGAGGAGGGCCTGCCGGTCGGCCGCCTGCAGGAAAAGCTCGACGTCGCCGCGTCGACCCTGTCGCATCATCTCAAGACGCTGGTCGGCGTCGGCCTGGTGACGCAGACCCGCGAGGGCACGACGCTGATCTGCCACACCAACTACGCGATGATGCGCGGCTTGCTGGAGTACCTGGCGGAGGAATGCTGCGCCGAGGGCACCGGCTGCCCGCCGGCGAGGCTGCCCCGCGTGGCGTAAAAAAATTTGGCTGAGTATTTCGATGATTATCGAAGGATAGGACCATCCCGATGCCCGATACGATCAGCAAGCCCAGGAAGACCGTCGCCATTCTCGGTGCCGGTCCTGTCGGTCTCGCCGCTGCCGCCCATGCGCTCGAGCGCGGCCTCGAGCCGATCGTGCTGGAGGCCGGGCCGCAGGCCGCGCACGCGGTGCGCCAGTGGGGCCATGTCCGCATGTTCTCGCCGTGGGAATACAACATCGACAAGGCGGCCGGGCGGTTGCTCAAGGCGACCGGCTGGAACGCCCCGGTGGGCTGCGAGTATCCGACCGGCGAGGAGCTGGTCGAGCGTTACCTCGAGCCGCTGGCGGCCCGGACGCCGCTCAAGGACCGCATCCGGACGTCGAGCCGCGTCACCGCGGTCGGCCGCGCCGGCTTCGACAAGATGAAGAGCAACGGCCGCGCCTTCGAGCCCTTCACCATCCGCTACCAGAACGGCAAGGGCCCGGAGCAGCTCCAGGCCGATGCCGTGATCGATGCGTCGGGCACCTGGTTCTCGCCCAATCCGGCCGGCGTCGACGGCCTGCCGGCGCTCGGCGAGACGGCGGACCATCGGCAGATCGCCTACGGCATGCCCGACGTGCTCGGCCGCGAGCGCGCGCGCTATGCCGGCAAGACGGTCGCGGTGCTTGGCGCCGGCCATTCGGCGATCGGTACGCTGATCGAGCTGGTGCGCCTGAAGGAAGACGCGCCGGCAACCGAGGTCGTCTGGCTGCTGCGCGGCGACAAGCTGGAGAAGGCGTTCGGCGGCGGAGCCAACGACAAGCTGTCGGCGCGCGGCGCGCTCGGTGCCGCCTTCGCGGGCCTGGTCGTTGCGGGCAAGATCCGCGTCGAGTCGGGCTTCAGGCTTTCCGTCATCGGCAAGGACGGCGCGCGGCTGCGCGTCGCCACCGGCAAGGCGCAGTGCTGCCGCTCGGTCGTCGTCGACGAGCTGGTGGTCGCCACCGGCTTCCGGCCGCAGCTCGATTTCCTGCGCGAGATCAGGCTGTCGCTCGATCCCGCGGTCGAGAGCCCGACGGCGCTGGCGCCGCTGATCGATCCCAACGTCCATAGCTGCGGCACGGTGCGGCCGCACGGCGCGCGCGAGCTGGCCCAGCCCGAGCAGGGCTTCTATCTCGCCGGCATGAAGAGCTACGGCCGCGCGCCGACCTTCCTGATGATGACCGGCTACGAGCAGGTGCGGTCGATCGTGGCCGAGATCGCCGGCGACCACGAGGCCGCCGCCAAGGTCGAGCTGGTGCTGCCGGAAACCGGAGTCTGCTCGGGGCCGGGACCGACGGTCGCGCTGAGCGACGCCGAAGCGGCCGCCGGCTGCTGCGGCGGGCCGGCACCGGAGCCGGCGAGCGGCTGCTGCGTCGCCGACGTGAAGGCCAAGGCCGAGGGCAAGTCGAGCTGCTGCGGATAACCCTGCGCAATGGCTTTCGATCGGAGTCGGTTCACCACCGTCGTCATCCTCGGCTCGACGCAGACCCTCGCTTGGGCGTCGAGCTACTACCTGCCGGCGGTGCTGGCCGACGCGATCGCCCATGACACCGGCGTGTCGACCAACCGGCTTTTCGGCATCTTCTCCGCCTCGCTGATCATCTCGGCGCTGCTCGGCCCGCGCATGGGCCGCATGAGCGATGCCGGCGGCGGCAACCGCATGCTCGCCGGCTCCAACCTGCTGTTCACGGCGGGCCTCGTCCTGCTAGCCTTCGCGCATTCCCTGCCGATGCTGGTGCTGGCCTGGCTGGTGCTCGGGGTCGGCATGGGATTCGGGCTCTACGATGCCGCCTTCGCCGTGCTCGGCCGCATCTACGGCGCCAACGCGCGCGGCGCGATCACCGGCATCACCCTGATCGCGGGCTTCGCCAGCACGGTCGGCTGGCCGCTGACGGCATGGGGCGCCGCAACGATCGGCTGGCGCGACACCTGCCTCGCCTGGGCGGCGCTGCATCTCCTGGTCGCGCTGCCGCTCAACTACTGGGCACTGCCGCGGCCGACCGTGACGGCCGCGGACAAGAAGGCGATGGACAAGCCGGTGCCGATCGACCGGGCGATGATCCTGCTCGGCTTCGCCTTCGCCGCCGCCTGGATCGTCACCGCCGGCATGGCCGCGCACTTCCCGCGCATCCTCGAGGCGACCGGCGCGTCGCAGGCGCAGGCGATCGCCGCCGGCGCGCTGATCGGCCCGGCCCAGGTCGGCGCGCGCATGATCGAGGCGAGCGTGCTGTCGCGCTTCCATCCGCTGGTGTCGGCACGGCTTGCGACGCTGACCCATCCGGTCGGCGCCGCCGTCATCCTGGCGGCCGGCGGCGGCGTTGCGGCGAGCGCCTTCGCCGTGCTGCACGGCTCGGGCAACGGCGTGATCACCATCGCGCGCGGCACCGTGCCGCTCGCGATCTTCGGCCCGGAGAACTACGGCTATCGCCTCGGCATCCTGGGCATGCCGGCGCGCTTCCTGTCGGCGGCGGCGCCGCTCGGCTTCTCGCTGCTGATCGACCGGCTGGGCAGTGACGTGCTGATGGTCTCGTCGGCGCTCAGCCTGTCGGCATTCGTCGCCCTCTGCCTGCTGCGCCGGCCGCGCGCGATGGCGGCGCTGCATGCCGACTGATCGCAGGACCGCCGCGCGCCTGGTCGCCATCGTCTGCGCCGCACAGGTCTTCGTGCAGCTCGGCGCCGGCTACTGGCCGGTGCTGCTGCCCGAGCTGATGGGCCGCTGGTCGCTCAGCAACAGCGAGGCCGGCTGGATCACCTCGGCCTTCTACGCCAGCTACATGGTTTCGGTACCGCTACTGGTGACGCTGACCGACCGCATCGACGCCAAGCGGGTCTATCTGTTCGGCGTCGGCTGCACGACGCTGGCGCACTTCGCCTTCGGGGCGCTGGCCGACGGCTTCTGGTCGGCGCTGCTGCTGCGCGGTCTGGCCGGCATCGGCTGGGCCGGCACCTACATGACCGGCCTGAAGCTGCTCGCCGACCAGGTCGACGCGAAGATGATGTCGCGCGCCGTAACCGGCCATGCCGCCAGCATCGGCATCTCGGGCGCCGCGTCCTACGTGCTGGGCGAGTTGCTGGCGCAGGCCTTCGGCTGGCGGATCGCCTTCGCCAGCGCCGGCCTCACTGCGGCGATCGCCTGGCTCACCGTCGCGCTCGCGGTGCCCGGCCGGCTGCCGCCGCCGAAGCCGGCGCAGGCGGCCAAGCTGTTCGATTTCCGCCCGGTGCTGCGCAACCGCTCGGCCTTCGCCTATTCGCTGGCCTATTGCGTGCACACGCTCGAGATGAATGCGCTGCGCGGCTGGGGCGTCGCCTTCCTGACCTGGGTCGCGGCCAGCACCGGCCTCGCCAGCGGCCTTCTGTCGCCGGCGGTGGTGATCACGGTGCTCGGCCTGCTCGGCACGCTGGCCAGCGTCGCCGGCAACGAGGCGTCGATCCGCTTCGGCCGCCGCCGGCTGGTGCAGATGGCGATGGCACTGTCGATCGTGGTCGGCGCGCTGATCGGCTTCGCCGGCGCCGGCAGCTACCCGATCGCGGTCGGGCTGATCGTGCTCTACGGCATGATCATCTGGCTCGATTCGTCGTCGCTCACTGCAGGTGCGGCAGGCTCGGCCGATCCGGCGCGCCGCGGCGCCACGCTCGCCGTGCATTCGATGCTGGGTTACGCCGGGGGCTTCGTCGGGCCGTTGGCGATCGGCTGGACGCTCGACCTCTCGGGCGGCATGTCGCCGCTCGGCTGGGGCCTGTCGTTTCTGGTGATCGCCGTCCTGATGGCGGCGGCGCTGATCGCCTTCACGATTCTGCGGCCGCGCGAGCTCGAAGGCGATCGCGCGACCTGAGAGCGAAACTAATTGCAGTCTCCTGTCCAAAGCGTCCAAACGGAGTCCAGCCGAGGGGGTGGCGCTGGAATTCTGGAATCCCACCTAAAAGCCTTATGGAATCGGCATCGGAGGTGTCCAGACGGCGGCTGGAATCCGGGCTGGACGCCTTCTAGGAGGACGAGCCGTCGGTGTCGGAGGTCGGCACGCCGTTCTTGAGCCGCAGCTTGCCCGACTTGTCGACCCAGACCCGGTAGTCGCCGAGCTGCAGCAGGTTGGGGCTCTGCCAGCTCGAGGCGAAGCGCACGCCGCCCAGGCCGGACGCGGCGATCTCCAGCGCCTCGAAGCCGTTCATGTACTCGACCGCGCCCTGGCTCGACATCACCACGGCGCGCGCCTTCTTCTCGCCGCCGATGCGGGCGAGGCCGGCGCCCTTGGCCTGGCCGTCGCCCGAGCCGGTGCAGCCGATCATCGCGAGCTGGCTCACGACGTAAGCCTGGATCAGCCGGTTCTGCTTGAACATCGAATAGGCGGTGCAGCCGATCAGCGTGCCGAAGTTCTGCAGGAAGATGCCGGCGCCGCCCTTGGCGAAATCGGGCGCGCTCTCGTGGTTGTTCTCGAAGCCGCAGTTGGAGAGCAGCGTGCAGCCGTTCTCCGCCACCAGCCCCTCCTTGCCGTTCAGCAGGAAGTAGCAGCCGTGATAGGAGACGTCGTAGCAGCCGTGCACCATGGCGGCGCCGTAGGTGCCGTTCTGGCCGAACACCGACCCGAAGACATGGATGGCGGAGAGGATGCCGGCGCGGCTGCCATGGGCGAAGGTGATGCCATTCTTCTTGTTGTCGCGCAGGTAGACGTTGATCAGCTGGCCCTCGAACACGTTGCCGATCAGCCGTACGCCGTCGCCGCCGACGCCCTGCACGACGAGGTCGCGCAGGCAGAAATTGTACAGGTAGTGCTCCTTCTCCTCGCACTCGAGGTAGACGCCGTGGCCCTCGCGGCCGCTGCCCAGGATGTCGAGCCCTTCGATGGTGAGGAAGCGCATGGTGGCGCGGCAGACGAGCTGCAGCACGTTGGAGCCGTCCTGGATCGTCGAATGGATCCGCGCGCCGTGTGCCACCACGCCGTGATGGCGGGTGATGTCGCGCGTCTCGCCCCGGGCGGCGCCGATGCGCAGCGTGCGCGAGATGCGGTAGGTGCCGGGCGGGATCTCGAGGAAGCCCGGCCCGTTCGGCGCGAAGGCGGCGTCGAGCGCGGCCTGCAGGGCCTGGGTGTCGTCGGCGGCATCGTCGCCCTTGGCGCCGTAGCTGGCGGCCGAGAGCATCTGGCGTCCACCGGCCGGGCGCGCGGTCTGCGCCGCGGCTTGGCGCGCCGGCAGGGCGGCGAGCGCCAGCGCGCCCGCACCCGCGCCGAGCCCCAACATCAAGCGTCGCGAATTGTCGTTGGTCATGGCCGGCCCTCCACCAGCCGCAATCGCGGCCGCAGGCGGCGCAACTGCGGTTCGACCGCCGTCGCAGCGGCCGGCGCCTTGTCGGCGTCCGAGCGGGCGACCAGGATGGTCGTCGCCGCGCCGATCAGGAACACCGCCCAGGTCTTGGGGCCGACATAGGAGCCCGAGGCCTGGCCGAGGATCGTCCACACCGCCCAGCAGTAGAGGATGCTCGCCGCGCCGAGCAGGCGCAGGTAGGCACTGAGCGCCACGATCACGATCACGCCCCACACCGCGCCGAGATAGATCCAGTGCAGCCAGAAGAAGTTGGTCAGCGTGTCGGCGACCTTGGTGATCTGCCACGCCGAGGAGAACTGGCCGGAGTTCATGTAGACGCTGAGCACGCGGTCGGCGATGTAGGGCTCGCCGGTCAGGCCGGAGCCCGCCCACGGGTGATGCTTGAACATGTCGAAGGCGACCAGCATCGGGCCGGTGAAGCGGTAGAAGAAGCTCGCGTCCTTGCCGGCCTGCATCTCGTGCAGCCGCGCGGCGAACAGCGTCTGGCCGGCGACGTAGGCGATCAGCACGATCAGGCTGGACAGGACGACCGCGCCGATCATGCGCGACGGCGAGTTGCGCCGCTTGCCGCCCGCCAGGAACGTCAGGTACGGGATGGCGAGCAGCAGCATCAGCATCAGCGTCGGGCCGGGCAGCACGATGATCGCGAGGCCGAGCAGGCCGGCATAGACCACGTACTTGTAGCGCCACGGGCTCATCGCCAGCCACACCGCGCAGTAGTGGGTGTAGGCGAAGGTGACGGCCGACGGCTCCGAGGTGAACAGCTTGGGCCGGATCTTGCCGTACAGCAGCTGGTCGCGCAGGTCGGCGTCGTAGACGTAGTCGGCATTGTAGAGCTTGGCGCGCACCCAGTCGCTGATCTCGCGCAGGCCGGTCCAGGTCTCGAGCGCGCAGCCGGCGATGATGGCGAGGCAGAACGACAGCAGGATGGCCGCGACCTGGCGGCGATCGGCACGCACCAGGGTGAGGAACATGCCGTAGGCAATCACCAGCGAGTAGGTGAGCTGCAGCAGCCCGGTGGTGCGCTTGCCGAGCCAGTTGAGGTCCTGCGCCGACAGGATCGAGCCGACGAACACCAGCTCGACCAGCAGCAGCCCGGCGATGTGGCTCTGCCTGATCTCGTTGCGTCGGCGCCACAGCATCCACAGTCCGGCGAAGCCCGACGGTGCGCAGGTCAGCGGCACCTTCTGGCTGACCTGCAGCGTGATGCCGGAATAGAGGCCGATCAGGAACAGGATGACCAGCGCGCAGTCGAGCATGTCGAGGCGCTGCGGCCGGAAGGCCGGCCCCTCGTAGGGCGACGCGGCGTAGGCGTCGGAATAGACGGCGGTCGTCATGAGGTGATCACCGACAGGATCTGCTGGCCGCGGCTCGTCCAGTCGAAGCGGTCGCGGCAGGCGGCGAAAGCGCGCTCCTGCAGGGCGTTCAGCCGGTCGAGGTCGTCGATCAGCGCGAGCACGCCGCGCGCCAGCGCCGCGTGGTCGTCGTACAGCATCACGCTGTCGCCGTGGACCAGCGGCACGCCGGCGAACGAGCCGCGCAGCGCGAACACCGGGATGCGGTTGAAGACGTACTCCAGCACCTTGAGCTTGAAGCCGCCGCCGTTGCGCTCGGGCACGATGGCGATGCGCGCCTCGTCGATGTAGCGGGTGACGTCGGGCACCGTGCCGGTGAAGGTGCAGGCCGCGCTGCGCTGGCGCAGCCGCTCGAGGAACTTCTCCTCGGCGCTGCCGACGGCGGTGAGCTCGGCGCCGGCTGCGGCGAACAGCGGGTCGGCGACCTCGACGAACTCCTCGAGGTTCATGCGCTTGGCGATCCAGTCGAAGCTGCCGACGATCACGGCGCGGCGCGGCAGCGCCGGCGTCAGCCGCCGCTCGCCGAGCTTGCGGCCCTGGTAGCCGGGCGTCAGCACGCCCATCGGCTTGCCGCCGCGGCGGCGCTGGTAGAGCTGCAGGTCCTCGGGCGTGATCGCGGTGACGAAGTCGACCTGGTCGACCAGCTCGTGCTCGAGCCGCGACACCTTGGCGGCGTCGAGCCGCACCGCCTGGCGGCGGAAGAACGCGCGCTGACTGTCGGCGACCTGCTGCCGGAGGCTCTCCTCGTGATTGTGGCTGACGTAGATCAGCCGCGGCCGGTCTTCCTTGCCGGCATAGAACTCGCGCACCGGGGCGAGTGCCCAGCCGACCGAGATGCCGTCGAACACGATGCCGTCCCAGCCGCCGCGCTCGAGCAGCTGGTGGAGCTGCCGGCTCATCGCCTGGGTGCGGCAGCGATAGGCGGTATGGGGCAGGGTCGAGGCGAGGCTTCCCCAGCGCGACTGCAGCGGGTCGAGCGGCTCGCCGGGCAGCCACCACACGACATGCTCGTCGCGCGCGCCGTTGGGCCGCGGCGAGTCGGTGCGCCGCAATCCCAACACCTCGATCTCGCTGCCGGTCGCCGCCACCGAATCGATCAGCCCGCCCGAGTAGACGTACTGGCCGTTATGGCGAGGCTCGGGATCGGCGAGGGTGAGCCACAGACAGCGCATCGGCGGCCGCCTGCCCGGCTCAGAACGCGTGCTGGCCGGTGAATCCGCCGAAGATCGTGCGGACGATGATCTTGAGGTCGAGGAGGATCGACCAATGCTCGATGTAGTAAAGGTCATGCTCGACGCGCTTCCTGATTTGCTCGACGGTGTCGGTCTCGCCTCTCCAGCCGTTGACCTGGGCCCAGCCGGTGATGCCGGGCTTCACCCGGTGCCGGGCGTCGTAATACTTCACCGCCTCCTGGTAGAGCAGCGAGCCGGCCTTGGCGGCAGTTGCATGCGGGCGCGGCCCGACGATCGACATCTCGCCGCGCACCACGTTCAGGAACTGCGGCAGCTCGTCGAGGCTGGTGCGGCGCAGGAATGCACCCAGCCGGGTGATGCGCGGATCGTTGCGCTGGGTCAGCTGCTGGGCATTGGCGTCCGTCATGTGGCTGTACATGCTGCGGAACTTGAAGACCTCGATCAGCTGGTTGTTGAAGCCGTAGCGCTTCTGGCGGAACAGCACCGGGCCAGGGCTGTCGAGCTTGATCATGATGGCGATCGCCAGCATCAGCGGCGCGATCATGGTCAGGATCGCGGCGCCCAGCACGCGGTCCTCGATCTCCTTGGCGACCGAGTGCCAGCCGCACAACGGCCGGTCGACGACGTTGAGGAAAGTGTGGCCGGCGAGATGGCTGACCTGCATCTCGCCGAGCCGCAGGCCGAAGGCGTCGGGACAGAGCCGGACATGCACCGGCACCAGGCAGAGCCGGTTCAGCGTCTCGACCAGCTCGCGGTCCTGGGCGAGCGGCAGCGCTACGATCACCGTGTCGATGTGCTCCTCGCGCGCGACGGCCACCAGGTCGTCGAGCGTGCCGCGAATCGGATAGCCCATGCAGGCGCGCGGCAGGCTGGCGGCCTCGTCGTCGTAGACGCCGACGATGCGCAGGTCGGTCGACTTGGCGGCGAGGCTGCGCAGCAGGCGCTGCGCGATCGGGCCGGCGCCGACGATCGCCACACGCTCGCCAAGCCGGCCGGCGCGCGCCCATGCCTGCATGCGATGCCACAGTGCGAAGCGCACGGTGCCCATCGCCGCGAAGGCGGCGGAGAACCAGGCGGCGGCCCACGGCCCGTCGGCGGCGCTCACCGGCTCGAACAGGCGGGTGGCGAGGAACAGCATGCCGAACGCGCACAGCCAGCCGACCAGCACGCGGCCGACTGCGCTCTCGAGGCGGGCGAAGCCGTCGAAGCGATAAGCACCGAACAGGTGGAGGAAATTGAGCGCCAGCACCGAGCCCAGCAGGACGACGAGTCCGGCGAGATGCCAATCGACGCTGCCGGCATCCCAATGCATGGCGGCGACGCCGGCGCCCAGCAGGGCCATGGCATCGAGGCCGGCCACGAGACGTTTGACGATCGATTCGGAGATCGTTCTGACGCGATTTCGGCGCATGGGGGAATACGCTCCTTTGCCGCCGAATATCGACGCTTCCGCGCCGAAATGGGTGTGATCAAACAAAGTCTTGGCGTGTGGTCACACCGAAAGCACAAGCGAGGCGAAGCGCTGCGGAGTCTGCGCTGCGGCGAAGCGCTCGGCCGACTGGGCGTCGAAGAAGCGCGCAGGTCCGTCGCTCACCATGCGCGCAATCTCGCGCGCGATCTCGGTTGGCGCGCCGGCATCGACCGAGATGCCGAGCCGATGCTCGCGCGTCAGTCGCCCGACGAGACCATAGTCCTGCGCGAGCACCGGCCGGCCGTTGAGCGCGGCCCACAGCAGCACGCCACTCGAGCCGACGAACCGCTGGTAGGGGGCGAGCACGACATCGCTTTGCCGCACCAATGCCGCAAGCTCGCCACTCTCCAGCCGCCGGTCGTCGATCTGCAGCCAGAGTCCTGGCTGTTCGCGTTCCAGCGCCTCGTGGCGGCGCGCGAGCTCGAGTTTCAAGGCGGGATCGACCTTGCCGGCGAACAGCACGGCGGTACGCGCCGCGGTTTCCGGCGCGAGCTGGCGCAGCGCCTCGAGCACCTTCAGCGGCCCCTTGCGCTCGGCGAGATAGCCGAACAGCAGGAAGCCGATGCGGCCGGAGGGAAAGGCGGCCGGCACGTGATTGCTGTGCTGCTCGACCCGCGGATGGGCGGGATCGGGCAGCGGCACGACCTTCTCGCCGCCGCGATAGTGGGCGCGCGCATGCACCGGGAAGAACGGATCGAGCGACAGCACGCGCTCGACCGCCGGATTGCGCAGCATGGCGCGATAGAGAATGGTCTTGCGCAGGTCGCGCAATCGCTCGCCGCGATTCGGCGTATAGGGGCCGATGTCGCCGTAGTGCACCGACGGCCGGAACAGGATCCCCGACAGGCCCTTTCCGCCGGCGCCCAGGCCGAAGGCGAGCGGCAGGGCGAGGAAATCGAGGCCGAGGAAGAAGCCCTGGTCGGCGCCGGTCTGCTTGAGGTAGCGGCGCATCGTCCACCAGCGCGCCAACGCCGCCAGCGTGAACGGCTTCATGGTGCAGCGGGCGCGCTCGCGGGGGCTGAGGGCCAGGATGCGGATGCGTCCCAGCGCATTGAGCGGCACCGCACGCTTCAGCGGCTCGAACAGCGGCTGCGGCACCAGCACGGCGAGCGAAAGGTCGCCGCGTTCGGCGGCGAAGACGATCAGATGCTCCAGCCACTCCAGCGAATGGCCTTCGGCATCGGGCTCGAAGACCAGGACCTTGCGCGGCCCGGGCGCGTTATCGCTGGGGGACCAGGGCATCCAGGCGGCTCGAGAAGGCGCTGAGGATCAGGGGCTTGGCGTAGTGCTGCTCGACGAACTCGCGGCCGCGGCGGCCGAGCTCGGCGCGCAGGTGCGGATCGTCAGCCAGCTTCAGCACGGCTTCGGCGAAACTCAGGGGCTCGTTGGGCGGCACGCAAAGGAAGGCGCCGCTCTGTTTCGCCAGGTGCCAGAGCGTGCTGTCGGGCAGCGCCGTCGCGACGAACGGCCGGCCGACCGCCATGATGTTGTAGACCTTGGACGGCACGGCGAAGGAAGCGGCCTGCGGGTTCTGCGGCACCAGGTGGATGTCGCCGGCGGCCAGCGCCGTCGCCAGCGCCTCGTTGGGCTGCAGCTCGGTCAGCCGCACGTTGTCGAGATGGCGCCTCTCGATCTCGGCCAGCAGCTCCTCGGCCTGGTTGCCGTTGCCGCGCAGCACGATCTCGATCTCGGGCCGTCGCGTCGCAAGCTCCTCGGCCATCGCCACGACCTGGCCCAACCCCTGCTTGCGGCCGAGATTGCCGCTGTAGAGGACCTTGATCGCGGCCCGCGCCGCGGGCTCCGCCGGCTGGATTAGGTCGGTGTCGACCCACAGCGGCACGACGTCGATCGGCGTGGTGACGCCGAGGCCGCGCAGCTGGTCCTTCATCTCCTGCGACAGCACCGCCACGAGGTCGACGCGGTTCAGCACCGTGCGCTCGACCCGGCGCATCAGGCGCGCCAGGCCGCCGCCGTTCAGGCCGAGCTGCTGGGCGAGGCCGGACTGGATGTCGTGGACGACGGCGATCACCGAGCCGCCGCGCTGCCGCGCCGCCAGCGCCAGCGCCACGCATAGGATCGACGGGCAAAGCGCCAGCACTATCGGGTGCCGCCTGATGCGGCCGCTCGCCAGCGCCCCGAGGCCGCGCAGCAGGAAGCCCGCCTCGTTGAGGATGCGCGCCACGGCCGAGGCGCTGCGCGGCGGCCCCGAGTGCAGCCGCTCGATCGTGACGCCGCCCATCGTCTCGTGGGTCAGGCGCCCGCCCTTGTAGGCGGGGAAGACCGTGCTGCCGGGATAGTGCGGCAGCCCGCTCAGCACGGTGATCCGCCGACCCTCCTTCGCCAGCCACTCGGCGAGATCGCTGGTGAAGGGGGCGGATCCGATCAGCTCGGGCCAGAAGTAACGGGTGACGAAAAGTATCGGCGAGGGGCGCGACATCAGCCGTAGCTCGCCTTGATCGGCCGCGAGTACTCGTAGAACGGGTCGCGATGACCGTACTGCTTGTACTGCCGCGGCACGACGCGGGAGAGCACGACGCCGGCGACGTCGCCCTGGGCGTCGATGATCTGCTTCAGAGCCTCGATCGCGGCGTCCTGGCGGGTCTGCGCCCAGCGCACCACGAACACGACCTTGTCGACCAGCCGCGACAGGGCGAGCACGTCGGCCGTGACCAGCGCCGGCGCGGTGTCGAGCAGGATGTGGTCGTAGTGCGGTGCCAGCGCCTCGAGCATCTGGTGCATGCGCGGCGAGCTCAGCAGGTGCGCCTGGCGCGGGCTCCAGTTGCCGGCGGTCAGCACGTCGACACCGGAGATCGCGTCGTGATGCAGGATGTCATCGAGCACCACCGCCTTGTCGCCGAGCAGGCCGGCCAGGCCGTCGCCCATCGAGCAGCGGAAGATCTGGTGCTGGCGCGGGCTGCGCCAGTCGCAGTCGATCACCAGCACGCGCCGGCCGTTGCTGCCCATCAGGCGGGCGAGCGAGGCCACCATCACCGACTTGCCCTCCGACGGCGTCGCCGAGCTGAACAGGATGGTCTTGGGCGAATCCTGCGATTCGGAGAGCTCGACGCCGATCTGGATGCGGCGCAGCGCCTCGCTGTAGGTCGAGGTCGGCTCGCGCAGCACCTGCATGGCGGGCGGCGTGCGGCCCTTGACCTGCGGCACCATGGCGAGAACGGGCAGGCCGGTCACCGTCTCGACCTGGTCGGCGCGCCGGAACGAGGCGTCGCCGCTCTCCTTCATCAGGGCGATGGCGCAGCCGAGCAGCATGCCGCCGACGCAGCCCAGGAAGGCGATCAGCGACTTCGGCGGATAGGACGGCGCCTGCGGCGGCGCGGCCGGCGACACCAGCTTGGCGTTGGCCTGCAGGATCTCCTCGGCGCCCGTGCTCTGCTTGGCGCGGTTGAGCATCGCTTCGAGCAGGTTGCGATTGACCACGGCGTCGCGCTCGAGCGCCTCGAGGCCGATCGAATCGTCGTTCACCGCGCCCATCTGGACCTTGAGCTTGTCGAAGTTGTCCTTGAGCGCCTGATAGCGGGCGTCGGCGGCGCGGGCGTCGCGCTGCAGGCCCTCGATGGTCCGGTTGACCTCGGTGTTGACGCGGCTGGAGGCGCTGCCGGCTTCGGCCTGCGCCGCCCTCAGTAGCGGATGCTTGCTGCCGTACATCGATGCCATCTCGGCCGCCTTGCGCTCGGCGTCGGCCTGCTGCGCCTTGAGCTGGGAGATCAGCGGCGAGCGCAGCACCTCCGGCACCGTGTCCTTGCTGGCGACCGCGGTCTGCTTCATGTGCTGCGCCTCGCCGAGCCGCGATTCGGCCTCGGCCTTGGCGGTCTGCGCCGCGATCAGCTGGGTGTTGAGCTCGGTCAGCTGCTGGGCGGTGACGCTGCCGTTGGTGCCCGAGCCCTTGTACAGGCCGTGCTTGCGGCGATAGTCCTCGACCGCCTGGTCGGACTTCTTGACCTGCTCGCGCAGTTCGGCGACGCGTCCCATCAGGAACTTGTCGACCCGGTCCATGGTCGCGACCTTTTCCTTGCGCTGGAAGTCGAGATAGGTCTCGGCGAGCGTGTTGGCCATCGCCGAGGCGGTGCCGGCGTCGAGCGAGTCGGCCTTGACGCTCAGCACATGGCTGCGGCCGAGCAGCGAGACGTCGACCTTCGACAGGAAGTAGTCGATCAGCCGATTGTCCTTCGGGCTGAGGCTGTTGTCGGTGATCGGCTGGACGGCCGCGACGGCCGGCTTGCTCTTGAGCTTCTTCAGCCAGTCGTTGACCTCGGCCGGCAGGATCTTGTCGGTGTCGAAGATGCGCGCCCAGATGCTGGGCTTGCGCAGCTCGGGATTGAACGACGGATTGTCGCCGAGGTTGAGCTTGTCGATCACCATCTTGGCCAGCGTGCGCGACTGCAGCACGTAGCCTTCGTTGGCCACCCGCTCGGCATCGGGGTTGCTGTCGGTGATGATCGCCTCGGCGTTCATCACGCGCGGTGACGGCACGCCGACCAGCACGCGCGCCTCGGCGGAGTAATAGGAAGGCATCGACCAGGCCACCGCCGCGGCGATGCCTCCAACCAGGATGGTCAATGCCGCGATCATCTTCCGCCGCCGCCACAGCTTGCGCAGCGTCTCCGCCAGACTCTCATCCGGCTGGGCGACGGGACGGGCGACACCGACCGCCGGCGCCGGAACGGCGACGTAGCGTTCGGTGCTCGGTACCGACCGCAGCGCCGGGCGGCGCTGCGGCAGACGGGGATAATCGTCGGGCATGTGGACCATCGAGGTCAGAGGGGATCGGTCGAACGCTAGAAGTAACGTTCCTTCACGACGACGGTGTCGCCCGGCTGCAGGAGACTTTCCTGTGTCGCCTGCACGCGCACGACGCGGCCGTTCATTTTTCGCTTGATGTAGAAGTCGCCCATGTTGGCGCGATAGGTCTGGCCGCCGGCCGTCGCGATCGCGTTCAGCACGCTCATGTCGGTGACGTAGGGATAGCTGCCGGGCTTCTGGACCTCGCCGACGACGTAGAACGGCCGGCGGCTCGAGACCTCGACGCTGACGCTGGGATTGTGCACCCAGTCCTTGTCCAGGCGCTGCGCGATGGTCGCCTGCAACTCGGCTGGCGTCATACCGCGAGCGTCGACGTTGCCGATCAGCGGATAGGCGAGCACGCCGTTGCCGTCGAGCTGGAACTCGCCGGTCAGCGTCGGCTGGCCGAACACGATGATGCGGGTGCGGTCGTTGGGACCGAGCCGGTAGTCGGACGTCGAGCGGGTGCCGCCGCCCGTCAGGCTGAGGGCCTGGCCGTTCGAGGTGTCCTGAACGATCGGCGTGTTGTCCTGGTCGCCGCAGGCGCCGAGGGCGAGAAAGGCGGCGATGATGCCGCCGCGGAAGAACTTGGCAACGAGCGTTTGGTTAACCGGCATGGTGCGTCCTCCTGAGGCCTCCTTGGTGATTCACGCGCGGCCGTAGCTGTCGGCCACGCGCACGATGTCGTCCTCCCCCAGGTACGGTCCGGACTGCACCTCGATCAGCTGGAGCGGCAGCCTGCCCGGGTTCTCCAGGCGATGCTCGGTGCCGATCGGGATGTAGACCGACTCGTTCTCGCGCACGATCATGCGCTCCTCGCCGCGCTGCACGATCGCGGTGCCGTGGACCACGACCCAGTGCTCGGCGCGGTGATAGTGCTTCTGCAGGCTGAGCTTGGCGCCCGGCTTGACGGTGATGCGCTTGACCTGGAAGCGGTCACCGGCGTCGACTGTGCGATAGTTGCCCCACGGCCGGTAGCCCGTGGTGTGCTGGTCGGGCTCGGGGCGGTTGCGCTTCTTGAGCGTCGAGACGAGGCCCGAGACCTGGGCGGCGCTGTCGGCATCGGCAACCAGCACGGCGTCGTCGGTGGCGACGATCACCACGTTGTCGAGCCCGACCGCGGCGACCAATCGGCCCTCGCTGCTGCGGATGTAGGAGTTGCTGACCTTCTCGGCGAGCACGTCGCCGTGCAGCACGTTGCCGGCCTCGTCGGCCTGGCCGATGTCGCGCAGTGCGTGCCACGAGCCGACGTCGCTCCATGCCATGTCGACCGGCACGACGGCGGCGCGATTGGTATGTTCCATCACTGCGTGGTCGATCGACAGCGACGGCGCCTCGGTGAAGCCGGCGCGGTCGAGCCGGAAGAAGGCGAGATCGGTCTCGCCGGCCTGCATGGCGCGCTCGCAGGCGGCCAGCATCGCCGGGTTGATGCGGGCGAGTTCGTCGAGGAAGGCGCGGGCCGACAGCAGGAAGATGCCGCTGTTCCACAGGAAGTTGCCGTCGGCGAGGAATCGCTCGGCGGTCGGCCGGTCGGGTTTCTCGACGAAGCGGTCGACCGCCAGCACGCCGTCGGCGCCGGTGACGGCCGCGCCGCTGCAGATGTAGCCGTAGCCGGTGTCGGGCCGCGTCGGCTTGACGCCGAAGGTGACGAGCCGGCCGGCCTGTGCGGCGGCCAGCCCCTGCATGACGGCGCGATGGAAGGCCTCGGTGTCGGCGACGACGTGGTCGGAGGGCTGCACCAACATCAACGCGTCGGGATCGCGCGCCAGCAGCCACAGCGCGGCGGCGCCGATCGCCGGGCCGGTGTTGCGCGCCAGCGGCTCGAGCAGGATCGCCTGCGGCTCGATGCCGACCTGGCGCAGCTGCTCGTCGACCAGGAAGCGATGATCCTCGTTGCAGATCAGCAGCGGTGCCGCGAAGCCGACGTCGCTCAGGTTGCGCGCCGCCGTCTCCTGCAACAGCGTGCGCTCGGAGACGAGCGGCAGGAGCTGCTTGGGATACGCCGCGCGCGACAACGGCCAGAGACGCGTGCCGGCACCTCCGGACAGGATGACAGGATGGATCTGCGCCGAGCCCTGTTGCCGGAACTTCGCAAGGCTGGCGTCGGGGAGTGCGTCCATGGCGGCGAAGCTATGAGTCGCCCCATGGCGTCGCCAGTGATCAAAGTGTGTTTCGCAGGTGCAGCAGGAGGTGGCGTTTTAGTGACCGTTTTGCCGATGTTTAACGCACTTTCACGCGCTTGCGAGGTTGCGAAAAATCGCGCGCGTTCAATCTCCGTTGCGTGGCAGGACGATGGCGATCGAGAGACCGCCGCCGATGCGATTCGAGGCGCGCACCTCGCCGCCCAGCGCCTCGACATTGCGCCGCACGATCCAGAGACCAAGGCCGGAATGCGGCGGCCGGCCGGCTTCGGCCTGCTGATTGGGACGTGACGAGAAGTAGCGTTCGAAGATGCGCTCGATCTTGTCGGCGGGAATGCCGGGGCCCTCGTCGTCGATCTGCAGCTCGACCGTCTCATGGTCCTGGGTGAGGGTGATGATGATGGTGGCGCCGCGCGGCGAGAAGCTGATGGCGTTCTCGAGGATGTTCTGCAGCACCGTCTCGAGCATGCCCTTGGCCGAGCGCACCAGCACTGCATCGTCGAGCCGGCGGATCAGGCGGATGTCTCGGCTCGCCATGATCTCGCGCACCGCCAGCGTCGCCTCGCCGACCAGCTGGGTGACGTTGGTCGGCACGCGCGGCGCCTCGATCAGGTCGGCGGTGCTGTTGTCGAAGCGCTGCGCGGCATTGACCAGCGCCAGCAGACGGGCGAGCGAGGAATCGATGATCTCGAGCGCCCGGCGCGAGCGCAGGTCGTCGAGCGGTACCGACTTGCGCACCGGCGACAGCGAGGACTGGATGGCGGCGAGGGGCGTCTTGAAGGAGTGGGCGTTGTCCTCGGCCGACTGGCGAATCTGCTGCGACAGGTGCTTGAGGTCGAGCACCAGCTTGTCGAAGTCGCGCGCCACGCTCGACAGCTCGGGCACGATGTTGCGCTGAGAGAAGGCGTAGTCGCCGATGCGGCCTTGGCCGATCTCGTCAGCGACCTCGCGGAAGCGCCGCAGGCTGAGGAAGATGCTGACCGCCGCCAGCATGGCGAGGATTGCGAGCACCAGATAGATGCCGGCGGCCACCCTGACGGCGCGGGTCTCCCAGTAGGGCCGGCCGATCGAGGTGTTGAGGAACTCGCTGGTGGTGTGGGTCGAGGTCAGCACCCAGCAGCCGCGCACCGTCTTGATCGGGATAATCGAGGTCAGGAGCTCGACCGTGCCGTTGGGCTGGCGATAGCGCAGCTCCTCCGAGGCGTCGCCCATGCAGGCGTCGCTCAACCGCTTGAGGATGCCGCGGCGCGACAGCTCGTCGAGCTCGGGCACCACCTCGTCGGCCTTGATGGCGGGGGCGGAGGCGACGAAGAAGAAGCCGGAATCCTGCGCCTCGCCGGCCGGCGCCGGCGGCTGCAGCATCAGCTTCAGCACCGTGCCGTCGCTGGCGAACTTGTTGAGCTCGGCGTTGAGCACGCCGTCGTTGCCCGGCTCGGTGGTCTTCAGCACCGGCGCCAGGGCGTGGCCGATCAGCTTGCTGCGATCCTGGATGGCGCGGGTAACGAGATCGCGCATCTGCCGGTCGGCGCTCTCGAACTGGCTATAGAGCACGATCGGCAGCGCGATGAAGATGCCGACCAGGCCGACCAGCTTGAGGGTGAGCGAGGCGCCGAGGCGCCTCGCCGATGCGCGCCAGCTACGCCGGGGCGTCCTTGGGCTTTCCCCAGCGGTAACCGAATGAGGGATAATTCTCGATCTCGGAGAACTCGGGGTCGACGAGCCGGAACTTGTTTCGAATGCGCTTGATCGACGAACGGACGTTTGTTCGGTAGCCATTCTCTCCGCTCCCGGCGATGAAGCCCACGTGGTGCATGCAGTCGTACACCGCGCGGTAGGTCACGTGGTTTCCGACATTCGACGCGAGCAGTCGCACAATGTTGAATTCGGTGAGCGTCAAGTTGACGTCGGCCTCGTCCCAGTAGGCACGGCTGACGCGCGGCTTCAGCATCAGCCGGCCGCTGTGCAGGATCTCGTCGACCTCGAGCGCCTTGGGGCGCTTCGCCGTGTCGACGATCACCCGCAGGCGCTTGGCGAGGATCGGCACGCCGCGCGCCTTGTCGACGAAGTCGAGGGCGCCACGGTCGAACGCCATGTGCTCGTGATGCTGCGAGCTGCGGCCGGTGAGGAACACCACCGGTAGCTGGATGCCCTCGCGGCGCAGCCGAGGCAGCAGGTCGATGCCGGAGATCGAAGGCAGGCCCCAGTCGAGAACGATCACGTCGGCGGTCGTGCCGTCGGCCACCGAGGACAGCATGCTCTGGCCGTCGGCGAAGCTCTCGACCGCAAAACCCAAGTCGTTCAGCTCGGCCGAGGCGGCCTCTCGAAAGTCGTCGTCGTCGTCGACGAGGATGAGCCGGATGCGGTCGTCGGCGGCGCCGTCGACCCGATCCCCTTCAACCCGATCACTGGCTGCGGGACTGGAGGCGGGCCAGGCAGTCACGCTTTCCTTCATCGGAGTTGTCATCGCTTCTTACCTCGTACGCAAGGGTTCCGAACTGCCGCGTCTGGACGTCCGGGTAGAGTTGGACATCGACGCTGCATCGCCCATCCCGATAGTGCCAGGTCTTGCCTGGGGCGCGTTCCTCCACGCTTGTTGGCGGACCGAGCATGGCGCGTACCTGCCCCTCGCTCTTGCCCACGAGTGTGACCGGCGCCGATCGGGCAGGCGCCGGAGTGGTGGCCGCCGCCTGCTGCGGGTCGGCCTTGGGATCGTCCGCCTTGGCAGGGTCGGACGTCCTGGTGTCGGTTCGGGCGGCCGGCGTCGCCCGCGACGTCGAGCCATAAGCAGTCGAGCCGGAGGCGGGCCGTGCCGACGCCGTCTGGAACGGATTGCCGTGGACCAGCCGGCCGAAATCGCGTTGGGCGTTTTGCGTCAGTTCGCATCCCGAGACAAGGAAAACACTCAGTATCAGGGCCTGATAGCTCAGCCTCTTGTTCATCGCCTTCCCCGGAGAAAACGCCAGCCAAGTGAACGATATAACCGCATCGCGGTTGCGAGATTACTCTGCCGCGGTCAACGCGCCGCAGGCCGCGAATTGCCCCCGGATGGTCCCAGGCCGATGTTTGCCCGCGAGCCTCCGGCCGACAAGTCACGACCGTGTCGGTCACAGAAATGCCACGACGGCGCATCCGGTTGCGCTACGGCGGCAGCTCGTAGCCGATTCGGGCTTCGGCTTCGAGCGTCCGCTGCACTGCGGGACGCGCCATCATGCGCTGATACAACGACTCCAGGCGCTTCAATCCCTGTGGATGGCCGCGCGGCGCGTTGACCATGCGCCAATACAATCGAAACAAATGGATATCGGCGATGGAGTAGCCGCCGAGCACCCAGTCACGGTCGCCGAATTTGGTGTCGGCCAGGGTCCAGACTTCGGTGACATGCGCCTCGCCCTGCCGGCGCGCCGGATGCAGCGTCGAGGCGATGAACGACATCCACGACACCGCCTGCGCCTCGGCGAGCGCACCGGACGGCAGCAGGCCCGCCTCGGGGAAGCGCTTGGCGAGATAGAGCAGGCAGCCCGCCACTTCGGTAACGACTGTGCCGTCGACGATCAGGGTCGGCACCTTGCCGGCGGGATTGATTGCGCGGAACGCGGGCGTGCGGTGCTCCTTCTTTTGGAAGGAGAGCGACTTCGTCTCGAACGGCACGCCGATCTCGTGCAGCGCGATGTGCACCGCCATCGAGCTCGAGCCGGGACTGAGATAGAGCGTGAGGGCGGTCACGCCGTCGTCGTCACTCGGGCGGGCGGCGCAACAGGTCCCCCTCGGGCACGCCGGCCTCGTAGTCGGTCAGCATCTTTTCGGCGTCGAACAGTACGCCGATCGGATTATTCCTGAACGGCTCGGTGTGGAAGTAGGAAGCCGCGCCCGCCTTGTCGAAGGCGTCGACCTGCAGCTCGACCTGGTTGCCGTCGGGATCCTTGTAGTACATCGACACGGTCGGGCCGTGGTTGATGGTGCGCACCGGCACGATGCCTTCGCCTTTCAGCCGGCGATAGGTCGAGAGCAGCTGACCGAGATCGGCGAAGGTGTAGGCGACATGGGCGAGGCCCCAGCTGTCGTCCGGCGCCTTCTTGAGGCCGGGAACCTGCACGAAGGCGACGCGGTGATGCTCGTCGTCGTAGGTGACGAAGGCGATGTAGTCGTTCTCGTAGACCAGCCGCGCGTTCAGCACCGTCATATACCACCGCTTCAGCGGCTCGCGATCGGCGGTGCGCAGCACGAAGTGCGCGAACAGCGAGGGCGAAACCGGCTTGCTGTCCAGGGGGCGGCGAAGCTTGTCGGCGTGCGAGTCCATGACGGCCTCCGTCAGAGCAGGTGCATCGGCCTCCCGGGATGCTTCGGCAGGAAGGCGGTGAGCAGGCCCAAGCATAGCAGGAACGGCGTCACCTGATAGACGAAGGTGATGCTGGTCATGTCGGCGAGCTTGCCGAGCGCCGCGGCGCCGAGGCCGCCCAGGCCGAAGGAGAAGCCGAAGAACATGCCGGCCACCAGCCCGACCCGGCCGGGCAGCAGCTCCTGGGCATAGACCAGGATCGCCGGGAAGGCGGAGGCCATGATCATCGCCACCGTCACCGCCAGCACCGCCGTCCAGAACAGGTTGGCGTGTGGCAGCATCAGCGCGAACGGCAGGGCGCCCAGGATCGAGAACCACATCACCGGAATGCGGCCGACCCGGTCGCCGACCCAGCCGCCCATCAGGGTGCCGAACACGATGCCGATCAGGAAGGCGAACAGGTAGAACTGCGCGTCCTGCACCGACAGGCCGAACTTCTGGATCAGGTAGAAGGTGTAATAGGAGCCGAGGCTCGCCTGATAGACGTTCTTGGAGAACAGCAGGACGATCAGGATAGTCACGGCGAAGATCACGCGGCCGCGCGTCATCGCTGGCGCCGCGGCGGTGCCCGCCGCCTTGCGTGCCACCGGCTTGGTCGCAGTGCGCCGCGCGCGATACCAGTTGCCGACCTGGAACAGCACGACCATGGCGATCAGCGCCGCACCTGAGAAATACAGCAGGCTTTCCTGGCCGCGCGGCACGACGATGAACGCCGCCAGTAGCGGGCCCGAGGCCGAGCCGAGGTTGCCGCCGACCTGGAACAGCGATTGGGCGAGGCCATAGCGGCCGCCCGCCGCCATGCGGGCGACCCGCGAGGCCTCGGGATGGAATACCGAGGAGCCCATGCCGATCAGCGCCGCCGACAGCAGGATTACAGGGTAGCTGTGGGCATGCGACATCATCAGCAGGCCGACCAGGGTGAAGCCCATGCCGACCATCAGGGAGTAGGGCTGGGGCTTCTTGTCGGTGTACATGCCGACGACCGGCTGCAGCATCGACGCGGTGAACTGGAAGGCCAGCGTGATCAGGCCGACCTGGCTGAAGGACAGCGCGTAGTTGTCCTTGAGGATCGGATACAGCGCCGGCACCAGCGACTGCATCATGTCGTTCAGCAGATGGCAGAAGCTGAGCGACAGGATGATCGCGAAGGTCGTGCTGTTGGCGGAGGCTGAGGAAGCGGACGCGGACGCAACGTTCGGAGCGGCCACCGGGGCGGCTTCGGCCGCCATCGTGTTATCGGTCATGGCGGCCTACTTATAAGGTGTAGGGCGGCCGGCGACCACCATCCGTGCGCAAACCAGCCCTGCGGGCGCAACGCCTCACACCCTGTGGCGTTTCTTTGCCGATCCGATGGCCACCGGCACCACCCTGACCGACGTCCCGGCCCGGCTCGACCGGCTGCCGTGGAGCGGATTCCACCGGCTGGTCGTGGCGGCGCTCGGCATCACGTGGATCCTCGACGGGCTTGAGGTGACTCTCGCGGGCTCCGTCGCAGCGGCACTGCAGACCAGCCCCAAATTGCACCTGACCGCCGAGCAGGTCGGCTTGACCGGCAGCGCCTACCTGATCGGCGCGGTGCTGGGCGCCCTGTTCTTCGGGCATCTCACCGATCGCCTCGGTCGCAAGAAGCTGTTCAACGTTACGCTCGGCGTCTACCTGATCGCGACCGCGGCGACGGCCTTTTCCTGGAACTTCGAAAGCTTCCTGTTCTTCCGCTTCCTGACCGGCGCGGGCATTGGCGGCGAGTACTCGGCGATCAACTCGGCGATCCAGGAGCTGATCCCGGCGCGGCTGCGCGGCCGCACCGATCTCGCGATCAACGGCAGCTTCTGGGTCGGCGCCGCGCTCGGCGCGATCGTCTCGGTGCCGCTGCTCGATCCCCACCTGTTCGGGCCCGACTGGGGCTGGCGCATCGCCTTCGGCAGCGGCGCGGTCCTCGGCCTGTTCATCCTCTACCTGCGCCGCTTCCTGCCGGAGAGCCCGCGCTGGCTGATGATCCACGGCAAGGAGGGCGAGGCGCGCACCGTGGTCGAGGAGATCGAGGCGCGCGTGATGAAGGACGGCCACAAGGAATTGCCGCCCTACGAGCCCAAACTGTCGCTCGGCGATCCGCATCGCCTGACCATGGCCTCGGTCGCGCGTACGCTCTTGAAGCACTATCCCGGCCGCACCGCGCTCGGCCTGGTGCTGATGGCCTCGCAGGCCTTCATCTACAACGCGATCTTCTTCACCTACGCGCTGGTGCTGACGACCTTCTACGGCATCGAAGCCGACAAGGTCGGGCTCTACATCCTGCCGTTCGCACTCGGCAACTTCCTCGGGCCGGTGCTGCTCGGCTCGCTGTTCGACACGTTCGGGCGCAAGCCGATGATCGCCATCACCTATACGCTGGCCGGCGTGCTGCTGGCGGTCACCGGCCAGCTCTTCCAGATGGAGCTGCTGACGGCGACGACGCAGACGGTGCTGTGGACGATCGTCTTCTTCTTCGCCTCGGCCGCGGCGAGTGCCGCCTACCTCACGGTCGGCGAATGCTTCCCGCTCGAAGTGCGGGCGCTCACCATCGCGCTGTTCTACGCCTTCGGCACGCTGCTGGGCGGCGTCGGCGGGCCGTGGCTGTTCGGCGTGCTGATCGAGGGCGGGGGCCGACACGACATCGTGTATGGCTACTTCCTCGGCGCGGCACTGATGGTGGTCGCAGCCCTGGTCGAGCTGCGGCTGGGCGTCAAGGCGGAGTGCAAATCGCTCGAAGATGTCGCACCGCCGCTGTCATCGCTCCGTTAGGGTGCTGCAACACGCCAACCCTACGCTCGGACCATGACTTTCCGGATCGCGCAGATCTCCGACACCCATCTCAGCGAGACCAAGCCGTTCTTCGTCGACAACTTCGTGCGGATCGGCGAGGCGCTGCGTTCGGCCAAGCCCGACCTCGTTCTGAACACCGGCGATATCACGCTCGATGGTGCCTCGCAGGAAGGCGACCTCGCGGCGGCGCGCCTGCTGCACGACGCGCTCGGCCTGCCGCTGCGCTTCCTGCCGGGCAACCACGATCTCGGCGACTCGCAGGATGCGCCGAGCCATGGGCAGCATGCCGCGATCGATTCCGCGCGCCGCGCGCGCTACCTCAAACATTTTGGCCCCGACTGGTGGTCGTTCGACGTGCCGGGCTGGCGCGTGCTCGGCGTCGACGCGCAGCTTCTCGGCAGCGATCTCGCCGAGGCGCTCGAGCAGGATGGCGCGATCGGCCAGGCGATGGAGGGGATCGGCCTGCGCAGCCTCGCGCTGTTCCTGCACAAGCCGCTGTTCGACCAGGCGGCCGACGAGAGTGCAATCACCGGCCGTTTCGTCAATCCCGGGCCGCGCCAGCGGCTGCTCGAGCGGCTCGGCGTCGAGCCGAAGCTGGTGGTCTGCGGCCACGTCCACCAGTACCGCTCGACCGAGGCGGCGGGCGTGCATCACGTCTGGGGCACCTCGACCGCCTATGTGCTGCCTGACCATCTGCAGCCGCGCTACGGCCTCAAGGAAGTGGGCTATGTCGAGCACACGCTCAGACCCGACGGCACGCACGACAGCCAGATGGTGCGCGTGCCGGGCGCCGAGACGCTGCATATCGAGGACTTCCCCGGCGCCTACGGCCCGGCCTAGCGCGCGAGCTCCAACGCGTTGCGAGCCGGGCAGGCGAGGCGCCAGCGCACGCCCTCCGGCGCGAAGTCGAGGCTGACCTCGCCGTCGAGCGTCTGCTCGGTCATCTGCGCGATCACCGTGTGGCCGAAGCCGGTGCGCCGCGGTGCCGTGACCGCCGGGCCGCCGCGCTCGCGCCAGTCGATGATGAAGCGGTCCTGCTGCAGGCCCCAGTCGACGGCGACGCTGCCGGTGCCGTTCGACAAGGCGCCGTACTTGGCGGCGTTGGTCGCCAGCTCGTGCAGGGCCATGCCGATCGCCTGCGCCGCCGGCGGCCGCAGCATCAGCGCTGGGCCCGACGCTCTCATGCGCGCGGCGGCACCGAACGGCGCGAACTGCGAGGCGCAGAGCTTGCCGATCTCGACGCCCTGCCACTTGCCGGAGACCAGCAGGTTGTTCGAGGCGGCGAGCGCCGACAGCCGCCGGGTGAAGCGCTCGATGAAGTTGTGGACGTCGCCCGAATCGGCGAGGTGCTGCGCCATCGCCTGCACCACCGCGAGCAGGTTGTTGGCGCGGTGGTTGACCTCCTGCATCAGTCGCCGGACATGCTCCTCGCCCAGCTTGCGCTCGGTGATGTCGATGTCGACGCCGCTGTAGCGCACCGGCCGCCCCGCGGCGTCGCGGATCAGCCGGCCGCGGCCGAAGATCCAGCGCAACTGGCCATCTGACGGCCGGACGATGCGGTACTCGCTCTCGTAAGTGTCGTCGCCGCGAGCCATGGCCTGCTCGAAGCCGGCGACGACGCGCGGCGCGTCGTCGGGATGGCGCACCGCGCGCACCACGTCCATCGGCACTGCACCTTGTCGCGGCTCGAGCCCCATCAGGCGCCAGAAGGTCGGCGTGCCGCGCATCAGGCTGGTGTCGACGTCGCGGTCCCAGATGCCGATCCCGGCCGATTGCTCGGCCAGGGTCAGCAGCTCCTGCGCCTCCTGCAGCGCCTGCTGGAGGCGGTCGTTGTCGTCACTGGCTTGGGCAAGCGACAGGGTCGGGTCCTCTTCAGGCGGGGACCGGCCGGGCGCGCTGATTGTAGAGCATCTTGCGGATGCGGGCCTGCTCTTCCGCCGGCAACTTCTCGCGATCGACCGAGAGGTCGGCGCCGGCCGCCATGCCCTTCTGGACGGCAGGGCGGTTGCCCATCTTCTCGAACCAGCGCTTGAAGTACTTGAACTCCTCGATGTCCTGGCCCTGGAACTTCCAGTTGATCGTCCACGGATAGCAGATCATGTCGGCGATCGTGTACTGGTCGCCGGCCAGGAACTCGTGCTTGTAGAGCCGGTTGTTGAGCACGCCGTACAGCCTGTTCACCTCGTCGGTGAAGCGGCGCACCGCGTATTCCTGCTCGCCATGTTCCTTGGTGTCGACGCGGCGGAAGTGGCCGCACTCGCCGCTCTTGGGGCCCTGGTTGGCCATCTGCCAGATCAGCCACTGGTTGACCTCGTGCTTGGCGCGGAGGTCCTGCGGGTAGAACTTTCCGGCCTTCTCGGCGAGGTACATCATGATCGCGCCCGATTCGAACACGACCAGCGGCTTGCCGCCGTCCTTGGGTGAATGGTCGACCATTACCGGCATGCGGTGATTGGGATTCATCTCGAGGAACTCGGCCGTAAACTGGTCGCCCATGCCGATGTTCACCGGCACGATCTTGTAGGGCATGCCGAGCTCTTCGAGCAGGATGGTGACTTTCTTGCCGTTCGGTGTCGGCCAGTAATGCAGATCGATCATGGGGAATCCTCCGTCAGTTGTTGTCAGCTTATCGGTCCCGGCTGGTTTCTCGCAACAAGCCGGCCCCTTGCAATAAATCGTGATGGGCGAACGCCCTTGCGCGCACTACCTTGAGACCATGAGCGAAGCCGACCCCCTGTTCGCAACCCTGCGGCAATCGGCGGACGCCGACACGGTCGCCGCCATCGAGCGCCTGGTGCGCGAGGCCCCGGACCGCGACCTCTGCCGCATCAATGTCCTGGCTTTTGCGGCCCGCCATGGCCTCAAGGAGCAAAGGGTCATCAGCGCCTTCCTCCATGCCGCGCGGCTCGGCCTGTTCGAGCTGTCCTGGAACGTCCTTTGCCCGAGCTGCAGCGGCGTGCTCGATGCCGGCGCGTCGCTCAAGACCGTGCGCAACCAGGAATATTGCGCCTTCTGCAACGCCGGCTACGAGCCGACCCTGGACGAGACCGTCGAGGTCACCTTCACCGTCTCGCCGCGCATCAGGCGCATCGCGGCGCACGCGCCCGACACGCTGCCGTTCCACGAATATCTCCGCCAGCTGTTCTTCGGCTCCGGCGTCGACCTGCCGGACGACTACCTGCCGCGCATGGACAGGATCATGCTCGACGCCATCGAGCTTCCGGCCGGCGAGAAGGCGCAGGTGTCGCTGCAGCTTCCCCCGGGCGAGGTCATCCTGTTCGATCCGGTGACGCACGCCGCGCAGTTCTTCGAGGTGAAGGGCGAGCCGACGACCGAGCGCCGTTCGCTGTCGGTCGCCTACAGCAAGGTGAAGGGGCCGACCGAGACGACCGAGCTGCCGCCCGGGCCGCTGCGGCTCGCGCTCGATAACCGCTCGCGCGAGCGCGTGCTGCCCGGCCTCTGGATCTCCGGCCCGGAGATGAACGACATGATCGGGCGCCGCCGGCCGTTCCTGACGGCCAAGCGCCTGCTCTCCAACCAGACGTTCCGCGACCTCTACCGCACCGATACGCTCGACATCGACCAGCGGCTCAAGATCACCAGCCTTACCTTCCTGTTCACCGACCTCAAGGGCTCGACCGATCTCTACGAGCGGGTCGGCGACCTCGTGGCGTTCGACCTGGTGCAGACGCATTTCAAGGTCCTGAACGAGATCGTCGCCGAGGAGGCGGGGGCCGTGGTCAAGACGATCGGCGACGCGGTGATGGCGACCTTCCCGACGCCCGACCGGGCGCTCGCGGCGGCGCTGCGCATCCGCGAGGCGATGGAAGAGCTCAACCGCAAGGCCAACACCGGCAACCTGCTGCTCAAGATGGGCATCCACGAAGGGCCGTGCCTGGCGGTGACCCTGAACGAGCGTCAGGACTATTTCGGCCAGACCGTGAACATCGCCTCGCGCGTGCAGGGCCTGGCCGGGGCGCGGGCGATCCTGACGACGGCGCCGGTCGTGCAGCATCCCGAGGCCGCCGCGATCCTGCGCGCCGGCGGTCTGAATCCGACGGCCCAGCAGCACGCAGTGCGTGGCGTGGCCGGCGACCTGGCGGTGTACGAGATTCCTTGACGTGACACCGTCGCGCGAGTGCGCGAGAAATTCCGGATGAGCCCCTACATCGGCCGATCCGTCCGGCGCCTCGAGGACCTCCGCTTCCTGACCGGCCGCGGCCGCTACCTGGCCGACATCGCCTCTCCCGGGGCGCTGTGGGGCCATGTTCTGCGCTCGCCGCATGCCCATGCGATCATCAAACGGATCGACACGGCAGCGGCGACGGCGCTCGACGGCGTGTACGGCATCTTCACCTCAGCCGATCTCACCGGGCTCGGCCCGATGCCCTGCCTCGCCGCGGTGTCGCCGCTGGTCGTGCCGCCGCGCTTCGCTCTCGCGGTCGAGCGCGTGCGCCATGTCGGCGATCCGGTGGCGTTCATCGTCGCCGAGTCGGCGGACACTGCGCGCGAAGCGGCCGAGCTTGTCGAGGTCGACTACGAATCGCTGCCGTCGGTGGTCGACGGCCGTGCGGCGCTTGTCGACGGCGCGCCGCAGCTCTGGCCGCAGGCGGCGAACAACACCGCCTTCCATATTCAGAAGGGCGATGCCGCCGCCGTCGCCCGGGCGATGAAGGAAGCCGCGCACATCGTCGAAATCGACGTGATGAACAACCGCGTCGTCGTCGCCCCGGTCGAGCAACGCGCCGGCATCGCCCGCTACGACGCGGCGACCGAGACTTTCGACCTGGAGCTGACCGGGCAGGGTCTGCACGGCATCCGTCGCCAGCTCGCCGAATTCGTGTTCAAGCTGCCGCTCGACCGCTTCCGCCTGCATGCCCCCGATGTCGGCGGCGGCTTCGGCACCAAGAACTTCCTCTATCCCGAATGGATCCTGCTGCTGTGGGCGGCACGCAAGCTCGGCCGGCCGGTGCGCTGGGAGGCCGACCGCGCCGAGGAGTTCGTCTCGAGCGCGCAGGGCCGCGACATCGCCGCGAAGGCACGGCTCGGGCTCGCGCAGGACGGCCGCTTCCTCGCCCTCGACATCGAGATGGTCGCCAATCACGGCGCCTATCTCTCCGGCAACGGGCCAGGCGCCGCGGCGGTCGCAGCCTCGACGGCGCATGGCGGCGTCTACGACATCCCGGCGATCGCGGCCGACGTGCGCGGCGCGTTCACCAACACTGTGCCGGTCGACGCCTATCGCGGCGCCGGCAAGCCCGAGGCCAACTACATCACCGAGCGCTGCATCGAGGCCGCCGCTCGCCAGTTCGGCTTCGATCCGGCCGAGCTCAGGCGCAAGAACCTGATCGTCTCCTTCCCGCACAAGACGGCGATGGGCCTGACGATCGATTCCGGCGGCTTCGTCGACAATCTCGATCGTGCCGTCGCGAAGGCCGACGTCGCGGGCTTCGACGCCCGCCGCGCCGAGGCCAAGGCGCGCGGCAAGCTGCTCGGGCTCGGCATCGCCTGCTTCCTCGAGACCTCGCGCGGCGCGCCCAACGAAGGTGCCGAGGTGCGCTTCGAGACCGGCGGCCACGTCACCGTCGCGGTCGGCACCGAATCGAACGGCCAGGGCCACGAGACCGCGTTCGCGCAGATCGCTGCCGAGCGGCTCGGCCTGCCGATCGACGCGATCCGCTACGTCCAGGCCGACACCCGCGCGGTGAAGAGCGGCGCCGGTCATGGCGGCGCGCGCTCGATGCACATGGGCGGCGCGGCGGTGGTCAAGGCGATGGAGGCGGCGCTCGCCCGCGCGCGAACGACCGCGGCGCGTCTCCTGCAGGCGAGCGAGGCCGAGCTGGTGCTCGACGGCGGCGCCTTCAGCGTGCGCGGCAGCGAGCGGCGCATCGAGCTGCTCAGCATCGCGCGCGAAAGCGGCGCGGCGCTGGGCGAGCATGTGATGAACATGACCGACGTCTTCACGTTTCCCAGCGGCTGCCACGTCGCCGAGATCGAGGTCGATCCCGAGACCGGCGCGGCGACGCTGGTGCGCTACACCGCAGTCGACGACTACGGCCGGCTGATCAATCCGATGCTGACCGAGGGCCAGGTCCAGGGCGGCGTGGCACAGGGCATCGGCCAGGCGCTGCTCGAGCACACTGTCTACGATCCCGAGTCGGGCCAGCTTTTGAGCGGCTCGCTGACCGACTATGCCCTGCCGCGCGCCGACGACCTGCCGGCCTTCGACATCGCGCTGGTCGAGCGGCCGACAAAGGCCAATCCGCTCGGCGTCAAGGGCTCGGGGCAGGCCGGCTGCATCTCTGCCCCGCAGACCGTGATGGCGGCGCTGCTCGATGCGCTTAAGCCGGCCGGCGTGAAGGCCATCGACATGCCGGCGACGCCGGAGAAGATCTGGCGCGCCCTCTCAGGCTCCTGAGGGCTCGGGCCGATACCGCCGCATCACCTCCTGCAGGAGGTCGAGCGGCAGAGCGTGGATGATGCGGCCGTCCCGGCCGGACAGGGTCTCGGCCATGCACATCGCATTGAGGATCGCCTCTTCGGTGGCCTCGGCCGCGGCCTGGAAGAGGTTCGTCATCGCGTCGGGCGCCAGCATGTTCACGTTGGTGATCCGCTCGTTCTGGCCGATGTGATTGGCCGTCGAGAACGCCATGAAGATATCGCCGCTGCCATTTGCCCCGATGCCGCCGACCCATGCGAGCCCCGTCGTGGCCCGTCGGGCAAGCCGCTGGCATTGGATCGGAATCAGTGGTGCGTCGGTGGCCAGGACGACGATGATGGAGCCTTCCGTCGGCGGTGGTGCGCTCTTGCCCGAGCGATGCGCCGGTACGACGTCCGGTCCGATCTCGCGGCCGACCGGCACGCCATCGACGCGGAACAGGCCACGCGCGCCATAGTTCGCCTGCACCAACGCGCCGACGGTATAGCGCTTTCCGTCCTCGACCACGACGCGTGAAGCGGTGCCGGTGCCGCCCTTGAACTCGTGACAAATCATGCCGGTCCCGCCGCCGACATTGCCTTCGGCAATCGCGCAGCCGCCGACCGCGCTGTCGAACGCGGCGAACGCATGCTCCTGCGTCAGAGTGAACGCCTGGATGTCGCTCAGCCACCCGTCGTAGGTCTCGGCGACGACCGGCAGATGAAAGGCCTGGGAAGCACCGTCGCGGACCGCAATGGCGGTGATGGCGTCACGGACGATGCCCACCTGATAGGTGTTGGTGATCCCGATCGGCGCCCCGAGCAGGCCCTGCTCGGCGAGCCAGGGCAGGCCGGTCATCTCGCCGTTGCCATTGAACGAGAATGTCCCGGCGAAGACGTAGTCGGTCCAGATTTCCGGTCCGCGCGGCCAGATGGCGGTGACTCCCGTACGGGCGATCCGTGGCCTGTCCTGGATGACGGTCGAGTAGCCGACCTTGACGCCCGCCACGTCGGTGATGGCGTTGAAGGGGCCGGGCGGCAGGGTTCCGACGGTGAGGCCGAGATCGCGCAGGCGTGCACGAGGCATTGCTTCGCTCTTGGGTGAGAGGACGTGAACCCGTGAATTACCACCCTGGAAGGCTCTGCGGAACGAACGCGGAAGCGAAAGGCGGCCGGCGTTGATGCGGCACGCGAATTGCTGTTCCAATGGGGTCATGTCCACGCCCAACACGCTCACCGCCAGCGAAATGGCGCGGCAGATCGATGCCGGAAGGCTCACTGCCGAGGCCGTCGTGCGCGCCCATCTCGAGCGCATCGACCGGCGCGATGCCGATGTGCTCGCCTGGTCGCATCTCGCGCGCGACGCCGCGCTCGAGCGCGCCCGCCAGCTCGATCGCGGGCCGCGCCAGGGCCTGCTGCACGGCGTGCCGATCGGCGTGAAGGACATCATCGACAGCTACGACCAGCCGACCCGCTACGGCTCGCCGATCTACAAGACGCACCAGCCGCTGGCCGATGCCGCGACCATCGCGCTGGCGCGGCACGCTGGCGCCATCCTGCTCGGCAAGACGGTGACGACCGAGTTCGCCAACCGCCATCCCGGCATGACGCGCAATCCGCACAATCCGGCGCACACGCCGGGCGGCTCGTCGTCGGGCTCGGCCGCGGCGGTCGCCGACTGGCAGGTCGCGCTGGCGACCGGCACCCAGACCGGCGGCTCGGTGATCCGGCCGGCGGCGTTCTGCGGCGTCTACGGCTACAAGCCGACCTTCGGCCATTTCCCGGTCGCCGGTATGAAGGCCAACACCGAATGGCTCGACACGATCGGCGCCTATGCCCGCAGCCTCGACGATCTCGCGCTGTTCCGCGCGGCGCTGATGGCGATCCCGTACCGGCCGCTCGCCGGGCTCGAGCGCGCGCCGCGCATCGCCGTCTGCTTCACGCCGCACAAGGACGAGATGCAGCCCGAAGGCATCGCCGCCATCGAGGAGACGGCGGCGCGGCTTGCCAAGCTCGGGGCCAAGGTCACCGAATTCGAGATGCCGGCCGAGATGTTCGAGATGCGCGACGGCCAGCGCCTGCTCTCGGCCTTCGACGGCCCGCGCGCCGCGGCCGACGAGGCGCGGCGCTTTTACGGCCTGCTGTCGAAGAGCTTCCAGGAAGACAAGATCGCCGCCGGCCGCAAGCTCGACTACGCCGCCTGGGTCGCCGCGCAAGAGCTCGGCGAGCGCGGCCGCGCCGCGGTCGATGCCAAGTTCGCGGATATCGACGCGATCCTGACCGCGCCGTGTCCGGGCGAGGCGCCGCTCGGGCTGGAGCGCACCGGCAACGCCACCTTCAACCTGCTGTGGACCTATCTCTGGATGCCGTGCGTGACGTTGCCGTACGGCCGCGGGCCCAAGGGCCTGCCGGTCGGCATCCAGCTCGTCGGCCGGCAGCACGACGACGGACGATTGCTCGACATTGCCGCCTGGGTACAGGGAGCGCTGCAATGAAGCCGATCAGCGCGACCGAAGCCGTCACGGCGATCGAGGGCGGCACACTCACTTCCGAGTCTCTGGTGCAGTCCTGCCTCGACCGCATTGCCGAGCGCGATCCGATGGTCAAGGCGTGGGTCCATCTCGACCCGGAGCTGGCGCTGAAGCAGGCGCGCGCCGCCGATGCGGCGAAGGGCGGGCTGCTGCGCGGCGTACCGATCGGCGTCAAGGACATCATCGACACGCACGACATGCCGACGGGCCACAACTCGCCGATTTTCGAGGGCACGCAGCCGTTCGGCGATGCCGCCTGCGTGGCGCTGTGCCGGGCCGCCAACGGCGTGATCATGGGCAAGACGGTGACGACGGAGTTCGCCAACCGCCATCCCGGGCCGACCACCAATCCGCACAATCCGGGGCACACGCCGGGCGGCTCGTCCTCGGGTTCGGCGGCGGCGGTCGCCGACGGCCACGTGCCGCTCGCCTTCGGCACGCAGACCGGCGGCTCGGTGATCCGGCCGGCCGCCTATTGCGGCATCATCGGCTACAAACCGACCTTCGGCGATTTCTCGCGCGTCGGCATCAAGATGCAGTGCCATTCGGTCGACACGCTCGGCCTGATGGCGCGCACGATGGACGACGTTGCGCTGTTCCGCGGCGCCGTGCTGGCGCTGCCGCCGGTGCCGATCGATCGCGACGTCGCCCGGCCACGCGTCGGCCTCTGCCGCACGCCGATCTGGGACGAGGCCGAGCCCACCACCCAGGCGCTGCTGGAGCAGGTCGCGAGCCGGCTCGGCGCGAGGGAGGCGGCCTTCGCGCCGGCGTTCGAGGACATCCTCGCCGATCACGGCGCCATCACCGGCTGGGAATCCTCGCGCAACTACGCCGACGAGCGGCTGCGCAATCCCGACAAGCTCAGCGCCGAGCTGACGGCCGTCCTGAAGCGCGGCGACGGCATCACCCTGGAGCGCTACGTCGCCGCGCAGCGCAAGACGGTGGCATTCAAGGCCTTCATCGATTCGCTGTTCGACCGGTTCGACGTGCTGGTCTGCCCGAGCGCACCGGGTGAGGCGCCGAAGGGCCAGGGCTTCACCGGCGATCCGCGCTTCAACTCGATCTGGACGCTGGCCGGCACGCCGTGCGTCACGCTGCCGTTGGGCACCGGCGAGCAGGGCCTGCCGCTCGGTGTCCAGCTCGTCGGCCGGCGCCATGCCGACGACAGGCTCCTCTCGATTGCCCAGTGGGTGCTCTCGCATGCCTAGGATCAACGGCGAACGACTCCTCGCGGACCTGCGGCGCATCGCCGACTTCGGCCGCTACGAAACCGGCGTGCATCGCCCGCACCTGTCGCCGCAGGACGTCGAGAGCCGCCACTGGCTGGCGGCGCGCATGAAGGAGGCGGGGCTGGAGCCGGTGATCGACGGCGTCGGCACGGTGCTCGGCAAGAGCCGCAAGACCGGACCGCGCATCCTGATCGGCTCGCACACCGACACCCAGCCGCGCGGCGGCTGGCTCGACGGCGTGATGGGCGTGATCTACGGCCTCGAGGTGGCGCGCGCGATGGCCGAGGATCCCGAGACCGCGCACCTCGCCGTCGATGTCGCCTCGTGGGCCGACGAGGAGGGCCATTGGGGCCAGATGACCGGCAGTCGTTCCTTCGTCGGCATGCTGTCCGACGCCGACATCGACCGCGCCTGCTTCCGCGACCAGCCGGAGCGGACGATGCGCGCCGCGCTGAAGGACGCCGGGCTGGAGGGAACACCGCGCGCGCATCTCGAGGAGGGCCACTATCGTGGCTACCTCGAGGCGCATATCGAGCAGGGCGGCGTCCTCGAGGCGACCGACAAACGCATCGGCATCGTCACCGCGATCGTCGGCATCTACGCCTATCGCCTGACCTTCAGCGGCATCCAGAACCATGCCGGCACCACGCCGATGCCGATCCGCAAGGATGCCGGTGTCGCGATGATGCGGCTCTACAACGAGATCATGGAGACCTTCCCGAAGCTCGCGGGGCCGCGCAGCGTCTGGACGGTCGGCAAGATGGCGGTCGAGCCCGGCGCACCGGCGATCATCCCCGGCAGGGCCGAGATGCTCCTGCAGTTCCGCGACGCCGACAAGGCGATCCTCGACCGCTTCGAGGCGGCGGTCATGGAGATCGTTGCCGCTGCCAATGCCAAGGGCCCGTGCACCGTCGAGTGCGTCAACCTCTCGCGCACCATGCCGACGGTGATGAACGAACGCTTCCTCGACGCCATCGAGGAGTCGGCGGCGGCGCATGCGCCCGGCAAGCACATGCGCATGCCGTCCGGCGCCGGCCACGACGCGCAGATCCTCGGCTTGAAGCTGCCGGCGGCGATGATGTTCGTGCCGTCGATCGGCGGCATCTCGCACCATTTTACCGAGGATACCGCCGACGCCGACATCGTGCTGGGCTGCCAGGTCTTCGCCGACGCGACCGCGAGGATTCTCGAAGGGAACTAGGGCAGGCCTCTTTGGCCGGCTCTAGTGGAACAGCTTGCGCAGCTCGTCCTTGGCCTTCTCCAGCGTCCTGCGGCGGCTGGCCGACAGCTCCTTGCCGGCGCGGTTGATGTAGAAGGTCAGCATCGACATCGCCGAGCGCAATGGCGCCGACTTGCGCCGCTTGCCGCGCTCGGCCGAGCGTTTCAGCGACAGCGCGATGTCGTGCGCGCTGCGCTTCGTGAAGACACCCTTCTCGAGGTCGAGCGCATCGCTCTCGCGGGTCACCCGGCCCGACCACTTCTTGAGCTTGGAGCGATGGCGCGCGCCGACGCGGCCGTGATGTGCGGTTGCAGCCATACCGCCTCAACGCCGGCACGCGACAGATCGTTGCTAGAGCGGTTTCCGGGCTCCTAGACCGGAAACCTCGCGCACGATCGAGAGTGATTACACGGAATATGTTCTAGTTGCCGAGAACGTAGCGCGCGAACGGGCCGCGCTTGTCGGCCGGCAGCAGCGGCGGCGCCGAATCGACCTTGAGCTCGACGTCGCAGCTCACCTCGTTGGACAGCGTCTGAAAGACGCCCAGCCTGTCGAAGTCGGCCCTGGTGAAGCCCGCCTGCTGCAGCGTCGCCACCAGATCCTCGCGGTTCATCACCGGCTGCGGCTTGCCGCTCGCCTTGCCGTTGCGCCACGCCGCCTCCAGCGTCTGCAGCACCTGGCCGAACAGCCGCTGGCCCTCGGCATCGAGCAGGTCGGGACGCTGCAGGGCGCCGAGCGCCATCTGCCGACAGGCCGCGGTGTCGGTGCGGCGCAGGTAGCTCACGAACTGGGCGCGGGCGGCGATGGCAGCCAGCGCGCTCGCATCGTCGGCGGCACGCAGGGTCGGCACGATGTACTGGCGGCGGATCTCGGCGACCAGCGAGAACGGCCGCGACAGGCCGGTCTGGGTCGGGCTCTTGAGCTCCTCCTCGATCGCCTTGCGCATGCGGCTTTCGACAGTGGGGTTGTCGGCCATCACCGGGCCGATCAGCGGCACGCGGCGGATCTGGTCCATCGCCATGTCGACGTCGCTCTTGCCGCGGACCAGGGTCCAGCCGCCCCAGATGATCGCCGCCAGGATGACGACGGCGAGCAGGGCGATTCCGCCGTTACGGACGAGGGTTCGGTCGATCTCCATGGCGCGGCAAACTATGGCATACTCGGCCGCAACGCCACCCATGCCCATCCATCTCGAGATCTTCCACCCCGACCGCATCATCGTCGCCGTCGGTCGCGGCAACGTCACCGTCCAGGACTATGCTGAGCTGGTCGCCAGGGTGGTCGAGGCGGGTGTCCTGCATTATCGCAAGATCATCGATATCGCCGACGCCGAATCGCGGGAGGTCGGCTGGGACGTCCTGATCAAGGCCGACGAGATGATGCGCAACCTGCCCGGCCGGCAACGCGGGCCGCTGGCGCTGGTGGTCGACCGAGCGCGCGGCGACACGGCCCGCGCCTTCAAGGAGCAGTCGACCGACCGGCCGATCGGTGTCTTCGGCAGCATCCACGAGGCGCGCGCCTGGCTGCGCAGCCTGCCGATCGTCGGCTGATCGGGCCTAGGCCGGCGTATTCTTCTCGAGGAAGGCGCGCACGCGCTGGATCGACTCGGGCACGTTGCCCTTCCAGTCCTTCTGGATCTCGAGGTTTGGGGCGAGGGCGGCGATCTCCTCGCTGGTCCTGGCCGGATGCGGCTTGTCGGAGCCGGGCTGCAGGAAGAGTGGCGTCCGGCAGCTCTTCACGAAGTCGCGCGTCACCGAGAACACGAAGTCGGGCCCGAACATGTTCCTGCCGAACGACTGTATGGTCTTCTCGCTGATCGAGGGATCGCGGCCGCGCACGGTCGCGCTGTAGCCCTTGACCGCCTCGTCCCAGGTGTCGCGGTTCTCCCACAGGCCGATCGGGTTCTGCAGCACCGCGGCGGCGATGCGGCCCGGGTTCTGCTCGATCGCCTCGAAGCAGTAGCTGCCGCCGATACAGCCGCCCATGACGAAGAACTTCGCAAAGCCGAGATGGTCCATCAGCGCGAAGTGGTCGGCCGCGAAGGTGTGCCAACCATGGTCGGGCTTGACGTCGGCGACCGACTGGCCGGCGTTGCGCTGGTCCATCGCCACCACGGTGAATTTGTCGGCGAGCGCTTTGCGCGGGTCCATCCACGGGAAGCCGTTGGGATAGGCGGCGGACGTGCCGCCCCACATCTCCATCTGCGACCTCAACCCGCCCGGTGCGTAGAGCAGCACCGGAAAGCCCGAGCCATAGACCTCGTAGTGGATCTCCGCGTCGGCGCGCTTGAACATCGGCATGACGTCCTCCTGTCCTGCTCGAGGCGACTAGGTCGGCTTATAGCCGATCGAATCGAGGATTTCCTTCCAGCGCTTGAGGTCGGTGGCCATGCGCTGGCCGAACTCGGCGGCGGTCGAGGTTTCGACGTCGAGGCCGAATTCGGTCATCCGCTTCTCGATCTCGGGCAGCTTGAGCACGGCGCGCAGCTCCTTGCCCCAGGCGTCGATCACCGGCTGCGGCGTCTTCGGGCCGCAGCAGAAGAAGTACCAGCCGAGGATGCTGATCTTGGGATAGCCGAGCTGGGTCACCGTCGGGATCTCGGGCGCCGAGGTGGTGGGCTTCTGGCCGGAGGTGAAGATCACCTTCACCTTGCCGGCACGGTGATGCTCCAGAAAATCGGTGATGCCGCCGCAGCCCGCCGCGATGTGGCCGCCCTGCAGGTCGGCGACCAGGGGCGCGGCGCCGCGATAGGGCACCGGCTCGAGCGGCACGCCGATCGCCTGGCCGGCCATGACGCCGAAGAAATGCGTGAACGAGCCCATCGCCGTCGTGCCGAACGACTGGCGGGTCGGGTTCTTCTTCAGCCAGTCGATGTATTCGGGCAGCGTGTTGACGCCGATGGTCGGCGACACGCAGTAGGCGGTCTGCACCGTGCCGGCGAGCGTGATCGGCGCGATGTCGGTCAGCGGATCGAACGGCATCTGCGGCATGGTGAGCTTCTGCACCACCGTGGCCGACGGCATGTAGCAGATCGTCGTGCCGTCCTGCACGCCGTTCCTGAGCTCGGCGCCGGCCAGTGTGCCCGAGGCACCGCCCTTGTTCTCGATGATGACGTTGCGGCCGGTGCGCTGCTTCAGCGATTCGGCGATGACGCGCGCCATCACGTCGGTGCCGCCGCCGGCCGGGAAGCCGACCATGATTCTGAGCGTCTTGTCGGGCAGGCCGGCGGTTTCGGCGCGGACTGTCGCGGGCGAGGCGAGCGCGCCGCCCGCCAGAGCGAGTGCGGTGCGCCTGCTGATCTTGTGGCTGATCTTGGTCACGGTGCGTTACTCCCCCTAGGAAACCAGGCTCCAGGCAAGTTCCGCCCGCTCGCGCGGGGCCTTGCTCATTTTCACGGATTCGGGATTGGATGAATTGCCGGCGAGGCCGCGGCGGTAGACGCCCTGGGCGATCGCCGCCAGCCGGAACAGCGAGAAGGCGACGTAGTAGTTCCAGTGGTCGATGCGATCGCGGCCCATGCGCCGGCAATAGGCGGCGACGGTCTCGCTCTCGGTCGGCAGGCCGAGCTTGGCGAAGTCGACCGCGGCGAAGCCGTGCGGCGGCTCCTTCAAATGATAGCCGATGCAGTTGTAGGCGAGGTCGCACAACGGATGGCCGAGCGTCGAGAGCTCCCAGTCGAGCACGGCGACGATGCGCGGTTCGGTTGGGTGAACGATCAGGTTGCCGAGCCGATAGTCGCCATGGACGATCGTGGTCGGGTCCTCGGCAGGGATGTGCGCCGGCAGCCAGGCGATGAGCTTGTCCATCGCCGGGATGTCCTCTGTCTTGAGCTCGGCGTACTGCTTGCTCCAGCGCGCGACCTGGCGGGCGATGTACTGGCCGCTGCGCCCGTAGTCGCCGAGCCCGACCTTGGTCGGATCGACCTTGTGCAGGCGGGCCAGCACGTCGTTCATCGAATCGAAGATCGCGGCGCGCTCGGCCGGCGTCTGGTCCGGCATCGACGGGTCGATCAGGATGCGGCCCTCGACGCAGCTCATGACGTAGAACATCTGGCCGATCACCGAATCGTCGGTGCAGAGAAGATGGGCCGGCGCCACCGGCACGTCGGTCTGCGCCAGCGCCGAGATCACGCGGAACTCGCGGTCGACCTGGTGTGCCGAGGCGACCAGCTTGCCGGGCGGCTTCTTGCGCAGCACGAAGTCCTGGCGCTTGCCGCCGGTCATCTCCGCCGACAGGAAAAAGGTCGGGTTGGAATGGCCTGAGTCGAACTGCTGGATCTCGAGCCCGCCGCGATAGCCGGCCAGATGGCCTGTGAGGTAGCGGTCGAGCGAGGCGGCATCGAAGCGATGGCGCTCCATGACGGGCACGGTCGGGCGTAAACGGGCATTCAGCGAGCGTGCGGCCTCGCGCCCGGGTCGGCAATCGGCCGATCCCACAGAGAGAAACGCAATTCCAGCAGTCAGTAGCTGATGCGGGCGCGGCCCTGCGGCTCGGAAATGCTGGCCTGCAAGGCCGTGACCTGCGGCGCCTCTGCCGCTGCGCCGACGTCGATCTGGGCCGGCGCCACGCCTTCGCGGATCAGCGCCGCGCGGACGGCGTCGGCGCGGCGCAGCGACAGGGTGCGCGAGTAGGCCGACCCGGTGTCGCGATCGGTCGCGGCGATCGAGATGATCGCCGGCTGGCCGCGCTTGACGTCGTCGGCAGCCTGTCGGACGGCGGTGCTGCCGACCAGGCTGAGTTCGCTGCGCTCGAAGCCGAAGTAGGCGGTGTAGCGATGGCTGCCGGTCGGCGGCGCGTTGGTCCAGATCTCGCGCTCTTCCTTGACCGCAAGCCGCGCGGAGCGGCTGGGGCCGGCAAAGTTGTAGGCCATGCGCACGAACGGTCCGAACTCGAGCAGCGTGCCCTGGCGGGAGCTGTCGCCGGTGATTGCGGTGTTGAACGAGGCGGCCAGGCGGGCGCCGGTGGTGACGGAGAAGGAGGGGGTGTCGGAGGACCGCCAGCTGAGGCCCAGTTCTGCGCTGAGCTGTGGGACGAACTGCCAGTAGGACGCGTTGTTGAGCAGCACGCCGCCGCCGGTGTCGGTGAAGTTGGTGTAGAGCAGGGCGGCGTCGGCGCCGCCGACCACGCCCCAGCCGTCCGAGATCGGCAGGCGCACGCCGGCGCCGATCTTGGGGCCGATGCCGTACATCTCGCGCTGGTCGAAGCCGGCCGCCGGGGTGATGCTGTAGGTCGCGCCCTGCTTGTAGTGGATGCCGCGCAGGCCCGCGTTCAGCCGCCACCAGTCGCGGCTGTAGCCGAGCTCGAGGTCGAAGTGCTGGTGGTTGGTGTCGACCGAGATCGTGCCGTTCTGGAACTTGGTGAGATGCGACAGCAGGCCCTGTACGTCGCCGGCCAGCGCCGCGTCCCAGTAGGGATCGATCTTGTAGCCGATCATGATCTGGCCGCCGGGCCCGTTGGTGACGTCGGAGGCGGCGCCGCCGGTGTTGATCCGGTCACCGCCCAGCCACATCCAGCGGCCGTCGATGTTGCCGAAGAAGCCCTGCTGTTCCGGAACCTGGGCGCGTGCAGGGACTGCGATCGCGGCGATGAGCCCGGCGAGGGCGGCGAGTCTGGCGAAGCGGCGCACGACAACGCACTCCCTATGTTTTCGTTGTCAGGAGAACGCGGCGGTCCGGACTCCGTTTCGCCTTGAGTCAAACAGAATGTTTTCGCGCGTGGCGCGGTGGCGGACGCAACCACGCGCGGGCTTGACCGTTTCAATCGGTCACCGAGGAGACAGGCGTTGGAGCAGCCCGCAGCGCGCGTACCGGTCGTCCATGTGCGCGGCAACTCCGCGATTCGCCGGCCGCTGATCATCCTCGCAGTATGTGCCGTGGCCGCCGTCGGCTACGTCGCGCGCGACTTCCTCATTCCCACCGCCGGGGCGATCGTGCTGGCGCTGATCCTGACGCCGGTCGCCAACAGCTTCGAGCGGTTGCGCCTGCCGCCGACCGTGTCCGCCGCGATCGCCGTGCTGGTCCTTGCCCTGGTGCTTGCCGGCATCCTGTCGCTGGTCATCCCCTCGATCGCCGACTGGGCGGCGCAGGCGCCGTACCTGACGTTGACCCTGCAGCGCAAGCTCGAGGGCCTGCGCAAGTCACTGGCCTTCATGGAGGAACTCACCCATTCGGTCGAGCAGGCGACGGCGGCAGGCGCTGCCAAGGTCGTCGAGTCGGAAAAGGTCGTGGCGCAGAACCGTACGCTGCTCGGCCAGCTCGCCACCACGGCGCCCGCCGTGGTCCTGCAGATCGCCTACGCTGCCGTGCTGTCTTTCATGCTGCTGGCGCATCGCAACGGTCATCGCCGTCAGATCCTGCGCATCCCGGCGAGCTTCGAGACCCGCGTGCGGCTGGCGCGCATGATGCGCGACATCAATGATCGGGTCGGCCATTACCTGTTCTCGCTGGCGGTGATCTATCTGGCCGTGGCGGTGCTGTCGACGATAGCGCTGCTGCTGCTCGGCCTGCCCAACGCCATGATGTGGGGCGTGCTGCTGGGCGTCGCCTCGTTCGTTCCCTTCGTCGGGCCGCCGGTGGTGATCGCCCTGGTGGCGCTGGCCGGCCTGCTGACCTTCGAGGACTGGCCGCGGATCGTCGCGGCGCCCGCCATCCTGACCCTGATCCACTTCGCTGAATCGCAGTTCGTGACGCCGGCCTTCGTCAGCCGCCGCTGCGCGCTCAACACCGTGGCGGTGTTCGCGACGATCGCCCTGCTCGGCTGGATGTGGGGCGCGATCGGCGCCATCGTGGCGGTGCCGCTGCTGATCCTGATCAGCACCATTGCGGCCCATCTGCCGTCGCTGCGCTGGCTGGAGGTGCTGCTGGCCGACGACCGGCCGGTCAGCCGGCGGGTGTCCAATCTGCCGCCGCTCGCCTCGCGCGGCTACAAGCCCAAGCCCGCGGCGCGCCGTCAGCCGCGGCGGCGCCCTGGTGGCCGCAAAGTAGAGGCCGCCGCCGGCTGCTGCATAGCAGCCGCCGACGATCGCCCAGGCGGCCGCCGGATCCATCTCACGCTGCAGCAGGGTCAGGCCGGCATAGCTGAGGCAGAGCACGCCGATCCCGCCGGCGATGCCGGCGCCGACGGCCATGCCGGCGCGGGCCGCGGCGTCGGCCGCGGTCGCGCGCAGGCCGCGCGCCATCGCGGGCAGCGCGGCCAGACGGATCAGCGATTCGATCAGGGGAAGCCCCCGGGACGCAGGCTTGGCCTTGGCGCGGCTGACCTTGCGGTCAGGACTGCCGACGACAAAGGTACCCCGCAAGGAAGCCGATGCCGATCACGGCCGCCAGGGTGCCGAACGGCCGCGCCTGCACGGTCTCGACCAGGGAATCGGCGGCGGTGTCGCGCATCTCGCTCGACTTGCGGGCAATCCGGCTCGCGGTGTCCTTGGCGCTGTCGGTGTAGTCGTCGAGGAAGCGCTGGGCCGCCTCGACCGCCTCGTCGATGGTCTCGCGGCTCTTGGTCTCGACGGCGTCGATGGCGCGGTTCATGCCGTCGCTGGCGTCGCCGGCCATGGCGTCGGACACGCGCTTGAGCTGCGTCTTCAACGCGTTGATTTCCTTCACCAGCTCTTTGCTGGGGATCGAATGGCCGTTGCCGCGCATGGTCGTCCTCCGGGCTGTGGGGGCATCTCTGTGGCAGCTAACGCCCTAAAAGCCCGAAGGTTTCAGCCGTCCCACACGTTCTGCGGGAAGGGCAGCTTGGTGAAGTCCGGCGGCTTGAGCGGCGTGTGGTGCGACACGCCCTCTTTCTCCAGCAACATCATGTATTGGCGCACGTGCTGGCCGCAATGCCAGGTAGTGCGCTCCATCAATTCATGCAGGCTCTGCGTGCCGTAATAGGTCGGCAGCTCCTTGGCGGGACTGGTGTCGCCGCCGCGCCACCAGTCCTGGAAGCGCTTGCGTACGCCCTCGCCGTAGGCGACCAGCTCGGCGGTGGTGGCGTCGGGCTTGGGCTCCTCGCGGAACGCCGCCTGGACCAGCGTCGTGCCCTGGTTGGCGTCGAGGAACGCCGCGACCACCCGGAACAGGTGGAAGCCGAGCGTGCGGTAGCTGCGCGGCCGGCCCGGCACATGGGTGGCGAGCCGGTCGGCCGGCATCAGCGGGATCAGCTCCAGCGCCGCGCCCATGTACTTGTCGACGCGCCCCGCCAGCTCGTCGGTCGTGAGCTCGGGGCCGCTCTTCTCGTTGAGGCCGAGGAAGTCGACGATCTGCTTGGTGCTTTGGCCGAAGGTGAACGCGGTCCCGCGCGAGAGCACCGGCACCGAACGCGCGCCCAGCTTCTGCAGCTCGGCGAGGCCGTTCGGGTCTTCGAGAACATTCACTGAAACGAAGTCGATCCCACGGACCGATAGAAACTCTTTGAGTCTCAGGCAGCTGGTTCAACCAGGCTGCCAGAACACCTTGAACGGTTCCATTCGCTACTCCTGAGGACGCGTTGGCCGGATGCTACGCCTCACGCCGGCTTGTGGCAAACAATGCAGACCTTGTTGCCGTCCGGATCGCGAACATAGGCGCCGTAATAGTTCGGGTGATAATGCGTGCGCAAACCCGGCTTGCCTTCGTCCTTGCCGCCATTCGCGACCGCCCCTGCATAGGCACTGTCGACCGCGGTTCGCGTGCCGGCTTCGAGGCCGATGGTGATGCCGTTGCCGGCGGTCGCCTGGTTCTTGTCGAGCGGGTTGACGATCCAGAGCTGCGGCCGGCCGCCCGGCGGGCCGTAGCCCAGGCCGCCGGGAACCTCCATCTGCAGCACCAGCCCGAGCGGCGTGCCGACGCCGTTATAGAAAGCCTTGGCGCGGGCGATGTCGTTGCTGCCGACCGTGACGTGGCTGAACATCAAGCCTCTCCTCTCAGCTTCCTCTTCACACCGACAGTATGACTTATTTTGACGTGTCTTGCCGGAAGGAATTCCAAGGATTGCGGGAGGCGGGCTGTGTGATAGATCGCGAGCAGGGAAGAGATTGTCGTCCGCAATCTCCGGTGTGGGAGGTTCGATATGCTTTCGAGGATGCTTGTCGCAGGGGTCGTCCTGCTTTGCTTCCTGTTGACCGGTTGCGATGACTCGGACGTCGAGAAGGCCGTCCGCAGCGACGTCGAAAGCAGGTCGGCCTGCGCCAAGCCGCAGGAGCTCGGCAGCTTCCTGATGAAGAAGCTCACGGCGGCCGGCGTTCTCTCCTGCAAGAACGACAATGCGAGCGAATGCACGGCCCAGTCTCAGTTCGCCGGCTCGATCAGAGTCCGGCCGCAGCCGGGATTTCTGGGCATGCCGACCGGACCCTTTGCCAAGATCGGGCCGCAGGAGGTTCTGCTGTGTGGTCAGGGCAAGCTCGCCAAGATCCTGAAGCAGGAACGCGGCAGCAGGGATCCGCGACGGTCATCGACGTCACCTACGAAGTGAAGATCGAGATGAACGAGGCGTTCAAGACCAGTTCCCAGAGCAAGGAGCTGGCGGCGCTGTTCGAGCTGCGGCCGAGCTTTACGAGCGCGATGACGCTCGTCAGGAACGGCAACGACTGGGTTCGCTGCGCCGGCCTGCGGTGCTGACCGCCGGCCTCGATCAGTTCGAGGGCTGCAGCTTGAACGCCGCCATGCGCTGGTGCCAGCTCTCGAGATGGGCGCGCACGCGATCCTTGGCCTGATCGGTCGTCGAGCCCTCGACCTGCAGGCCGTACTGGCCGAGCGTCGCCGCGACCTCGCCGTCGGCGAGCACGGCGCAGATCTGGCGGTTCCATTCCGCCACGGTCGCCGGCGGCGCCGCCGCCGAGGCGAAGAAGCCGTACCATTCCTCGCCGAGCATGCCGGGCCGGCCGAGCTCGTTGGCGGTCGGCACGTTGGGCGTCGTGGCGAGCCGCTTGTCCCCCGACACCGCCAGCATGCGCAGCCGGCCGCCGTGATGGTGCTCGAGGAACGAGGTGACGCCACCCATGCCGGCCGGCAGCCGGCCCGCTTCGAGGTCGGTCGCGAGCGGCAGCGCGCCGCGATAGCCGATGCCGTCGAGCGGCACGCCGAGCGCCTGGCCGACCGTGCGGGCATAGACCTGGAGCAGGGCGTCGGTCGCGGTGACGCCGACGCGGCGGCGCTCGGCATCGCCGTCGCGCGCCCAGGCGACGAAGGCGTCGACCGTCGCGACGCCGATCCGCGGCGACACCGCGAGCGCCGTCTCGAAGGTGCCGGCGACGGTGATCGGCGCAAGGTCCTTCTCCGGGTCGATCGGGAAGGCGGCGACCGTGGCGCGCAACGCGATCGTCGTCGACGGCATGAAGGCGATCGTCGAGCCGTCGGCGGCGGAGGACAGCCGCAGCACCTCGCCGGCCGCCTGGCCAGTGTTGCCCGGCCGGTTCTCGACCGTGACGCGGCGGCCGAGGCGACGCTCGAGCCGCGGCGCGATGCTGCGCGCCATCAGGTCGGCGCCGCCGTTGGCGACGAAGCCGACGACGATCCGCAGGCCCTTGTTGGGCAGCGTGGTCTGCGCCCGGGCCACGATCGGCGCGATCGCCGGCGCGGCGAGCAGGAGGGTCCGGCGCCGCACCGTCAATTCACCGGCTGCAGGCCGACGGCGATCATGCGCGCGCGCCATTCCTTGAAATGCAGCTCGACCCGCGACGCCAGCTCCTGCGGCGTGGACGGCGTCACGGCGAGGCCGAGCTGCGCCAGCTCCTCGATGGCGGCGGCATTGTCCATCACCGCGGCCAGCTGGCGGTTCCATTCGGCGATCAGCGGCGGCGGCGTGCCGGCACGGGCGAAGAAGCCGAACCATTCGAGGGTCTGCAGGCCGCCGAGGCCGACCTCGCGCGCCGTCGGCACGTCGGGAAGGGCGGCGAGCCGCTCGGGGCTGGTGGTCATCAGGATGCGCAGGCGGCGGCCGCGATGATGCGTCAGCAGCGACGCCACGCCCGACACCGCGGCCGGCAGGCGGCCTTCGGCGAGGTCGTTGGTCATCGCGCCGGCGCCGGGATAGCGGACGGCGTCGACGTCGATGCCGAGCTCCTTCGCGAGCATGCGATCGAACGCCTCGAAGAACACGTCGCTCGCGGTGTTGCCGATCTTGCGCCGCGCCGGCCCGCCCTGCTTGAGCCAGGCGAGATACGACTCGAAGGTGTCGATCCGGAGCGCCGGCGTCACCGCGAGGCCGAGCGGCCAGGTGCCGACCAGGGTGATCGGCGCGAGATCGGTGAGCGGATCGTACGGGAAGTCGCGGCGGGTGAGCCGGGTCAGCATCGAGGTCGAGGCGATCAGCGCCACCGCCGTGCCGTCGGCCGGCTGGCGCAGCAGCGCCTCGCCGGCCAGCACCCCGGCCGCGCCCGACTTGTTGTTCACGACGACGCGCCGGCCGACCCGGCTCTCGAGCCGGGCCGCGAGCCGCCGCGCCAGGATGTCGAGCCCGCCGGTCGCCTGGAAGCCGATCACGATGTCGAGCGTCTCGTCGGGCAGGCTGGTCTGGGCCGAGCCGGTCCTTGCCGGCAGGATCGCCGGGGCCGCGAGCAGGAAGGTGCGCCGGCGCAGCATCAGTTCGCGGGCGCGATGCCCACCGCGATCATGCGCGCCCGCCATTCCTTGAGATGGCGGGTGAGGCGGTCACCGGCCTCCTGCGGCGTCGAGCTGCCGGCCTCCATGCCGAGCTGGGCCAGCGAGCCGACCAGGTTGGCGTCCGACAGCACGGCGCTGATGTGACGGTTCCATTCGGCGACCAGCGGCTCGGGGGTCGCGGTGTTGGCGAAGAAGCCGAACCACTCGTCGACCTCGAGCGCGGCGAAGCCGAGCTCGCGTGCGGTCGGGATGTCGTTGGCGACGCTGAGCCGCTTGCTGCCGGTCGTCATCAGGAGCTTGAGCCGCCGGCCGCGGTGATATTCGAGCAGCGAGACGATGCCCGAGACCGACGCCGGCAGCCGGCCGTCGGCGAGGTCGTTCACCATCGGCCCGGTGCCGCGATAGGGCACCGGCTGCATCGTCACGCCGAGGTCCTGGGAGAACAGGCGATTGAAGGCGTTGATGAACTGGTCGCTCGCGGTGTTGCCGAACTTCTGGCGGTCGGCGTCGCCCGCCTTCAGCCAGGTGAGATACTCGGCGAAGGTCGAGACGCCGATCTTGGGCGAGACGGCGAGGCCCATCGGCCAGGTGCCGGCCAGCGACACCGGCTTGAGGTCGCCCTGCGGGTCGAACGGAAACTCGGTCGGGCCGAGCTTGGCGACCAGCGTGGTCGAGGCGAGGAAGGCGAGCGTCGTGCCGTCGGCCGGGCCCTTGGCCACCAGCTGGCCGGGCAGGCCGCCCGAGCCGCCCGGCTTGTTCTCGACCACGACGCGGCGGCCGAGCCGGCGCTCGAGCTGGGTGGCGATCAGCCGGCAGCAGACGTCGGTGCCGCCATTGGCCTGGAAGCCGACCAGCAGGCGCAGCGCCTTGTCGGGAAGGGTGGTCTGGGCGCGGGCGCCCGATGCCGCAACGGCCGCGGCGGCAAGGCCGAGAAACGAGCGGCGACGCGGGGACTTCACTTCATCAGGATGCCGCAGGCGCATAGGCTGCCGCAAGCTGGCGCGAAACCAGCCGGGCGTACAAGCCTCCCTTCATCAACAATGCGGCATGTGATCCGGTCTCGGCGACGCGACCTTCGTCGAGCACCACGATCAGGTCGGCGTCGCGCACCGTCGACAGGCGGTGGGCGATCACGATGGTGGTGCGGTCGGCCTGCAGCAGGTCGAGGGCGCGGCGCACCGCCTGTTCGTTGACCGCATCGAGGTGCGACGTCGCCTCGTCGAGGATCAGGATCGGCGCGTCCTTGAGGAAGGCGCGGGCGATCGCCACGCGCTGGCGCTGGCCGCCGCTCAGCGACGTGCCGCGCTCGCCGACCGGCGAATCGAGGCCGTCGGGCAGGTTGGCCACGAGCTCGGACAGCGAGGCGTGCCGGATCGCCGCCTGGAGGTCCGCTTCCGAGGCTTCGGGCCGGGCGATCAGGATGTTGGCGCGCAGAGTGTCGTTGAACAGGTAGGTGTCCTGCGCCACCAGCGCGATCATGCGGCGCAGGTCGTCGAGCTTGTAGTCCCTGAGGTCGGCGCCGTTCAGCGTGATGCGGCCCGAATCGGCATCCCAGAAGCGCATCAGCAGCTGCGCCGTCGTGGTCTTGCCGGCGCCCGAGGTGCCGACCAGCGCCACCGTCTTGCCGGCAGGGATGGTGAAGCTGACATTGCTCAACGCGCGGCGCGTCTGACCGGGATAGGTGAAGCTGACACCCTCGAGCGCCAACGCCGCCGGGCCGGTCCTGAGCGCCGCGCCGGGGCCGTCGCGCACCGGGATCGGCTCGTTGGCCAGCGCATAGACGCGGCGCGTCGCGCCCAGCGTGTCGGCGAGCTGGCGGCCGATCTGGGCGATCTCCGACACCGGCAGGAACGCCGCCATCGCGAGGATGGTGAGCAGCGGCAGCAGGCCGGGATCGATCGCGCCCTGCGACGACAGCACCGCGCCGGTGACGACCACGGCGAGGCCGCCGAGGCCGGTCAGCACCTCGAGGATGGCGTGCTGCAAGGTCAGCTCGCGGAAGAACGGCAGGCGCAGGTCGATGTGGCGCTGGCTGAGCTCGTTGAGCCGGTCGCCGCGGCGGTTCTCCTGCTGGAAGGCGACGATCTCGCCCAGGCCTTGCACCGAGTCGACCGCGAAGGCGCCGAGCTCGCCGGCCGCCTCGCGCGCCTCGCTGCCGAGGCGATCGACGCGCTTGCGCATCAGGAACGGGCTCAGGCCGACCGCGAGCAGGAACGGCAGCAGCGCCAGCGCGAGCCAGCCGTTGGCGGTCGCGAGGGCCGCGATCACCACCGCCGGGATCAGGATGGCGACGAAGGCCGGCGCCACGGTGTGGGCGAAGAAATACTCGACCAATTCGATGTCGTGGGTGGCGAGGGCCATCAGGTCGCCGGTGCGGCGGCGCACCAGGTAGGCGGGCGCCAGAGCGTCGAGCTTGCGGAAGGCGTCGATGCGCATCTCGGCCAGCAGGCGGAAGGCCATGTCGTGGGCGAGCCACGATTCCAGCCAGTGCAGCACGCCGGAGAGCGGCGCGATCACCGCCAGCCCGATGGCGAGGCCGGTCCACGGCTGGTGGTTCTTGAGCGCCAGCACGATCAGCGCCGACAGGACGCCGACGCCGATGAAGGCGACGACGCGCAGCACACCGAACAGGAAGGTCGCGGTGAGCTTGCCCTTCCACGGCAGGATCACCTTCATCAGCGCCGCCACGACCTGGTACCAGGTCAGGCCCTCGGCCTTGATGATGCCCTCGGTCAATGGCTTGACCGCGCCGCCCGGCGTGTCGGCAATGCTCTCGACGCGAGTCGGCATGTCGAAGGTGTCGACGGTGGCTGACGCGGTCGATTCCTTGACCTGCTCGGCCATCAGGCCGGCATAGGTGCCGCCGCGCGCCATCAGGTCGTCGTGGCGGCCCTGCTCCGACACCTTGCCGCCGTTCAGCACCAGGATGCGGTCGCAGTCGATCACGCTCGACAGGCGATGGGCGAGGATGATCGTCGTGCGGCCCTGCATCAGCCGGTCGAGCGCCTCCTGGATCACCGCCTCGTTCTCGGCATCGACGGCGCTCAGCGCCTCGTCGAGCACCAGGATCGGCGTGTCGCGCAGCAGCGCGCGGGCGATGGCGAGGCGCTGGCGCTGGCCGCCCGAGAGCTTGATGCCCTTTTCTCCAATGACCGTAGCGTAACCCTGCGGCAGGCCAAGGATGAAGTCGTGGATGTTGGCGGCGCGCATCGCCTCCTCGATCTGCGCGTGCGTGGCCTCCGGCTTGCCGAGGCGGATGTTCTCCTCGACCGTGCCGTGGAACAGGAAGGTGTCCTGGTTCACCACCGAGATCAGCGCGCGGATCTGCTCGAAGGAGAGCGAGCGCAGGTCGTGTCCGCCCAGCGTGATGCGGCCCTTGTCGGGATCGTAGAAGCGCAGCAGCAGGCGCACGATCGACGACTTGCCGCCGCCTGACGGGCCGACGATGCCCAGCCGCTCGCCGGCTTCGGCGCGGAAGCTGAGGCCTTCGTGGATGTTGCGGCGGGTGCCGGGATAGGCGAAGCGCACATCCTCGAAGGCGATGGTCGGCGCCAGCGCCTTGTCGAGCGGCGCCGGCAGGGCATCGGCGACGGCCGGCCGGTCGTCGAGGATCTTGTAGATGCCCTGCGCCGCCGAGAGCCCGACCATGCCCTGGTGCAGCACGGTGCGCAGCTCGCGCATCGGCCGGTAGATCTCGACGCCCAGCATCATGATGACCAGCAGCGAGGTCAGCGCCATCGCACCCGAGTCGACGCGCACCGCGCCGTAGATCAGCGCCGCGGCGGCGCCGCAGGCGATCGACATGTCGGTGATGCCGCGCGCCAGCGTGTTGGTGCCGAGCACCCACATGGTGCGGCGGAACAGGTCGCGCGCCTCGACCTCGAGCTTATCGGCGCGCACCTTGCCCTGGCCGAACGCCTTCAGCGTCGCGAGGCCCTGGATCGAATCGAGGAACTCGGCGGCGAAGCTCGCATAGGCGACCTGGCGCGCGCGGCTGTTGGCGACGTCCATCTTGTGCCACAGCGCCGGCGCGAACAGCGCCACCAGCGCGAAGCCCAGCATCACCAGCGCCACCGGCAGGTCGATCAGCGCGACGACCACGAAGATCAGCAGTGGCGTCAGCAGCGCGATCAGGAACTGCGGCAGGAACTGGCCGAAATAGGTCTCGAGCTGCTCGACACCGTCGATCAGCGACAGCGTCAGCCCGCCCGAGCGCTGGCGGCCGACGGTGCCCGGTCCGAGGCTCGCGATCTTGTCATAGAGGATGCGGCGCAGCCGCTTCTGCACGCGCGCCGCGTTCTCGTGCGCCACCACCGCGCGCCAGTGCTCGGCGGCGCCGCGCAGCACCATCACCACGCCGATCAGCACGGCGGGCCAGGCCAGCTCGGCGAGGCTGCGGCCGGCGAAGACCTGGCCGATCAGCCAGCCCAGCAGGCCGAGGCGCGCGACGCCGAGGCTGACCGAGAAAAGCCCCAGCGCGACGGCTCCGGCGATGCGGACCCGGATGCCTTTGGTGAAGGCGAGAAGACGCGGTTCGATGTGCATGGTGAAAGATTAGGCCGAACATTCCTATTCGTCAGTGCACAATTCGGAAAATTCCTTGTACAAATCTGTACATGGAGCCGAGCTGGGACGACCTCAGGATTTTCCTCTCTCTGGCGCGCGAAGGCACGCTGACCACGGCCGCCAAGGCGCTGGGAGTCAGCCATCCCACCGTCTCGCGCCGCGTCCAGGCGCTGGAGAAGCAGATCGGCGCGCGGCTGTTCGAGCGCCTGCCCGACCGCTTCGTGCCGACCGCCGCCGGCGAGGAACTGCTGGCCGACACCGAGGCGATGGAGAAGGCGGCCCAGTCGATCAATCGCCGCAGCGCCGGCCTGAGCGACACGGTGAGCGGCGTGGTGCGGCTGTCGGCCGGCGAGGCGATGGCGGTGCTGGTGGCGCGCCACCTTCCGCGGCTGCGCGAGCGGCTGCAGCATGTCGAGTTCGAGATCGTGGCGAGCCATACGCTCGCCAACCTGTCGCGGCGCGAGGCCGACCTGCTGATCCGCGAGCAGGTGCCGGACCTCGCGGGCCTCGTCACGCGCAAGCTCTGCCGCGTCGCCTATGCTGTCTATGCCGCGCCTTCACTCGAGGTGAAGCGCACGGCGATGCCGGCGCTGATCGAGCTTCCCTGGATCGGCTTCGACGACGACCACGCCTACATGCCGGGTCAGCATTGGATACAGGAAAAGATCGGCCGGAGACCGGAGGTCAGGGTCAACAACTGGCTGGTCCTGCACGACGCCGTGCGGTCCGGCGCCGGCCTCGGCATCCTGCCCTGTTATCTCGCCGACCAGGATCCGCGGCTGCGCCGCGTCGGCGGCGTGCTGCCCGAAATCACCACCGAGCAATGGCTGCTGGTGCATCGCGACCTCCGCGCCCTGCCGCGGGTGCGGGCGGTGATGGATGCGCTGGTCGAGCTGTTCCAGCGTCACCGCCACCTTCTCGAAGGCCACGGCCAAAGGGCTGCGCTATAGTCCCGTCAACGACACGGGAGTAACGCCCATGAACGGCTGGAAGAGCACGCTCGTCGTGCTGTCGCTGATTGCTGTCGCCGGCACCGCGCGCGCGGAGTTGCCGGTGCCGACCGCCAAGCCCGAAGAGGTCGGGCTGTCGTCGGCGCAACTCAAGAAGATCGAGCAGGCCACCGCGAAGAACATCGACGAGGGCATCATCCCCGGCGCGGTGATGCTGGTGGCGCGGCGCGGCAAGGTCGCGTGGGTCTCGGTGCAGGGCAAGCGCGAGCCCAACGGCGATGCGATGAAGCTCGATTCGATCTTCCGCATCTATTCGATGACCAAGCCGATGGTGACCACGGCGCTGATGCAGATGGTCGAGGAGGGCCGCCTGCAGGTCAGCGACCCGGTGTCGAAGTTCCTGCCGGCGCTCGGCCAGATGAAGGTCGGCAGCGAGGTCGCCGGCGCCGACGGCCCGGTGCTGCACCTCGCCGACCCGACGCGGGCGATGACGGTGCAGGACCTGATGCGCCACACCTCCGGCCTGGTCTACGGCGCGCGCGGCAACACGCTGGTCTACCAAGCCTATCGCGACGCCAAGATCGGCGACCGCCGCGCCACCAACGAGCAGTTCGTGGCGAGCCTCGCGAAGATGCCGCTCAACTTCAATCCGGGCGACCGCTGGGAGTACAGCGTCGCGGTCGACGTGCAGGGTCGTCTGCTCGAGGTGCTGAACGGCGGCAAGCCGCTGCGCGAGGTGCTGGCCGAGCGCATCTTCCAGCCGCTCGGCATGACCGAGACCTCGTTCCAGGTGACCGCCGACAAGCTCGGCCGCGTCGCGCAGCCCGCGCCCGGCGTCAACGGCAAGACCACGACGGTGCGCTTCAAGCCCGACGACGGCGCCAAGTACGAATCGGGCGGCGGCGGGCTCCTGAGCACGACCGAGGACTACCTGCGCTTCACCGCGGCGCTGGCCAACGGCGGCGCGCTGAACGGCAAGCGCATCATCGGCCGCAAGACGCTGGAGTTCATGACCGCCGACCATGTCGGCAGCCGCCCCGGCCGGCCGCCGGGCTTCGGCTTCGGCCTCGGCTTCGAGGTGCGCACGCGCGTCGGCGATTCGGCGCAGCCCGGCTCGGCCGGCGAGTACGGCTGGTCGGGCGCCGCGGGCACGACCTTCTGGGTCGATCCCAAGGAGCAGCTCTACGCCATCTACATGGTGCAGGCGAACGCCGCCGACACCCGCGACCTGCGCATGCAGTTCCGAACCATGATCGAGGCCGCGCTTCTCGACTGATCAAGGGAGCGCGCCACTCCAGTGGCGCAATCATGAGATGAGCGCCACTTAGAGCGCATGTGAATGCGCGGCAGTGGCGCGCTCCAATGAGGAGGAAACGGATGAAACGTCTGGTGCTCATCGCTGCGCTCGTCGGTGCAGCGACTCTCGCGCATGCGGAAACGCCGGTGCCGATGGCCGGCTCGCCCGAGGAGGTCGGGCTGTCGTCGGTCCAGCTCAAGCGCATCGAGGCGGTGACGAAAAAGCAGATCGACGACGGGCTGGTGCCCGGCGCGGTCATGCTGGTGGCGCGGCGCGGCAAGATCGCGTGGCTCAACGTGCAGGGCAAACGCGACCCGGCGCAGCCCGATCCGATGAAGCTCGATTCGATCTTCCGCATCTACTCGATGACCAAGCCGATCGTCAGCATCACGCTGATGCAGCTGGTCGAGGAGGGGCGGCTAGAGATCACCGACCCGGTCTCGAAGTACCTGCCCGAGATCGGCCAGATGAAGGTCGGCACCGAGGTCGCCGGCGCCGACGGCCCGGTGCTGCATCTCGCCGATCCGACGCGGGCGATGACGGTGCAGGACCTGCTGCGCCACACCTCCGGCCTGACCTATGGCGGCCGCGGCACCGGCCTGGTCCACCAGGCTTATCGCACCGCCAAGATCGGCGACCGCAGCGTCACCACCGAGCAGTTCGTCTCGAACCTCTCGAAGATGGCGCTGAAGTTCAACCCGGGCGACCGCTGGGAGTACAGCGTCGCGGTCGACGTGCAGGGCCGGCTGATCGAGGTGCTGACCGGCAAGAAGCTGGGCGACGCTATCGCCGAGCGCGTGCTGCAGCCGCTCGGCATGGTCGACACCGGCTTCCAGGTGCCGGCCGACAAGGTCGCGCGCGCCGCGCAGCCCGGGCCGCGGCCCAACGGCCAGCCGATGACGCCGCGCTTCAAGGTCGACGACGGCGCGCCGTTCCAGTCGGGCGGCGGCGGCCTGCTGAGCACGATGGAGGACTACCTGCGGTTCACCATGGCGCTGGCCAATGGCGGCGCGTTCGGCGGCAAGCGCCTGGTCGGCAAGCAGACGCTGGCCTTCATGACCGCCGACCATGTCGGCAGCCGTCCCGGCCGGCCGCCGGGTCTGGGCTTCGGCCTCGGCTTCGAGGTGCGCACGCGCGTCGGCGACGCGGCGCTGCCCGGCTCGGTCGGCGAGTACGGCTGGGCGGGCAATGCCGGCACCTTGTTCTGGATCGACCCCAAGGAACAGCTCATCGCGATCTACATGGTGCAGGTCAGCGATCCCGACCGGGTCGAGCTGCGCAATCGCTTCCGCACCATGGTGCAGGCCGCGATCATCGATTGAGGCGATGAACCTCAGGTTCGGGTGGACCGCGCGCTTCCAGCGCGCCTCATGACTCATGAGCGGGCTGGAAGCCCACGGTCCGGCAGAAACATCTGAGCGGCGATCGGTATGATTTGTAACGTTCGTTGTACGGCCGCCGTCGCATAGCTAGTGTCCTCTACACAGGTAGAGGACCATGCGCTCGTTCAAATCCTGGTTGAGTCTCGCCGTGCTGCTCGCCGTCGCACCGGCCGTCGCCGTGGACCGCGCCGCCGAGATCGAGCGCCTGAAGCCGGTCGCCGAGAAGGGTGAGGCGGCCGCCCAATACCAGCTCGGCCTGCTCTATGCCGAGACCCGGGACATGCCGGAGGCCGCGCGCTATTACCAGCTCGCGGCGGCACAGGATCATCACGAGGCGCAGGCGCGGCTCGCCTGGCTGACCTGCACCGGCCAGGGCGTGGCGAAGAACACCCCGGAATGCATCCGCCTCTACCGGCTGGCGGCGGAGGCGGGCGTTCCCTCGGCCCAGGCCAATCTCGCCGGTCACTACCTGACCGGCGACGGCGTCTCGATCAATCACGGCGAGGCGGCGCGGCTGGCCAAGCTTGCGTCCGACAAGGGCGACGGCACCGGCCAGCTCATGCTCGCCATCTGCTACGAGACCGGCGCCGGCGTCGGCCGCGACCGCGCCGAGGCGCTGCGGCTCTACCGGCTCGCGGCGGCGCAAGGCAACGGCGCGGCGCAGCGGTCGGTGGCGCGCCTCGGCGGCGGCCAGCCCGCACCGGCGACGGCGGCGGTGGCATCGCGCCAGCCGGCCACGGTGGCGTCCAACATCCTCACCATCACCCTGGCCCGCCACGGCGGCGTGCTGATGGTGCCGGCGAAGCTGAACGGCAGCGTCTCGGCCGACTTCATCGTCGACAGTGGCGCCAGCGACGTGGTGCTTCCCGAGAGCGTGCTGCAGGAGCTGCGTAGGGCCGGCAAGTTCAGCGATGCCGACTTCACCGGCGCGGCGATGATGAAGATCGCCAACGGCTCGGTCGTGAAGGCGCGGACCTTCACCCTGCGCAGCCTGTCGGTGAACAACCGGGTGCTGACCAACCTCCACGCCATCGCCGTGCCGGCCAACGCGACGCCGCTGCTGGGCCAGAGCTTCCTGCAGCGCTTCGCCTCGTGGTCGATCGACAACGAGCGCCAGATGCTGGTGCTCAAGGAAAAGGAAGCGATGGCGCGCTGATCTTTTTCGTCATCGAAAAAGAAAATCGCAGATGCCGTCCCGGCGCGATTGCCGGGGAATCTCGTCGGAGGCCGTCAGCGGCACGGCCTGAAGCCGTCCCGGCGACAGGGCGAATGGGCATTGGCCCCCTGTTTTCGACCGCTATTCCCTAAGGAACGCGCGAAGCCAATGCCCATAATAGGTGTTCGACGCGCAATCATGCAGATTCGCGCGCATGATCATGTTCATCGGAGCGCGCCACTGCCGCGCATTCACATGCGCTCTAAGTGGCGCTCATGGCTTTAATTGCGCCACTGGAGTGGCGCGCTCTCCCGAAGGTTTTTCGTCGCGGCAGAGAATCGGTGGATTCGTGGACTCCGGGCCGAAAACGCCGATTCCATCGGCATCGAACCGGTCCACACCTGCGTGGACTTTTGCGGACTCCGTGGACTCCGGGCAGCCCGATGGACGAAGTTCAACCCATCGCGCGCTAGATCGAAACCTGCGCGATGCCGCCCCGCACCTTGCCGGCGTCGATGCTGCGCCACAGCACCTCGTGGCCCTCGGGCAGCGCTCGGTTGTTCGGCATCGACAGCCACAGCCTGAGCAGCAGCCGGTCGTGGCCGCTCGTGGCGTCGTCCTCGAACGGCGTGCGGCCGTGATAGGTGACGTGGCTGTTGATCAGCTGCAGGTCGCCGGGCTCGAGCGTCATCTCGAAGCACAGCTCCTGGGCGGTCGCCATCAGCACGTCGATGGCTTCTTTCTGGGTGGCCGTCAGCTTGGGGATGTCGCCCGCGAGCTGCGCCGCCTCGATGAAGGTCAGCGAATAGTGCGAGGTGAACTTGCCGTCGCGCACGCCGAAGATCGGCAGCGGGTAGGCGGTGGCGCGCGTCGTGCTGCTGCCGTCCTTACCCGTGCCTTCCTCGCCGAAGCGGCTGCGCCAGTAATCGGTGAACAGCGCGTCGAGCAGATCGGGCCGCCTGGCCAGGATCGCGTTGTGGATTGCCGGCGTGCTGGCGAGTGTGCTGATGCCGCCCTTCATCGCCTGGCGCACGCACAGCAGGCCGACCACGTCGGTGCGGTCGGTGTGGAAGCGCAGGCCGCCGTTGGTCAGCGTGCGGGCGTAGGAGGACAGGAAGGTGCCACCCTTGGCGTCCTTGGTCTGGCCGTAGGTGCGGCCGACATGGGCGCCCTCGTCGCGGATGGCGCGCATCAGCTCGCCCGAGCGGTTCTGGAAGACCGGCGTGCCGAGATGCGTGCCGAGGCCGAAATACATCCGGCGCAGGTCGTCCTCGGAATGGTTTTCGACCGGGAAGCCCTTGAGCTTCATGATCCCGCAGCCGTTCTCCAGCTCGTCGCGGATGTCGGCCAGCAGGTCGTCGAGCGAGGCGAGCGGGAAGTCGGCGCGCGTGATCTGCTCCCACGGCTTGCCCTTGAGCGCGGCCAGCGCGCCTTCGAGCTCGGCGACGTGCGCCGGCGTGAGCTGGCGGATCCAGCGCCTGGAGTCCTTGATGTCCTTGCCTTGCCAGGCGCAGGGGCCGGCGATCGGAGTGCGGTCGGTCATGGCGCGGTTTTTACCTCATTCCAGTGCTTTGCGCATATTGATCGAGGTCGGGTAGTCGAACCCCGGATGCGGCTCGCGCGACGTCTCGCGGTAGCCGAGCGAGCCGAAAAGCCGTTGATTTTCAGTGAGGACGACCCGCACGCCCAGCCGCACCCCGGGCATTCCGCGACGACGCGCCTCGGCCTCGACGGCGTCGATCAGGCGGCGGGCAAGGCCCAGGCCGCGCGCCTCGGGCAGCACGGCGAGGCGGCCGAAGTAGAGGTCGCCCTCCTGGGTCTCGGTCATGACGCAGGCGAGCAGGCGACCGTTCCGCTCCGCGACGATGGCGCCGGTGCCGCTCCGGAGCTGCCGGGCGATGTTGTCGGCGGTCTCGCCGAACGCGCCCGATTCGGGAACCAGCTTGCCGCGATACTGCTCGAAGGCGGCGGCGATCGTCGCCGCGATGGCCGGTGCATCGGCTGCTGTGCCGGCGCGCAGGACAAGGGTGTCGCTCATGCTCTTCTTCTCGCGTACGCTCGCGCAAAAGGAAAGTCCGTCATGGCCCTGATCACCTATCTCACCCGCATCCAGTTCGACTTCGGCGCGCTGAAGCTGCTCGACGCCGAGCTGCAACTGCTCGGCATCCGTCGGCCGCTGGTCGTCACCGACAAGGGCGTGATCGGCGCCGGGCTGTGGGCCAAGGTGAAGGATCACCTGCCGGGCAACATGCCGCTCGCGATCTACGACGGCACGCCGGAGAATCCCACGGAAGCCGCGATGCGCGACGCGCTCGCGATGTACAAGGCCGAAGGCTGCGACGGCATCATCGCGATCGGCGGCGGCTCGCCGATGGATCTCGCCAAGGGCGTGGCGCTGATGGCGACGCATCCCGGCTCATCGCTGCAGGCCTACGCGATGGTCGAGGGCGGCGCGGCCAGGATCACGCCCGCGGTGGCGCCGATCGTCGCCATTCCGACGACGTCGGGGACCGGCAGCGAGGTCAGCCGCGGCGGCGTCATCATCATGGATTCCGGCCGCAAGCTCGCGATCGGCAGCCCGTACCTGATCCCGAAGCTGGCGCTGATCGATCCCGAGCTGACCATGAGCCTGCCGCCGCATCTCACGGCCGGCACCGGCATGGACGCCTTCACCCACAACATCGAATGCTTCCTGTCGAACGCCTTCAACCCGCCGGCCGACGGCATCGCGCTCGACGGCCTGGAGAAGGCGTGGAAATACGTCGAGCGCGCGACCAAGGACGGCTCCGACCGCGAGGCGCGCTACAACATGGCGATGGCGGCGATGGAAGGCGCGATGGTCTTCCAGAAGGGCCTCGGCGCGGTGCACGCGCTCAGCCATCCGACCGGCGGGCTCAAGGGCTATCGCCTGCATCACGGCACGCTGAACGCGGTCTACCTGCCGGCGGTGCTGCGCTTCAACGAGCCGGCGGTCGGCGAGAAGTACAAGCGCGTCGCCGCGCTGATGGGCTTGCCCGAGCGCGAGGCCAATGCCGCGGGCGTCGCCGACGCGGTGGCGGCGCTGAACGAGCGGCTCGGCATCCCGAAGGGGCTGGGCACGATGGGGCTCGGGCAGGACACGGTCGAGAAGATCGCCGACGGTGCGCTCGGCGATCACTGCCATCTCTCGACGCCGCGCCAGCCGACCCGGGCGCAGTACATCGACCTGATCGAACAGAGCTGGGGCTGAACATGAAAGTGAAGGACAAGGTCTGCGTCGTCACCGGCGCGGCCGGCGGCATCGGCGAGGCGATCGCCCGCCGCTACGCCAAGGAGGGCGCCAAGGGCGTGGTGGTGGCTGACATGGATGCCGGCCGCCTTCAGAAGGTCGCCAGTGACATCAAGGGCACCGCCGTGACCTGCGACGTCGCCAAGGAGGCCGAGGTCCGCCACCTGATCGCCGAGGCCGAGAAGACCTACGGCCCGGTCGACGTCTTCTTCTCCAACGCCGGCATCGGCCGCGGCGGCCACGAGGACGCGAGCGACAAGGACTGGGCCGACAGCTGGGCGATCCACGTCATGGCGCATGTCTATGCCGCGCGCGCCCTGGTGCCGGGCATGCTCGAGCGCAAGTCGGGCTACCTGATCAACACCGCGAGCGCCGCCGGCCTGCTGGCTTCGATGGGCTCGATGCCCTACGGCGTCACCAAGACGGCGGGCGTGGCGCTGGCCGAGCATCTTGCCATCCAGTACGGCGACAAGGGCATCGCGGTCTCGGTGCTCTGCCCGCAGGCGGTCGACACCAACATGCTGCGCATGGCCGGCGCGACCGCGGCCTCGGTCGACGGCGTCCTGAACACCGATGCCGTCGCCCAGACGGTGATCGAGGCGATGGACGAGGAGCGCTTCCTGATCCTGACCCATCCGGAGGTGATGGAGTACATGGGCCGCAAGCTCGACCGCGACCGCTGGCTGCGCGGCATGCGCCGGCTGCGCGACAAGACGGGGGAGGGGCAGCGGCGGTCCTAGGCCGCCGTCCCGAGCCTTTGCGAGGGACCTGCAACCCCATAGATCCCTCGCTTCGCTCGGGATGACACAATGTCCGCGTCTTTAGCTCATCTGTTTGCCGGCGTCGGTCTGTGGACCGCGATCGGCGTGACCCTCGTGGCCGGGCTGATGCGCGGCTTCGCGGGCTTCGGCTCGGCCATGCTGATGGCGCCGATCTTCGCCATCCTGTTCGGCTCGGCCGAAATGGTGGTGACGGTGGTGGCGATCGAGCTGATCGTCTCGCTGCAGCTCTTCCCGCAGGTGCGAAGGCACGCCGCCTGGAAGACGCTGACGCCGATGAGCATCGCCGCCTGCGCCGCCATGCCGCTCGGCGTCTGGGCGCTGGCGAGCGTCGACAAGGGCACCATCGTCACGGCGGTGTCGGCGATCATCGTCGCCTTCGTGGTGATGATGTGGAGCGGCTGGCGCTACCGCGGCGGCCGCTCGACGGCGGCGGCGGTCACGGTCGGCGCGGTGTCGGGCGCGATGATGGCGACGACCAGCGTCGGCGGGCCGCCGGTGCTGCTCTATCTGCTTTCGGGCGACGATCCGCCAGCGGTCAACCGTGCCAATATCGTGACCTACTACTTCCTGACCCAGTTCCTGCTGATCGTCATCGTGCTGGCGAGCGGGGTCGCCGGCTGGGACGCGCTGGTCCGTGCGGTCGTGCTGGTCCCGGTCATGGTGCTGGGGGCGTGGGCTGGCGGCCGGCTGTTCCACGGCCTCGCCAGCGAGCGGCTCTACCGCAATGTTGCACTCGCGATTCTATTTGCCACCGGCACGTTCGGCCTGCTGCGCGGCTTTTTTGTCGCCTAGACGGGAACCCTTGGGCGGAACCCTTTCGGCGGTCGCAAGTTGTTAAGTGTGCACAGACAGTGGCGTGCAACCAAAGGGAGCGTTCCATGACGTCTCGGCCGGTTCTCGTAGGTGTTGTCGTAGCGATTCTGGCCTCCGCTGCGGCGTGTAGCGGCGATTCCGGCGGTCCCCGGTCGCCTTCGGGCTCCAGCGCGAGCCTCGGCAGCAGCGGCGCCAGCGGCAGCAGCGGTACCTCCGGCTCCGGTAGCAGCACCAGCACCGGTGTTGCCGGAACGGGCATCGCGGCCGGCACCGGCACGGGCACCGACGGCACGCTGCTTTCGGCCAATGCGGCCGGAACCGGCGCCACCGTCGGCACCAACGGCGTCAGCACGACCGGCCTCGGCGGTGTCGGCACCAACGGCCTGCTCGGCACCAACGGGGTGACCGTCCTGCCGACCGCGACCGCCGCCACCGGCAGCGCCGCCGCGACCGGCACGCCGTTGCTGAACGGCTCGGTGGTCAGCACCGACGGCACCGGCACCGGCACCACCGGCCTGCTCAGCACCAACACCACCACGCCCAACGGCACGAACAACTCGAGCGCGGTCAACGCTCCGGTGCCGGTGCTCGGCAATACCCAGGTCCTGCCCAACGGCGCCGACGGCGGCGCCCTCGTGACGCTCGGCGGCACCGGTACCACCACGGGTACGGGAACGTCGACCAACGGCGGTCTGCTCAACGGCGTGTTGGGCACGACCGGTGTCACGCGCTGAGGACACGCCCGGCGCGTCCTCGCTCTGGCGGATCCTGGCAACGGCGGTGGCGCTGAGCCTCAGCGCTACCGTCGCCTACGGCCAGGCTCCGCCGGTGACGCCGACCCCGATCGCCCCCTCGCCGTCGATCGTCGGGCGCGAGGTGATGCGCGACACCGCGCCCGCCAAGCCCACGGCCGAGCTCGACGTGCCGCCGCCCGGCGGCCTCAGGGTGCCGGCCGAGCTCGCCGACAAGCAGGTCGAGTTCCGCCACGTCACGGTGGCCGGCGCGACCGCGTTCGGTGGCCAGGATTTCGGCCCATTGTTCGCGCCGATCCTCAATCGCCGCGTCCGCTTTGCCGAGGTCGTGGCGGCGATCAACCGCATCACGGCGCTGTACGAGAAGGGCGGTTACGTCTTCTACAGCGTGGCGCTGCCGCAGCAGGATCTCGACGGGCCGGAGCTCACGGTCGTCGTGCTCGAAGGCGCGGTGTCCGACATCCAGATCGCCGACGAGATCTCCTCGCCGGCGGTGCGCCAGCGCATCGCCGACCTGCTGGGCAAGCTCAAGGGCAAGCGGCCGCTGAAGCGCAACGAGCTCGAGCGCCAGCTCCTGCTCGCCGCCGACACGCCGGGTGTGACGCTGCGCGCCGGCGCCAAGCCCGATGCCTCGGGCGCGCCGGACAAGGTCGTGCTGGTGGTCGGCGGCAGCTTCGAGCGCTTCCAGCCGATCGCGCAGATCGACAGCTTCCAGACCGTGCCCGACACGACGATGAATTTCCGGCTGGGCGGCATCGGCCGCTCGCTGCTGCTGGGCGGCGACCAGCTCGAGGCGCGCTGGCTGTTCTCGGCGCCGTGGGATCGCCTGCAGCTGTTCGACCTGCGCTACGGCTTTCCGGTCGGCCTCGACGGCGGGCGGCTCAGCCTGCAGGGCCAGGCGGTGTGGCAGCGGCCGCCGGCGACCTTCAACGGCCAGACCATCGACTACCTCGCGCGTTCGATCCTCGGCCGCGTGCAGTACGCCCATCCGATCGTGCGCCGGCTCGACTGGACGCTGGTGGCGCTCGGCATGGCCGACGTGATCGACGTCGACTACGACATTCTCGGCATCGGCATCCCGGGCGATTCGCTGCGCGTGCTGCGCGGCGGCCTGACGACGGTGTTCAAGGACGGCTGGGAGGGCCGCTGGGGCGCCGCGGCGCTGGCCAGCGTCGGCCTCGACGTCGCCGGCGCGGCGGCCAACAACCGGTTCTCGGCCGCGCCGTCGTTCTTCAAGCTGAACCTCAGCCTCGAGCGCGCCCAGCCGCTCGGCAGCCACTTCACCCTGATCGGCCGCGCGGTCGGCCAGGTGACCTCGGGCACGGTGCCGGCGGCCGAGGTCTTCACCTATGGCGGCCGCGAGTTCGGCCGCGCCTTCAACGTGTCGGAAACCTTCGCCGACCGCGGCGCCGCTATCTCGGCCGAGCTGCGCTACGCGATCGACTGGTTCGACTTCCTCAAGGACAAGGCCGACCCGCATCTCTACGTCTTCGCCGACCACGGCTGGCTGTCGTCGGACGACCCGCGTAACGCGCCGTATTTCTACCAGGGCAGCTCGGCCGGCGGCGGCATCCGGGTGATCGGCTTCAAGAAGTACACCGCCGAGCTCGAGGTCGCGAAAGCGCTCGACGCGCCGCCGATCGATGTCGGCTCGCGGCCGTGGCGCATCTCGGTGCGCGTCGGCACGCAGTTCTGATCTAGGCTGCCTTTCGTTGCGCGGCGGCGTCCTGCATGATGGTGACGCGCCAATGGATGCGCTGCTCCTCGATCGGATAGCCGCCGGTCGCCGAGTGCAGCGCGCAGCGGTTGTCCCAGATCACGATGTCGCCGACCTGCCACTTGTGGCGGTACTGCGCGGTCGTCTTGACCATGTGGTCGGTGAGCTCGCCGATCAGCGCCTCGCTCTCCGCGTCGCCGAGGCCCTGGATGCGGGTGATGTGATAGGGATTGGCGTAGAGCGAGGTCCGGCCGCTCTCCTCGTGCACTCGCACGATCGGATGCACCGCCGGCGGCCGGTTGCGATCCTCGGGATCGAGCAATTCGTTGCCGCGCCGGCCGCGGCCGCCATAGACGTGCTCGGCCTTCAGTCCCTGGATGCGCTGCTTCAGGCCTGCGGGGAGCGTCTCGTAGGCGTCGTACATGCTGGCGAACAGCGTGTCGCCGCCATAGGACGGGATCGCGATGCCGTAGAGCTGCGTGCCCTTGCAGATGTCCTGGTCCCACGGCGAATCGGTGTGCCAGCCGCCGCCGCGGTCGTAGATCGCCTTGTCGACCTTGCCGTCGGCCTTCTTGGTGCCGATACCCATCACCGTGAGCTCGGGATACTCGGCATGGCGCGTTCGCTTGACGCGATGCGGCTTCAGCCGGCCGAAGCGCGCGGAGTAGGCGAGGAACTCCGGGATGGTCAGGGTCTGGCCGCGCACCACCAGCACGATGCCGTCGAGCCAGGCGCGGTAGAGCGCATTCCAGTCCGAGTCGCTGAGCGAACGGACATCGACATCGGTGACGATCGCGCCGATGCGAGGGTCGGGCTTGTCGATCTTCATGCCGCAAGCTTAGCATCATCCCGGAAAAAAATGACCGGGAGGAACGATGCACCGCATCGCGGCTATGCTTTTTGCAGCCCTGTTCGCCTGGCCGGCGGCTGCGCAGGACGCCTATCCCAGCAAGCCGATCACCCTGGTCGTGCCCTACGCGCCCGGCGGCGGCAGCGACCTGCTGGGCCGGGTGCTGGCCGAGGGCCTGCACACGCGGCTCAACCAGACGGTGCTGGTGCAGAACCTCGCCGGCGCCGGCAGCACGGTCGGATCGCTGCACGTCGCCAAGGCCAAGCCTGACGGCTACACGCTCCTGATCAACCACATGGGCCTGTCGACCACCCCGGCGCTTTACAAGAAGCTCGCGTTCGATCCACTCGCTTCGTTCGAGTTCGTCGGCCTCTATGCCGAGGCGCCGATGATGATCATGGCGCGCAAGGAGTTCGCGCCCAAGACCTTCGCCGAGCTGGTGGCCTACGTGAAGGCCCATCCCAACAAGTTCACCATGGCCTCGGCCGGCATGGGCAGCGCCACCCACCTCTGCGCCATGCTGTTCCAGCAGGTCGTCGGGATTCCGATCACCATCGTGCAATACAAGGGCGCCGGGCCGGCGGTGATCGACGTGCGCTCGGGCCAGGTCGACGCGATCTGCGACCTGCCGACCACGACCTCGAGCATGGTGCGCTCGGGCGAGTGGCGCGGCTACCTGCTGACCGCGCCGCAGCGCCTGGCGTCGCTGCCCGACGTGCCGACCTCGGCGGAGCTCGGCGTGCCGAGCCTCGACATTGCCGTGTGGTTCGGCCTCTACGCGCCGGTCGGCACGCCGCAGCCGATCATCACGGCGCTCAACAAGGCGCTGCGCGAGATCGTGCAGGACAAGGCCGTGGCGGAGAAGCTCGCCACCATCGAGACCTACCTGCTGCCGCTCGACCAGGCGACGCCCGAGGCGCATCGCGCCAAGCTCGCGGCGCAGATCGCACGCTGGACACCGATCCTCGAGAAGGCCGGCATCCAGGCGGAGTGAAGCGGCCTCATCGGCATTGCTTGCGCCCAAGCGCTCCCGTACGCTCCGGCCAACAGGGAAGTACAGCGTAACAGTCGTCCGCGCGTAACGAACAACAATCGCGACGAGAGTGACGCCCATGGCCGAGACGGTGCTCGAGCTCGAGGACCTGACCGTGCGCTTTCGCCTCAAGCGGGGCGATCTCACGGCGGTGAATGGCGTCTCCTTCGCGATCGGGCGCGGCGAGACGTTCGGCCTGGTCGGCGAATCCGGTTCGGGCAAGTCGGTGACGGCGCGCGCCGTCATGCGGCTGATCCCGCAGCCGCCGGGTGAGATCACGACCGGCCGCATCCTGTTCGAAGGCGAGAACGTGCTCGACAAGAGCGACGCCGAGATGCGCGGCCTGCGCGGCCGGCGGATCGCCATGGTTTTCCAGGAGCCGATGAGCGCGCTCAACCCGGTGTTCACCGTGCACGATCAGATCTCAGATGCGCTGCGCGCCAATCTCGGCCTGTCGAAGGCCGAGGCGCGCGAGCGGGTGATCGAGCTCCTGTCGCTGGTCGGCATCCCGTCGCCGCACAAGCGCCTCGACTCCTACGTCCACGAGTTCTCCGGCGGCATGCGCCAGCGCGTCATGCTGGCGATGGCGCTGAGCTGCAGCCCGAGCCTGCTGATCGCCGACGAGCCGACCACCGCGCTCGACGTCACCATCCAGGCGACCATCCTTGAGTTGATCACCGGCATGATCGAGCGGCTCGGCATGTCGCTCCTGTTCATCACCCACAATCTCGGCGTCGTCGCCCATGCCTGCGACAAGATCGGGGTGATGTACGCCTCGCACATCGTCGAAACAGGCGACAAGCGCGAGATCTTCGCCAACCCGCAGCATCCCTACACGGTCGGGCTGCTCAACTCGATCCCGCGGCTCGACGCGCAGGCCAAATACCTGACGCCGATCGAGGGCGCGGTCTGCAACATGATGGCGCCGCCGATGGGCTGCAAGTTCCACCCGCGCTGCGCCCATGCCATGGCGGTATGCCGCGAGCAGGCGCCGCGCCTGAAGGAAGTGGCGCCTGGCCACTTGTCGGCCTGCCACCTGCACGAGCGGAGCTGAGGCAATGACGATGCACGCTGCCGCCGGCGACATGCTGCTCGACGTCAAGGGCCTGACCAAGCACTTCACCTTGCACGGCGACATCTACTCCAGGCTGGCCGGCGAGAAGGCGCAGGTGTTGAAGGCGGTCGACGGCATCGACTTCCACGTCCGCAAGGGCGAGACGTTGGGCCTGGTGGGCGAGAGCGGCTGCGGCAAGTCGACGACGGCGCGCCTGGTGTCGCGGCTGATCGAGCCGACCGCCGGCAGGATCACGCTGCACGACGAGGACCTGTTGGCTTTTTCGTCGGGGCGCCTCAAGGAGGCGCGGAAGCAGATCCAGCTGGTCTTCCAGGATCCCTACAGCTCGCTCAATCCGCGCAAGACGATCATGCACATCCTCAGCCGGCCGATGGAGATCCACGGCCTCGCCGGCTCGTGGGCCGACAAGCGGCGGAAGGTGCTCGATCTGCTGGAGCGCGTCGGCCTCGGCGTCGAGCACATCGATCGCTATCCGCACGAGTTCTCCGGCGGCCAGCGCCAGCGTATCGCGATCGCCCGCGCGCTGGCGGTCGATCCCGAGCTGGTGATCGGTGACGAGCCGGTGTCGGCGCTCGATGTCTCGATCCAGGCGCAGATGCTCAACCTGTTCCGAGACCTGCAGGAGCAGTTTGGCCTCACCTACCTGTTCATCGCTCACGATCTCAGCGTCATCCGCCATATCAGCGACCGCGTGGCGGTGATGTATGTCGGCAAGATCGTCGAGAGCGGGCCGGCCGCGGCGCTGTTCGAGGAGCCGTTGCATCCCTACACCAAGGCGCTGCTCGCCGCCGTCCCCGAGGCCGATCCCGACAAGCCGCCGCCCAGGCTGACGCTGCAGGGCGAGGTCTCGACGCCGATCGACCCGCCGCCCGGCTGCCGCCTGTGCGGCCGTTGCCCGCGCGAGACCAGGATCTGTGCCGAAGCCGAACCGCCGCTGGTCGAGGTCGGCGGCGGCCGCGCCGTCGCCTGCCACAATCTCTGACGGATGAGCTAACGGTCCGCCAGCCTCGGGTCGAGGATGTCGCGCAGGCCGTCGCCGAACAGGTTGAAGGCGAGCACCGTGTAGACGATCGCCAGGCCGGGGAAGGCGGCCATCAGCGGATGCGTCTCCATATAGTCGCGTGCGGCGCTGAGGTCGGAACCCCAATCCGGCGTCGGCGGCGGCGTGCCGAGGCCGAGGAACGACAGCGCGGCGACGATCAGGATGACGAAGCCCAGGCGGACCGTCGCGGTGACGATCAGCGGCGAGACGATGTTGGGCAGGATCTGGCTGAGCGCGATGCTGAGCGACCCGTCCCCGATGGCGCGCGAGGCCTCGACATATTCCTTCTGCTTCTCGGCCAGCACCGAGCCGCGCGACAATCGCGCGACCTCGGGAAAGAACGCGATGCCGAGCGCGGCGATCAGCACGATGTCGACGTAGATGCCCTCGAGCTTCCAGGCCTGCGCCAGGGTGACGAAGAGCAGGTAGAGGAGCAGCCCGGGAAAGGCGAGGAAGCCGTCGACGACCCGCATCGCGATCGTGTCGGCCATGCCGCCGAAGTAGCCCGACACCACGCCGTACGGGATGCCGATGGCGAGGCCCAGGCATACCGCCAGCACGGCGATGGTCACCAGGCGCCGGCCGCCCCACAGCAGGCGCGAGTAGATGTCGCGACCCATGCGATCTGTGCCGAGAATGTGCTTCTCGCTCGGTGGATTGAGCCGCTCGCGGTAGCTCTGCTTGATCGGATCGTGGGTGGCGATCCACGGCGTGGCGATGCAGGCGCCGAACAGCAGGACGAGCATGACCGCGCCGATCGAGGCGGTGCGGCTCTTGCGCAGCTCGTACCAGGCGTTCGACAGCGTTGCGGCCAGGCGCTTCAGCCGTCGCGGCGCGGGCGCGACGCGAGGAACCGCGAGGGTGACCAGCTTGCCGGCTTGCACTTCGGACATGATCGACCTCAGCCGAATTTGACGCGGGGATTGAGCAGCCGGTAGGTCAGGTCGACCAGCAGGTTCATGACGACGACGATCACGCCCAGCACCAGCACGCCGGCCTGCACCATCGGATAGTCGCGCTGCAGGATCGCCTCGAAGATCGCCCGCCCGATCCCCGGCCAGGCGAAGATCGATTCCAGCACCACCGTGCCGCCCAGCAGGTTGGCGAGCTGCAGCCCGCTGATGGTGATGGTCGGGATCATGGCGTTGCGCAGCGTGTACTTGAAGATCACCTTGCGCTCGCTGAGGCCCAGGGAGCGCGCGGTGTCGACGTACTCCTTGTTCATCTCGTCGAGCATCGACGAGCGCGTCAGGCGCGTCGTGAACGCAGCCTGGCGGAAGCCGATCGCCGCCGCCGGCAGGATCAGGAACTTGAGGCTCTCCCACGGATCGTCGAACGGGTTGGCGTAGCCGGAGGACGGCAGCCAGCCGAGATAGAGCGAGAAGAACAGCACGCAGAGGATGGCGAACCAGAATTCCGGGATCGAGATGCCGATCAACGACGTGACCTGGGCCGCGTAGTCGATCCGGGTGTTGCGGCGCACCGCGGCAATGGTGCCGAGCGGGATGGCGATCAGCATCGACAGCGAGATGCCGACCACCGCCAGGTAGACGGTGGCGGGGATCCGGCTGACCAGCTCGAGCGAGATCGGCCGCCGTGTCACCAGCGACTTGCCGAAGTCGAGCTGGACGGCGCGCGAGACCCACTTGGCGTAGCGGACATAGACCGGCTGGTCGAGGCCATACTCCTTGGCGAGGATCTCGCGCGTTTCCGCGTCGTCGCCGCCCTCGGTGCCGATCATGGTGTCGATGATCGAGCCCGGCAGTGCTTCGACGAAGCCGAACACCGCCACGCTCAGCACCAGCAGGACGGGGAGGAGCTGGGCGATGCGGCGCAGGATGTAGGCGAGCATCGCCGTCGCCCCGCGTCAGCCTTCGATCCAGGTACGACGCATGCCGGCGCCCGTGTAGCTCCACGGTCCCGAGTAGGACACGGCGTAGCCCTTCACGCGGGTGCGGTGGCTCGCCATCATCAGCGGCACGAAGTGCGTGTAGAGCATCGGCAGGTCGCGGTTCACCAGGGTCTCGATGTCGGCGTACATCTGCTTGCGCTTGGCCCGGTCGCGCTCCTTGCGCGCGGCGAGGATGATCTGGTCGACCTTCTCGTTCTTGTAGCCGTTGCGGCGACGGGTCTCCGGCGCGGTCGACAGGATGTTGCGGCCGTACCAGCCGTCCGGATCGAGGCGGTAGGAATTGGCCGTGGAGTCGATGTTGTATTCGCCCTTGGTCTGCTTCTCGAGCATCACCGGCGACGGCAGGATCTCGAGCACGACGTTGAAGCCGGCGTCCTTCAGCATGGCGTGCACGATCTCGCCCGACTGCTGCATGTAGGGGAAGGTGTCGTTGGCGATGATGGTGAGCCTCTCGTCGCCGCCCTTGGCCTTCTTGCGCAGCGCCTTGGCCTTGTCGGGATCGAACTTCGGCCAGCCTTCGATGTCCTTGGAGTGCCAGGGGCTGGCGCTGCTGTAGAAGCCCTGCGAGATCTCGCCGATGCCGTTGAACACCGCCTGATGGATGCCCTCGTGGTCGATGGCGTGGGCGAGAGCCTGGCGCAGCAGGTGAGCGTCCGGGTTGTCCTTCTCCGACAACAGGCCGTTCTTGAGGTTGAAGTACATCATCGCCGTGCCGACCTGATGCACCGGCCAGGTGTCGAACGTCTTGCTCTGGTCTTTCTTGAAGGCCGGCGCGTCGGCGTAGGCGACGTTGTCGATCAGGTCGAGCTCGCCGGTGCGCAGCGCCGTCAGGCGAACGCGGTCCTCCTTCTTCGGCCGGCCGACCAGTCCGTCGAGATAGGGCAGCGAATTGCCTTCGGCGTCGGTCTCCCAGAAGTTCTCGAACCGCACCAGCTCGGTGACGTCGAGCCGGCGCCATGACTTGAACTTGAACGGCCCGCAATTGACCGGGTGCGTGTCGGCCGTGTCGACCGCGCCCGGCGCCATCAGGTTGACCGGGTAGTAGATGAGATTGATGTCGAGCGCCGCATGCGGCTCCTTGAGGTGGAACTGCACGGTGTGCTTGTCGTCCACCGTGACGCGATCGATGTCGGCGATCACGGAGCGCGTGAAGGCGTGGCCGATCTTGGGATCCTTGATGCGCTCGATGTTCCATTTCACCGACTCGGCGTCGATCGTCTGGCCGTTGTGGTATTCGGCGCCGCGCCGGAGCTTGAAGGTCCAGGTCTGGAGATCGGACGAGGTGTCCCACGATTCGGCGACGGCCGGCTTGGGCTGCATCTTGTCGTCGAAATCGACCAGCCCGCCAGTGATGCCGGTGAGCGGCGTGGAGACGAAATAGATGATGTTGCGATGGGTATCGAGGCCGACCGTGTCCTCGCGCGTGCCGAAGCGCAGCGTGCCGCCCCGCTTGGGGTGCTTCTTGCCCGCTGCGCTGGCCGGGCCAGGCAGGCTGCCGGTGAGCGCGGTGCCCGCGAGCGCTGTCGTCGCCGCCAGAAAATTACGCCGTGTACGCTTGGGACCCTTGTTCTGCGCTCCGTCGGTCATGGACGTCGCCTCCCAGAAATTATGGTTGTGGGCCGAAAGCTGGCTATGTGTGCGGACGCTTACTCGATACGGTTCCCCTGCTCGGAAAGGATAAGATTCGGCATGCGAAAGAGCCTGCCGTCATTCGATCTGAAGGTCAACACGACGTGTGCAATTAGGCGGCGTTCGCCGCATTCGCCGCCTGACGACGCGACGGCGAAGCCCCGGACGTCTAATTGCCGATGATCCAGGGCGCGCCGGACGCAATCGCGATCTCGCGCACCTTTTCCAGCAGGTTGGGGCCGACGGGGATGCCGGTTTTCATGCGTGCCGCCGCGATGCGCCGCTCCGGGTCGCCGGCGACCTGGACCGGCTTGGCCGGATCGGCCGGCCGCGTCTCGCGTAGCGTGTCGCAGAAGGCGGCGACGTCGGTCTTGAAGTCGGCGACGTCGCGGAACATGCCGGGGTCGAGCGCCAGGAAGAAGTGGCCGATGTCGATCGAGCCTGGCCTGGCGTTGCGCGTCGGATCGGTCACCATCAGGCCGCCCGACAAAGCCGAGCTCAGGATGTTGACCATGGCGCCGAGTCCATAACCCTTGTGGCTGCTGCCCTCGGGCGTGCCGCCGAGCGGCGTCATGAAGCCGCCCTTGCTGACCTCGAGCGGATCGGTGCTGGGCTGGCCGTCCTTGGTGACCAGCCAGCCCGGCGGCGTCTGCAGCTTTTCGTTCGCCTTGTTGCGGATCTTGCCGGCGGCGACCGTCGTGGTCGCCATGTCGAGCAGGAACGGCTGGCCCGGCTTGCCCGGTGCGGCGAAAGCGATGGGATCGGTGCCGAGCCGCGCCTGCGCGCCGTTGGTCGGCGATACCTGGATGCCGCTGGCCGAGGTCGTCACCATGCCGACCAGGTCGGAATCGCTCGCCATCAAGGCGTAGAAGCCGCAGGCACCGAAGTGACCGGAGTTGCGCACGGCCGCGACGCCGATACCGGTCTTCTTCGCCTTCTCGATGGCGAGCTCCATGCCGCGCCGCGCATTGGGATGACCAAGGCCGCCGCCGCCGTCGATCAGCACCGAGACCGGAGTCTCCTTCACCACCTTCGGCTCGGCGCGCACGTCAAGCTTCTTGTTGCGCCGGCGCTCGTCGTAGGGCGGGACCATCGAGATGCCGTGCGTGTCGATGCCGTGCAGATCGGCCCAGCTCATGATCTCGGCGGTGCTGGCGGCGACCGGCGCCGGCATGCCCCAGGCCTGCAGGATCAACTCGAGCTGCTTGCGATGGGTCTCGTAGGACGCGGGCATTGTTGGTTCTCCTTGATCAGCCGCCGGCGACGCCTTGGGCTTCGACATAGAGGGCGTAGACCGACTGGCTCGCGGTCATGAACAGGCGGTTGCGCTTGGGCCCGCCGAAGCAGAGGTTGGCGCAGCGCTCGGGCAACAGGATGCGGCCGATCAGCGTGCCGTCGGGCGCAAAAACCGCGACACCGTCCTGGCCCTCGCCGCCGGAGAAGCCCGCCCAGACATTGCCCTCGGTGTCGACGCGGATGCCATCGGCGAAGCCGGGCGAGGCGTCGAAGAACACGCGACCGTTCACGGCCTTGCCGTCGACCATGTCGTAGACGTGCGTCGTGCGCGGGCCGTCCGGCGTATCGACGACATAGAGCTTCGATTCGTCGGGCGAGAAGGCGAGCCCGTTCGGCCGCTCCATGTCGCCGACCGCAATGGTGAGCTTGCCGGTTTTGGGATCGAGCTTGTAGACGCGGTACGGCATCTCCTTCGCCGCCTTGTCGCCCATGTAGTTGCCGCGGATGCCGGCGCCGTTGTCGGAGAACCAGATGGTGCCGTCGGACTTCACGATCACGTCGTTCGGTCCGGTGAGCCGCGTGCCTTCGAACTTGTCGGCCAGCACCGTGATCGTGCCGTCATGCTCGGTGCGGGTCAGCGTGCGGCTGCCGAGCTCGCAGGTGACCAATCGACCCTGGCGGTCGCGCGTGCTGCCGTCGGGATGGCCGGCCTTGTGGCGCAGGATCGCCGAGATGCCCGTGAGCTCGTCCCAGCGCACCAGCGTATCGTTGGGGATGTCCGAGAACAGCAGGTAACGCCCGTCGCCGTACCAGACCGGGCCTTCGGTGAAACGGAAACCGGTCGCAATGCGCTCGATCGCGGCCATCGGCACCGCCAGGTGCCGGAAGCGCTTGTCGATGACGACGATGTCGGGATCGGGATAGCGGATCGGCGCCGCTGACTGCCAGCGCGACGGATCAGAGACCATGACGGATTCCTCCCGCGCCGGAGTGGACACCGAACCGCCGCCGTCTGCAAACTCGGCGCGACCAATGCCATCGGGAGAAACCGCATCATGAAAATCGACTTCACGGGCAAGAAGGCCATCGTCTGCGGCGGCAGCCGGGGCATCGGCAAGGCGATCGCCATGGGCATTGCGGAAGCTGGCGGCGACGTCTCGATCTGCGCCCGCGACGTCGCGACGCTGGAGAAGACCAAGGCCGAGCTGGCGAAGCACGGCCACAAGGTCCACATCGCGAGCGTCGACCTCGCCAAGGGCGACGCAGTGCGCGCCTACGTGAAGGAGGCGGTCGCCGCGCTGGGCGGGCTCGACGTGCTGGTCAACAACGCCTCGGCGTTCGGCAATACCGACGACGACAAGGGTTGGACCTCGAGCCTCGCCATCGACATGCTGGCGATCGTGCACGCCACGCAGGAGGCATTGCCGGCGCTGCAGAAGTCGAAGGGCAGCGTGGTCAACATCTCCTCGATCTCGGCGCATCATCCGGCGGCGCGCCAGCCGCCCTACGGCGCGATCAAGGCGGCGGTGATCCACTACACCACGACGCAGGCGGCGATGTACGCCAAGGATCTGGTGCGTGTGAACTGCATCGCGCCGGGCTCGATCGAGTTCCCGGGCGGCGTCTGGGACCGCCGCAAGTCCGACAACCCGACCCTCTACAACGGCACGCTGAAGTCGATCCCGTTCGGCCGCATGGGCCTGCCGGAGGAGGTCGCGAACGTGGCGCTGTTCCTGGCCTCGCCGCAGGCCTCCTGGGTCACCGGCCAGACGATTGCGGTGGCGGGCGGCCAGGGTCTTTAATGATGGCCATGGCACCGAAGGACTCGGCAATCAGCTCGCACCTCGCGGTGCGGCAGGACTGGCTCGACAGCCGGCAGGAGGCCGCGCTCGAGCCCGGCCTGCCGATCATCGACCCGCACCATCACCTGATCGACCGGCCGGAGAGCGGGACGTACCTGCTGCCCGATCTCCTCGCCGACATCGCCAAGGGCGGCCACAACATCGTGGCGACGGTCTATCTCGAATGGCTGTCGATGTACCGCGCCGACGGGCCGGTCGAGATGAAGCCGGTGGGTGAGATCGAGTTCGCCAACGGCGTCGCTGCGATGGCGGCGAGCGGCGGCTACGGCAAGACTCGAGTCTGCGCCGGGATCGTCGGCCACGCCGACCTGACGCTCGGCGCGTCGGTGAAGGAGGTGCTGGAGGCGATGATCGTGGCGGGCGGCGGCCGGTTCCGCGGCATCCGGCACATCGCGTCGATGGACCCGGATCAGGGTGCGTGGGGCGCCACTGCCGTTCGGCCGATGGGCCTGCTGCGCGACAAGAAGGTGCACGAAGGCGCCGCGCAACTGGCGCCGCTCGGCCTCAGCTTCGATGCCTGGGTCTATCATCCGCAGCTCGGCGACGTCGTCGAGCTGGCCCGCGCCTGCCCGCAGACGCCGATCGTGCTCAACCATGTCGGCGGCGCGATCGGGCTCGGCCGCTACAAGGGCAAGCGCGACGAGGTCTTCGCCGACTGGAAGAAGCGTATCGAGGAGCTCGCGGCGTGCCCCAACGTCCATGTGAAGCTGGGCGGCCTCGGCATGAAGATGTTCGGCTTCGACGTGCACGAGGGCAAACTGCCGCCGAGCTCCGAGGAGCTTGCGGCGCTGTGGCGGCCTTATATCGAGACCTGCATCACGGCCTTCGGCCCGAACCGTGCGATGTTCGAGAGCAACTTCCCGGTCGACAAGGGCTCTTACGGCTACGGCGTGTACTGGAATACCTGCAAGCGCCTGGCGCAGGGCGCCAGTGCCGCCGAGAAGGCCGATCTGTTTCACAACACCGCGTCGCGATTCTACCGCCTCGGCATTTGAGGGAGTTTCCGATGAGCACCATCACAGTCACCCCGATCGCCGGCTCGCTCGGCGCCGAAGTGCGCGGCGTCGACCTGCGCGCCATGGACAACCAGGCCTGGGCCGCGGTGCACCAGGCGTTTCTCGACCACAAGGTGATCGCGATCCGTGGCCAGGATCTCGGGGCGCAGGACATGATGGATGTCGGCGCGCGGTTCGGCGAGCCCAACCACTATCCCTTCGTGAAGGGGCTCGAGGGCTTCCCGTTCCTGTTCGACGTGATCAAGGAGCCGAGCGAGAAGCGCAACTTCGGCGGCGGCTGGCACTCCGATACGACCTACATGAAGGCGCCGCCGATGGCGACGCTGCTCTATGCCCTCGAGACGCCGTCGCGGGGCGGCGACACGCTCTATTGCGACATGGTAGCGGCCTACGAATCGCTGTCGCCGCGGATGAAGGAGCTGCTCGGCAGCCTGAACGGCGTGTTCAGCGCCGGCTTGAAGAACTCCGGCGGCCGCAGCCTGCATCACGCCCAGATCGGCGGCATGAAGGTGACCGCGGGCGAGACCGCCGACACCTACGAGGCGGTGCATCCGGTGGTGCGCACCATCGAGGAGACCGGCCAGAAGGCGATCTACTGCAGCAAGGTCCACACCACGAGCTTCGAGGGCATGACCGGCGACGAGAGCCAGCCGCTGATCGAATGGCTGGTGAGCCACGCGACCCGGCCGGAGTTCACCTGCCGCGTCCATTGGGAGCCCGGCACGCTGACGGTGTGGGACAATCGCCGCGTCATGCACAACGCGATCAACGATTATCACGGCATGCGCCGCCACATGCGGCGCCTCACGTCAGGGCCGACGGTTCCGGTCTGATCAGCCGCCACCCTCGGCACGACACGAACGACACGTGTCGGTTGCCGGAAGCGCGTTGACTTCGCTCGGTGTGCATTTGTAGTGTCCGGGATCGCTGCACGCTTTGAGGGGGGCATGCATGTGGATCAGAGGATTGCTGGCCGCGTTGGGCGCCAGCCTGCTCGGAGCCTGCTCAGGCGCCGTGCATCAATTGCCGAGCATCGATCAGGCCAATCTCAACCTGGCGCAGACCGAGGTCGCCAAGGGCGGCGCGCCGCTGCGCCATGCCGTGACCGACGAGGACGTGCAGACGAGCCTGCGCGCCGCGCTCGAGAAGATCCGGCCGGCGGCGACGCAGCTTTGCCAGCAGATGGCGGTCGGCACCTGTACCTGGCGGTTCATCATGCTGCCAGACCGGTCGCTGAACGCGAGCGCCGGCGCCAACGGCGTGGTCGCGGTCAACCGAGGCGTCGTCGAATATGCCGGCAGCGAGGAAGAGGTCGCGCTGGTGATCGCGCACGAGATCGGCCATCACTCGGCCAATCATCTCGCCACCAGCCAGCGCAACCAGATCGTCGGCGCGCTGGTCGGTGCGGTGCTGATGGGCGCGGTCGGCGCCGTCGCCTCGTCCAAGAGCCGCTATAACTACGCGGTCACAGACGCCTCCGTGCGCGCCGGCGCCGACATCGGCGCCGCGGTCGGTCGCATCTCCTTCTCCAAGGAGCAGGAGCGCGAGGCCGACTACCTCGCCGCGGTGACCCTCTATCGGTCGGGGCTCGACCTCGACAAGGCGCGCAACTTCCTGGTGACGCTGGCCCGCGCCTCGGGCCGCAAGGAGACCGGCATGCTCGACAGCCATCCGGCGGGGCCGGAGCGGCTCGCGGCCTGGGACAAGGCGGTCGCGGAAATCCGCGCCTCGGGTGGTGCGCTGCCGAAGCGCAACTGATCCGGATCCGCAACGAACAACGGCGGACCCGAAGGTCCGCCGTTCTCGATTGGTCGGAGTGAGAGGATTCGAACCTCCGGCCCCTAGCTCCCGAAGCTAGTGCTCTACCAGGCTGAGCTACACTCCGTCAGGCGGGCGGGGTTATAGCGGCGGCCCCCCATGGTCGCAAGGGCCGTGGCCCGGCTATAGTCCGCGCCGTGAATTTGCGCGGGGACGGCATGGCGACGAAGCAAAAGAACGGCAAGCGGCTCAAGATCGCCCTGATCGGCTATGGCGCGATCAGCCAGATGCTGTTCGACCTGTTCAAGGAGAAGAAGCCGCCGATCGACATCGTCGGCGTCCTGGTCCGGCCCGGTCGCGCCAAGGACACCCAGAAGAAGCTCGGCAAGAAGGTCGCGGTGGTCGAGGATCTCAAGGCCCTGCTCAAGCTCAAGCCCGACGTCGTGGTCGAGGCGGCCAGCCAGCAGGCGGTCCGCGACTGGGGCGAGACGATCCTGAAAAAGGGCTTCGACCTGATGGTGATCGCCACCGGTGCCTACGGCGATCCCAAGCTGTGGAAGAAGCACAAGGCGGCCGCGGCCAAGAGCGGCGCCCGGCTGCGCCTGCCGTCGGGCGCGATCGCCGGCCTCGACGGCCTGCTGGCAATGCGGCTCGGCACGCTGGAGCGGGTGAAATACACCTCGATCAAGCCGCCGCACGCCTGGACCGGCACGCCGGCCGAGACCGACTTCGACCTGCCGTCGATCAAGGAGCCGACGGTGATCTTCCGCGGCACCCCGGCCGATGCCGGGCGGCTCTACCCCAAGAACGCCAATCTGGCGGTCACCGTGGCGCTGTGCGGCGCGGGGCTCGACCATACCGACATCGAGCTGGTCGCCGATCCGACCTTGCCGCCCGGCACCAATGCCAGCCGGCTGGAGGTGATCAGCGATTCCGGCGAGCTCCGGCTCGAGCGGCTGGGCAAGGCGATGCCGGACAACCCCAAGACCGGCGTGCTGACCGCGCTCACCATGGCCGACGACCTGCTGAAGATCGTGCGGTCGAGCGACTGGTAGTCCTGGCGGACCGGTCAGGCTCTCTCGAGCACCAGCGCGACGACCGTGTCGGCCGCCTCGGCGGCGCTGAGCTCGGTAGTGCGCAGCACCAGCGCCGGCTGCTCGGGCGGCTCGTAGGCCTGGTCGCGGCCGGTCAGGTTGGTGAGCCGCCCCTTGTCGGCAAGGGCGTGCAGGCCCTTGGTGTCGCGCTGGCGGCAAACCTCGATCGGCGTATCGACGAAGATCTCGACGAAGCTTCCGGCCGGCAGGAGCGACGCCGCGCGCAGGCGGTCGGCACGGAACGGCGAGACCAGCGCTACGATCACGATCAGCCCGGCCTCGGTCATCAGCTTCGCGATCTCGCCGACGCGGCGTACGTTCTCCGCCCGCGAGGCGCTGTCGAAGCCCAGGTCCGAGTTGATGCCCTGCCTGAGGTTGTCGCCGTCGAGCAGCATGGTCTGGTGGCCACGCTCGACCAGCCTGCGCTCGACCAGGTCGGCGATGGTCGACTTGCCGGCGCCGGGCAGGCCGGTCAGCCACAGCACCAGCGGCTTCTGGCCCTTCATCGCCGCGCGGTGCGCCGGCGTCACCTGGCCCTGCTGCGGGTGGACGTTGGTTGCGGCGGCGAGGGTCTCGACCGCGAGGCCGGCGGCTACGGTTCGCAGGCTCGTGCGGTCGATCAGGATGAAGCCGCCGGTCGAGCGGTTCTCGGTGTAGGGATCGAAGGCGACCGGCACTGCCGTCTCGATCCAGGCGCGGCCGATGGCGTTCAGCGCCAGCTCATCGCCAGGCAGGCGCTTCAGCGTCTCGAGCTCGAGCCGGTCGACGATGCGCGTCACCGAGGCCGGCACCGTGGTGGTTCCGATCTTGAGCAGGAATGACTGAAGCGGTCGTACCGGCGCATCGCCCAGCCACACCAGGTCGGCCGCGAACTGGCGCGTCACCGTCGGGCGGCGGCGCGGATCGATCAGCAGGTCGCCGCGGGCGATATCGATCTCGTCGGCCAGCGTCAGGGTCACGGCGCGCCCGGCCGATGCGTCGGGCAGATCGCCGTCGAAGCTGACGATGCGCTCGACCCGCGTGATACGGCCCGACGCCGCCACGGCAACCGGGGTGCCGACGCTGACATGGCCCGACACGATCGTGCCGGCGAAGCCGCGGAACGAGGCGTCCGGCCGGTTCACCCACTGCACGGGAAAGCGCAGCGGCGCGCCGTCGCCGTGATCGCGCACGTCGATCGTCTCGAGGCAGCCGAGCAGCGCGGGACCGTCGTACCAGGGCGTGCGCGGGCTGCGCTGGACGACATTGTCGCCGTGCCGCGCCGACACCGGGATCACCGTGATCGAAGAAAGCGCGAGCGGCTCTGCGAAGGCCGCGAACGCCCGCTCGATCTCCCGAAAGCGACGCTCGGAGAAGTCGACCAGGTCGATCTTGTTGACCGCCACCACGACGTGGCGGATGCCGAGCAGGGCGGCGATCGCGGCGTGGCGCCGGGTCTGCTCAACCAACCCGTTGCGGATGTCGACCAGCAGCACCGCGAGCTCCGAGGTCGAGGCGCCGGTCGCCATGTTGCGGGTGAGTTCCTGATGGCCCGGCGTGTCGGCGACCATGAAGGCGCGTCGCGGCGTCGTGAAGAAGCGATGCGCCACGTCGATCGTGATGTTCTGCTCGCGCTCGGCCTCCAGGCCGTCGAGCAGCAGGGCGAAGTCGAGACCCTCGTCGACCGTGCCGAAGCGACGCGAATCCTCCTCGAGGCTCAGCCGCTGGTCGTCGAGCAGGCCCGTCGAATCGGCGATCAGCCGGCCGATCAGGGTCGACTTGCCGTCGTCGACCGAGCCGCAGGCGAGGAAGCGCAGCACGCTCCGCTGATCGAAGACGCCGTCCATGTCAGAAGTAGCCTTCGCGCTTCTTGCGCTCCATCGAGGCGTGGCGTGCGCCGTCGACCAGCCGGCCCTGGCGCTCGCTCGAGCGCGCCGCACCGAGCTCGGCGATGATCCCGGGAAGGTCCATCGCCTGCGAGTCGCAGGCGCCGGTGAGCGGCCAGCAGCCCAGCGTCCTGAACCGCACGCGACGCGTCTCGATCCGTTCGTCGGCGCCGAGCCTGAGGCGCGGGTCGTCGACGACGATCCAGCTCGCGCCGCGCCGCAGCACCGCGCGGTCGGCGGCGAAATAGAGCGGCACGATCGGGATGGCTTCGGCCTGGATATAGGCCCAGATATCAGCCTCGGTCCAATTCGACAGCGGGAAGGCGCGCATCGTCTCGCCCGGCGCCAGCCTGAGATTGAAGGTGCGCCACAGCTCGGGCTGCTGGTCGCGCGGATTCCAGACATGGCCCGGCGCGCGGCGCGAGAAGATGCGCTCCTTGGCGCGCGACTTCTCCTCGTCGCGGCGGCCGCCGCCGACCGCCACGTCGAAGCCGTGGCGATCCAGCGCCTGGCGCAGCGCCTCGGTCAGCATCAGGCGCGAATACTCGCCGGTCTCGGTGGTGAAGGGGTTGACGCCGGCGCGCGCGGCGTCGTCGTTGCCGTGGACCAGCAGGTCGAGGCGGTAGGTGGCGGCGATGCGGTCGCGATGCTCGAGCAGCTCGCGGAAATCCCAGCCGGTGGCGATATGCAGGAACGGGAAGGGCGGGTGCGCCGGATAGAACGCCTTGCGCGCGAGATGCAGCAGCACGCTCGAGTCTTTGCCGCCGGAATAGAGCATCACCGGCGTGCGAAACTCGGCCGCGGCCTCGCGCAGCACATAGATCGCGTCGTCTTCCAGCGCCTGCAGGTGCGGGGAGAGCTGAAAGCTTATGGTCGTGGCGTCCACGGCAATTCCTTATCGCCCGGCGGCGCCGGCCAGAAGTGGACAACCGGCCGCGCTTGCCTCGAATCGGGTCAGGGCGTCAGAACTTCGACGGCAGGCGCGCCCGCTCAGCGAGCAGCTCCCAGTGATCGAGGGCGATCTGGCGCAACCCGGTCAGCAGCCCGGGGTCGTCGTGTCGCTGCAGTGCACGCACCCAGGCATCGCTGGTCTCGTAGCCCAGCATTTGTAACAGGCCGGGGAAGCGCCTCAGGAAAGCGCTCGCGAGTTCCGGCGTGAACTCGCGCCGCCATTGCGCGACGGCGCCCGAACGGACATGCCGGTTACCGAGCCGCGGCAGGCTGCCGAACAGGCTGTTCTGCCAGAAGCGGCGGCAGCCGATCGCCTGCTCGGCCTCGTCGAGGCCCAGGAAGCCCATGATTTTGCGCCAATAAACCATTTCGCTGTCCTGGCGCAGCGCCTCGTAGCGGGCCTCGAAGCAGTTGGTGCGGCCGTAGCGCCAGGCGGCCATGTCGCGCAGCGTGCTGGCACTCGAGTTGTCCATCTCGAAGACGTATCGCTCGAAGCGAGTCGGCAGCTTCTGCAGCGCGCGCTGATAGGTGAGGTTGTCGTAGCCGGGGATCGGCTCGTGCAGCCAGCCCTCGCGCGATGCCTTGTGGTAGTGCATGGCGGAGATCACGACGTCCCGCGGATCGCGGATCAGATGGACGATTCTCACGTCCTCTTGATCGAGCAGGTGAGCGTGCTCACCGAATTCTGAGTCGTAGCAGAACAGGATAAAAGGGCGGTGAGGTCGCGCCTTCAGGCGTACCTGGTCGTCCCGGAAGTTGATGTATTGGGCGCCCAAATCCCCGGCGATGGCCTTGAACACGCCATCCATCCAGACCGTTCCCGTCTTGTGATGGGTGGCAACGACAATATTGTATCTCATTGTACGCTGACTTTCTTGGTCGAGGGTCTGTCGTTACCGAGTGGTCACCGCCTTTCGCGTGAGATTGTGGCCAAAACCGAGTTGCAGACCGGATGTTGACTCAATCCGGCCTGCAACACCTTTGCCAAAGTGTCGGGGCAGCCTTGCCTGTCGTCAGCCGCGCCGGCGATGCCGGCCCCAGCCGTGGCGATGGCCGCGCATCGTCGGGCGATCGAACACCGCCTTCTGCTCGGGCGACAGCTTGTCGTAGAGCGCGAGCAGGGTCGGCTTCACCGCCTCGAAGCTCTCGAGCCGCGACCTCATCCGCTCCTCGCGCCGGGTCATGCGGTCGGTGAAGGAAGGCAGTTCCTTCATCTCGGTCGGCAGTGCCGCGCACTTGGCCTTGTCCTTGGTGCTCTGCGCGTCGGCCGCCTTCTGATAGGCGTCCCACGCCGAGACCTGCTCGGACTTGAGGTTGAGCTTCTCCTTGAGATAGGCGCGGGCGCCGACGCGCCGTGCGATGCGCTCCTCGCAGAACGCCTTGGGCGAGAAGGCCGGACGGGTAGGGCCAGTCGTGGCCGGACCGCCGCCGGCCGCCGGGGGCGTGGCGGCCGGCGGGGTTGCCTGCGCGAACTGCGGCATTCCTTCGACCCCACCGTTGGAAGCGAGGGCCGAGGTCAGGCAGGCGAGGCCGGCGATCGCCGCGAGGGCGGTCGGCAAGGCCAGGAAGACAGGACGAACACGCATTCGATGAGCTCCTTGAGGGGCCAGAATTCTCTCCGTGTCCTCAAGTACGCTCCCTGTGCGGAAAACGTGCCCGCTCAGCCGGCGGTTTTTGTCAGGTGTTTCGCTCAGACATTTGGGCGCAGGCCGTTCATCCACCGCGCAAAGGCCTCGCGCTCGGCCTCGCTCATGTGCAGGCCTTCCTTTGTCCGCCGCCACAGCACGTCGTCGGGCTCGACCGCCCACTCCTCGCGCATCAGGTAGCGGACCTCGACCTCGTAGAGATGGCCGCCGAAATGGCGCCCCAGATCCGCCACCGTCTTCACGCCCTCGAGCAGGTCGTCGAGGCCGGTGCCGTGACGGCGCGCCAGCACGCGCACCAGCTCGGCCGGCAGGCCGGCCTTGACGCTGGCGGCACCGGCGACGAAGCGGTCGAACGCCTCCTCGAAGGTCGGCGCATCGGCGAGCTCGCCATCGACCAGCGGCTTGTTCGCCGTCCAGCTGCCGCCCATCTGCGGATAGAACTTGCGCAGATCCGCGAGCGCGTGCTCGGCGAGCCGGCGATAGGTCGTGATCTTGCCGCCGAACACCGACAGCATCGGCGCCGCGCCGTTCGGTGCATCGACCTCGAGATGGTAATCGCGCGTCACCGCCGACGGATTGTCGTCGCCGTCGTCGAACAGCGGCCGCACGCCCGAATAGGTCCACACCACGTCCTGCGGTCGCACCGGCTTCTGCATGTAGTGGCTGGCGAGCTCGCAGAGATAGGTGATCTCTTCCGGCGAGCAGATCGCGTCCTCGCTCCGCTCGACGGCGATGTCGGTGGTGCCGATCAGCGAGAAGTCGCGCTCGTAGGGGATGACGAAGACGATGCGGTTGTCGGCGTTCTGCAAGATGAAGGCATGGTCGCCGTCATGCAGGCGCGGCACGATGATGTGGCTGCCCTTGATCAGGCGCACGCGCTTGGGCGTCTTGATGTGCGTCTGCTCGTCGAGGAAGTGCTTCACCCACGGGCCGCAGGCATTGACCAGGCCGCGCGCCTGCAAGTTCACCGTGGCGCCGTCGCGCGCCTGGAGCTCGATGTCCCACAGCTTGCCGTCGGCGCTGCGCCGCGCCGAGGTGCACCGGTGGCGGGCATAGATCGCCGCGCCCATCTCGCGCGCCGACTTGACGTTGGAGATCACCAGCCGGGCGTCGTCGACCCAGGCGTCGGAGTAGACGAAGCCCTTCTGGAAATTGGGCTTCAGGCCCTTGCCCCACTTGGAATGCTGCAGGTCGACCTGCTCGGACTTGGGCAGGGTCATGTGCCAGTCGAGATGGTCGTAGAGGAAGAGGCCGAGCCGCAGCAGCCAGCGCGGCCGCAGGTGCGGCTCGTGCGGCAGCACGAAGCGCAGCGGCCACGAGATGTGCGGCGCCTTGGCGAGCAGCACCTCGCGCTCCATCAGCGCCTCGCGGACCAGTCGGAACTCGTAGTGTTCGAGGTAGCGCAGGCCGCCATGGATGAGCTTGGTCGCCTTCGACGAGGTCGCCGAGGCGAAGTCGTTCATCTCGCACAGGCCGACCTTGAGTGCCCGTCCGGCCGCGTCGCAGGCAATGCCGGCGCCGTTGATACCCCCGCCGACCACGAAGAGGTCCAGTGGCCGGTTCTCCCTTCCATTCATAACTCTGACATATAGCGCGCTTGACCCCCGCTTGCTCGCACCGCAAAAGGCCGCATGGGCTTTCTGCTGAAGATCGCGATTTTCGCGGTCGTCGTGTATGGCGCGTGGAGCGCCGCGCGGCGCTGGCTCGGGCTGTTCGGGGGGCTGGCCAAGCCGCCCGAGCCGCCGCGCGCCCCTGGACCGCAGCCGCGCCGGGTCGTGGTCGAGGACACCCGTTTGTGCACGGTCTGTGGCGCCTATGTCGCGGCCAATGCCGCCAAATGCAGCCGTCCGGATTGCCCTCAACCCTGAGGCACGGCGGCGCTTGACCGGCCGGGGAGCGGTCCCTATTTTGCCGCACCGCAAAAAAGGCCTTAAGTGGCGGAAACACAAGGCCTTCTAAGCCTTGGGGAAGTCCGGTGTCGAAGCCTGCCAAGCCGCAATGTTTCCAGGACCTGATCCTGACCTTGCAGGAATATTGGGCGGGTCAGGGCTGCCTGATCCTGCAGCCCTATGACATGGAGATGGGCGCCGGCACCTTCCATACGGCGACGACGTTGCGCGCGCTGGGGCCGAAGCCCTGGTATGCCGCCTATGTGCAGCCGTCGCGCCGGCCCAAGGACGGTCGCTACGGCGAGAATCCGATGCGGCTGCAGCACTATTATCAGTTCCAGGCGATCCTGAAGCCTTCGCCGCCCGACATCCTGGAGCGCTACCTGGGCTCGCTGGAGGCGATCGGCATCGACACCGGCCTGCACGACATCCGCTTCGTCGAGGACGATTGGGAGAGCCCGACCTTGGGCGCCTGGGGGCTGGGCTGGGAAGTCTGGTGCGACGGCATGGAGATCACCCAATTCACCTACTTCCAGCAGGTCGGCGGCATCGAGGTCGACCTGGTGGCCGGCGAGATCACCTACGGGCTCGAGCGGCTGGCGATGTATCTGTTCGACAAGAAGAGCATCTTCGACCTGCCGTTCAACTCTCCCGATTCGGACGTGCCGCTGCTCTATCGCGACGTCTTCCTGCAGAACGAGCAGGAGCAGTCGGCCTACAATTTCGAGCATGCCGACACCGAGGTGCTGTTCCGACACTTCGCCGACGCCGAGAAGGAATGCGCCCGCATGATCGAGCGCAAGCTGCCGCTGCCGGCCTATGAGCAGTGCATCAAGGCCAGCCATACCTTCAACCTGCTCGATGCGCGCGGCGTGATCAGCGTCACCGAGCGGCAGAGCTACATCCTGCGTGTGCGCGATCTCGCCAAGGCCTGCTGCGAAGCCTGGCTGGCGACGCAAGTGTCAAAGGCGGCAGCGTAATGGCCGAGCTCCTTCTCGAGATCCTGTCCGAAGAGATTCCGGCGCGCATGCAGACGCGTGCGGCCGAGGATCTCAAGCGCCTGGTCAGCGACGGGCTGAAGGCCGCGGGCCTCGACTTCACCGAGGTGCGTGCCTTCGCGACGCCGCGGCGGCTGGCGTTGGTGGCCGATGGCCTGCCGGCGGCGCGACCCGATGTCAGTGAGGAGCGGCGCGGCCCGCGCGTCGGCGCCCCCGACAATGCGATCCAGGGCTTCCTGAAGGGCGCAGGCCTCGGCTCGCTCGACCAGGCGGAGAAGCGCGACACCGGCAAGGGCGAGTTCTGGTTTGCCGTCATCAGGAAGAAGGGCGGACCGACCGCCGACGTGCTGCCCGGCATCATCGATACGGCGATGAAGGCGCTGCCTTGGCCGAAGTCGATGAAGTGGGGCAGCAGCACCATGCAGTGGGTGCGTCCCTTGCAGGGCATCGTCGCGCTGTTCGACGGCAAGGTGCTGCCCGGCCAGATCGAGCCGGGTGGGCAGATGGCGCCGGTCAGCTTCGGCGACTCCACACGCGGCCATCGCTTTCTCAGCAAGGGCGAGATCAAGGTCACCAGCTTCGCCGACTACACGGCCAAGCTTCGCGCCGCGCATGTCGTGCTCGATCCGGCCGAGCGCAAGCAGATCATCCTCGATGGCGCACACAAACTCACCGGCGAAGTGCAGGTCGCGCTCAAGGGCGATGAGGGTCTGCTCGAGGAGGTCGCCGGCCTGGTCGAATGGCCGGTGCCGATGCTCGGCACCATCGATCCCGAGTTCATGGACGTGCCGCCGGAAGTGCTGACCGTCTCGATGCGCGTGCATCTGCGCCACTTCGTGACGGCCAAGGGGGACGGCGCGCTGGCCAACCGCTTCGTCGTGGTCGCCAACAACGCGGCGCGCGACGGCGGCAAGACGATCGTCGAGGGCAACGAGCGCGTGCTGCGCGCGCGCCTGGCCGATGCCAAGTTCTTCTGGGACCTCGACCGCAAGACCACGCTCGAGCAGCGGCTGCCGGCGCTGAAGGGCATCGTCTTCCACGCCAAGCTCGGCACCCAGGCCGAGCGCGTCGACCGCATCGCGGCACTGGCCAAGCAGATCGCTCCGCTGGTGCCCGGCGCCGATGCCGCCGAGGTCGAGCAGGCGGCGCGTTTGTGCAAGGCGGACCTTGTTTCTGGCGTGGTAGGTGAGTTCCCCGAAGTCCAGGGCATCATGGGCCGCTACTACGCCCTGCACGAGAAGCTGCCGGCCGCGGTGGCCGATGCGATCGGCGACCATTACGCGCCGGCCGGTCCGAACGATCGCTGTCCGTCGGCGCCGGTGTCGATGGTGGTGGCGCTGGCCGACAAGCTCGAGGCATTGACGTCGTTCTGGTCGATCGGCGAGAAGCCGACCGGTTCGCGCGATCCTTACGCGCTCCGGCGTGCCGCGCTGGGCGTGATCCGCATCGTCGTCGAGAACGGCCTTCGCCTGCCGCTCAGCCGCTTCTTCAAGCAAGCCGACCTGCTCGACTTCTTCGCCGAGCGCCTTTCCAGCACATTGGGATCCTAAGCTTAGAATTCCACGTGGACAAGTTGTCGCG
>JADMIO010996522.1_pt1 | contig 146046 bp, 126 predicted proteins | sample 8958161 | NCBI WGS metagenome assembly JADMIO01 (sample SAMN16585339, study PRJNA669376) | soil metagenome | isolation source: Crop rotation soil | place: USA: Cullars Rotation, Alabama | collected 2011 | reverse complement strand
CCGCGACTTCAAGTCACGTGAATTCCAAGCTTCGGATCCCACTGTGCTGGAAAGTGGATCTTGTCGATCGGCGCGCCGGGATGACTCGTCGAGGCGGCGGTCATCACCGCAGCGAGCGGGTCGATCCATGCCGTAGCCCCCGAATTGGTGGCAACGGGGCTCTCGATGTTTCGCGTCGCTTCGCGCAGCGCCTCGTCTTCGCCCCAGAACTCGTTTGCGGCGACAAGAACGCCTGTAATGGATGCAAACAGAAGGAAGACCGCGGCCGGGAAACTGATCCAACGGTGCCACTTCCTCCAGAACGCCGTGTCAAATGCCATGAAGCCCTCGTGTAGTCGTTCGGAACCATTTCATCCCAGCAGCCAATTAACGGCCATGCGAATCGCGTTTCAACATGCCGTGACCCTGACAAGCTGCGCGCTCGCGTGTGCCGCGTGCTTCCCCTCGTTTCAGACAGCGCGGATCGATCCGGGCTTCCGGCTCTCAGCGAGCGCCGTCGTCCTCGGCGATCAGCCGCGACACGACACACATCAGGGCACCGACATAATCGGGATGATCTCCCCGTCGTTTGCGTTCGGCCGACGTTTCGAGATTGGAGTCCCCGTCGGCGTCTACGCGGAAAACGGCCTCTTCAATTCAGGGCCACTGAACGGCGACAAGAACGCGTTCATCATTATGCCCTACCTGAAGCTCGCCCTCCTCGAATCCGACTCTCCGAATCATCTCGCGGTGATTGCACAGTCCTCGGCTGTGCTTCCCGCCAACGTCGGCATTCGCTTCGGACACAACCTCGGCGCGTGGGAACCGCACGTCGGACTGAGCTGGATTTTCTCGGGAGGCGAACCGGGGGATGATCCGACCATCACACGATACCAGGAGCGGAATCAGCTTCTGCTTGCATGGTCCGTTGGCGCAACACTCAACCGAGCCCGCAATACGGCCATCGAGATCGGCGTCCTGCGAAACCGGTACGATCAGAGCGTGGGGTTCAACAGTTCCGGCTCTATATACGAAACGCAGGTTTGGTACGACGCCTACGTGGGACTGCGGTTCAACCTGATTGGCGGCCGGCGCTGACCCGGCACTCCTCGAGCGGCAACGCCAGCGCATAGCGCGCCAGATAGCCGACGTAGCTCTTTCGCCATTCGAGTTCGCGCGCGAGCGGATGCGCGCGCATCTCCGCGTCTGCAACGGGGAGATTGTAGTAAGGAATCGCCACCCAGAGGTGGTGCGCGGCGTGGTAGTTCATGTTCATCGGGGCGAAGAACGCGCGCTCGACGAGGTTGCTGTCATACGTCAGCAGACGATGCTCGTCCGCCGCCTCGTCGTTCTGCGGATGCGAATGCTCGGCGAAGCTGCGGATGGAATCGCCGAGATACGTGAACAGATATACAGGAAGTGCCCACAGCAGCGGCCATCCCCACCATCCAAAGGTCAGCGACAGCCCGCCGATGAGCGCGCCCTGCACGCCGATGAGAATGGCAAGGTCTCGCGGCGTGTAGCCATCGTCACGCGTCTGTCCAGCGGGCTGGCGGCCAGAGGAAAAGAATACGTTGCGCATCGAGCGGAGAATGCTCGTAACGCCCGACAGATAGCCGAGGAGTTCGGTGAGATCCGTCTTGTTGAAACACGCGTGCTTGTGTCGATCGGGATCTTCGTCCGTTGCGAGATGCTGGTGGTGCGCGAGATGATTGCGATTGTTGAGTCGCGTGATCGCGCCGATTGGGGCGAATATGAACAGATCACTGAGCAGATCGTTCGTTCCGCGGTCGGGATGCAATCGTCGATGCAACCCATCGTGCCCGATGATGAACAGGGCGTAGTAACGCGTACCAATCACAACCGCTGCAATTGCGATCGTCCACCACTCCGTGCGCCATGCCACCAGCGCCCAGGAAGCCACGATGAAGATCCACGCCAGCACAATGTCGCGCACGGCACGCGATGGCTGGAGCTGGCTCAGCTCTTTCACGCGCGCCGGCGCCAGCATCTGCTGCCGGTACGGCTGATAGGGATCGCGAACGGTGCGCGCGGTCATTCGCTATTCAGCTTTCGTGGCGAGCATGAGCATCGCCGACGTTTTCGCGCCGAGCGCGGCGCGCCCGACATCGAACGCCGTGAACGCAGCGAGCGGAACGACGTTCCTGAATGGATCGAACAGGCGGGAAAGTCCCACGCGCGGATGCTGCGAATAGCGAAGGCGATGGTGCAGTGAATACATCCAGAACGAATGTCCGGTCTGATAAAGAATGGCCGTCGGCGTAAGCCCGGCGTGTTCGAAGAGACGCGACAGCGTCGATGCCCGAAACAGGTGCCAGTGGCGCGGAATATGGTAGCCGCCCCAGATACCATTCGCGAACAGGCGACGGTCGAGCGAGTCGAGATTCGGTGTCTCCACCGCCAATATTCCGCCCGGCGCGAGCCATCCGGCAATTCGGGAGACTACGCGATCCGGTGCATCGACGTGCTCGAGGACGTGAAACATGGTCGCGAGGTCGATGCTCCCCGGCGCGAGGTCTGCGTCTTCGACGCGCGCGCGCGCAACGCTGAATCCCTGTGTGCGCAACGACTCGACGACACCCGCATCGAGTTCGAGACCGTGAATGTCCTTGCGCGAAATCCCGCGCGCCGCCATCGCGTGCAGGTAGCGCCCCGAGCCGCATCCGACGTCGAGGAAGGTGCGGGGTGGCCGTTTCGCGAATGAAAGGATCTTGCCGAGCTTGCGCGCATCGAGCTGTGCCTTGCCCCACCGCGCGATTGCGTTGATTCGCGTTTCGTAGTCGTACGCGTAGTAGTGGCGCGGATAAATCACATCGAGCGTTGCCACCGCGGGCCGCGGATTCAGCCAGACGTGTTCGCATTGCGTGCACTGTACGAACGTCCACTCGTTGCGGCACGTCCGCAGTTCGTAGTCGTAGCCCCGCGCAACCGGAACGAATTCCGCGGCCCCGCACACGACGCATGTGTCTACACGCTCGGTCGCGATGAGCGGAAGCGACACATCGCGAAACTCCCCGGGAACTCGCACCCCCCGGTCCCGTCCGAGCTCTGTCGAATCTTTCATGGACACATATACCCATGCCCCCGTTCGAGCTCAACCCGCAACACATTGACCACACCTTCACGAGTTGGCGTACCGTCGCGCTGCATCTTCGCGAACCACCCCGCCTTCTCGTCGTAGAGATATGCGGCGCGATTCGGTGCGGCATCCATCAACGCGCGCTGTCGCGCCGGATCCCACGCGCGCACGATCCACGTGTCGCTGCGATTCCATCGCGGATCGTTGTCGAGAAGCGTGTGGTGGGGCGACGCATCTTCGCGCTGTTGGACGAAGATGGTCTTGTACCCTGGAGGCAATGCGCACACCCCCGCGCGAAAGAAGATTTCGCTGCGCATCCATGCATGGTCATCGACACGCGGGGGCGCCCACCTGGTAAGCCCCCCTGCAATAAGTGCGAGTCCCAGGCCGGTCGTCAGCACCGGTGAGCGCGCCGCCATCGTGACAAGCCCTGGCTTCGCCGCGACGATCAGCTCTGCCCAACGGCGCAGCGCCAGCACGGCGCCGAAGGCGACCACCGGAAAGACATCGAGGTAGTAGACAGTCCACGCCCGGTCGTGCGGCATGGTGAGATGCAACAGAATGAGAAGCAGCACACTCGCAAGCGCTGTGGCTCCCACGCCGCCGGCGAGGAGGAGACCGATCGGTGCAAGAAATCGCAGTGCGCGTATTCCCGACGGCAGCGCGGCCTTGCCCATTTCATTGAGCCGCTCGACGAACAGCATCGGAAATTTCGCGGTCGTTCTTCCTTCGTAGCTTCGGCTCTGCACCGCACCGAGTGCGACCATGTCGGGGGGAAGCTCGCGCGGCGCGGGAGACCAGTCGGTACTCAGCGTCGGCATGTCGAATGGATACGTGCGGACAGAGTATTCGGTGTACGGTACCGTCTTCCAGTCATTCAGAACCGCGTGATTCCACACTGGCACGACCGCAAAGAGCAGGAGGCCGATGACGCCGGCAATGATCGCGTCGCGACGCCCTGCTGCTTCGCGGATGCGCGGCCACACGATGAAAGGAATCGGAATCGCGAGCGCCGCGGCGGTCGCCGGACGCGTAAGCGCAGCGAACGCGGCGAGGAGGCTCACGATGATGAGATCGCGCCGACGCCCCTCGTTCCGGTAGCGAAGCGCGAGCCAACTCCACACAAGCCACAACAGACACGTCACCGACTCCGAGAAATACGCGGCGCGCCATTTGATGTTCAGCGGCGCGGCGACCCACAGCGCTGTTGCGACAAACGATGTGCTCGTACCGAAGAGCCGCGCGCCGAACAGAAACAGCAATGCAGCCGTGACTGCGGCGAGCACTACCGGCACCGCGCCCGGTTTGCCGATCGCCGATCCCAACGCGAGCACTGCTGGAAATCCGGGAGGATAACGGGACGCATAGCGCGGTTCGGTGAACACATGCACCTGCTCCCATAGCGCGGGCACAGGCGGCGAAGGCTCCGCCCACTTGAGATCAGCGTAGATGCGCGACTGGAGCAGGTAAGCCTTTTCGTCGTGAAAAAGTCCCGGGCGATCGAGCCCACCCCACGTGCGATACACCGACGCGAACGTCGCTACGGCGAGGACGGTTGCCAGCACCAGGTGTACGCGTTTCCACTGCCAGTTGCCGTCCATCATCGTGGCGCGCGCCCCACGACGAGATACTGTCCGCCAAGGGGCAATGCGCGTACCAGCGGTTCGAGTGATCGCAGAAACCCCAGCGCGCGCGGAAAGACGAAATGGAATTCCGTTCCAGCATGCGCAAGTCCGGACGACTCCTGTAGTGCGCGAAGCTCGTGCGGCGTGAGCAGGCGCGCATCCCGGTCAAAGGGAATGCGCGACATCACGAGGCGCGTACCCGGATTGAATGGCGAGTTCTCCCACACCAACGCGATGCCACCGGGACTGAGGGCGGCGCGCACACTGCGCATCGCACCTGCACGCTCGTCGATGGGAATGTGATGAAACACGCCGTTGCAATACACGAGGTCCGCATCTCCGCTGAGGCGCAGAGCGTCGTCCGATGGCAGCTCAACATTGAATCGCTGCGCGGCGTCTGCTGCCACGGCACGCAAACCCGGGTCGGGCTCGAAACCGATGATCCGTGCGCCATCAAACGCGTTACGCAGCGCCGCGAACGCGACGCCACTCCCGCACCCGAAGTCGAGAATCACGCGCGGACGCACGCCATGCATCACTGCCAGCTCGCGAACTCGCGCCACGCGCCGCTCTGCAAAATGCGCCGCGCCCTCACCTGTAAGTGACAGACCACGCGAGAGCTGTTCGCCGTACGCTGCCCCGACGCCGGTGAACTCTGTCACGCCGGCGTCGTGCTTCGGCGGTCGAGTTGCAGCACGCCCGCGAAAAACACGAAGAGAATGGTCTGCAGGCCGAACACAGTTGCGAGCACGCCGGGGATCGCGACACGCATCGTGCGCGCGTAATCCAGTGCGCCGAACCCGCGGTCGGACCACAGCACGATCGTCTGGATGAGCAGAATTGCGCCGGTGACCACGAGCGCAGCGCCCATCAGCAGTCCGCGTTCGAGCGACAACACGCGCACGAACCGCTGCATCCGCGGATCCGGCGGGAGGAGCGCGGCGTTGATCGCGAACAGCTTGGTGAGAATGGCGAAGATCACGCCCTGATATCCGGCAATGATCATGAGCGCGCCAAACAGCAGCGTGTGCACGTCGAGGCGCGCGTTCCCCACCCGCATGCCTGCGTATCCCGCAACCGCTGCCGTGATGCCGAGTGCGACGAGCGCGAGCCCGGGAAGTAGGAACAGCCAGCGCGGACTGAACAGAAGATAGAAACGCAGCGTCCGCCACCCGTCCCGATAGGTGCGCAAATGCGGCGGATGCACAGTTCGTCCATCCGGGTGCAACGTGATTGGCACCTCGCCCATTCGCAGCTCGGCGAGCGAAGCGCGCACCACCATTTCCGTCGCGAATTCCATGCCTGTGCACTGCAGATTGAGTCGCGTGTATGACTCTTTCGTGAATCCGCGCAGCCCGCAGAACACATCGTTGATCGAGGAGTTGAACCACCACCGCGCGAGCATCGAGAACATGGGATTGCCCCACCACCGATGAAGCGTCGGCATGGCGCCGGGGAGAATGCGGCCGCCTCCTGACGGCAGGCGGCACCCCTGCACGAGGTCGAAACCTTCCCGCAGCTTTGCGACGATGCGCGGCGCTTCACCGAAGTCATAGCTCATGTCGGCGTCGCCCATCACGATGTAGCGTCCGCGCGCGGCATCGATGCCTGCCATGAGCGCATTCCCATATCCGCGCGCGGCGACCGGAACCACGATCGCACCCGCCTCCCGCGCGAGACGCACGCTGTCGTCGGTGCTCCCGTTGTCAGCCACGATGACTTCCGCTGCGATTCCCGCGGCCGCCATCGATTCGCGCGCGCGACGGACACACGTGGCAACCGTCTCTGCCTCGTTGAGGCACGGCATCACGACCGACACGGTCACGGGTGACTCCGGCGGCGCCTGCAATCGATCCGGCATGATCAAGTCTGTAGGCACCGCCGCTCCCGGCGCCACGGGTCGGCGCGCGTATCGCTAGGTTTCTGTCCGATGTGTGACAACGGGCATGACTGAATACGCGATCGATATCAGAGGCGTCGCCAAGAGCTTCGCCACCCACGTCGCCGTTCGCGACCTCTCCCTGCAGGTGCCGGTCGGCGCCGTGTACGGGTTGCTGGGTCCCAATGGCGCTGGCAAGACTACAACGATTCGCATGATCCTCAACGTGATCGCTCCCGACCAGGGGACGATCGCGGTGTTTGGAAAGTCATCGAGCGAGATGCTCGACCGAATCGGCTATCTCCCGGAAGAGCGCGGCCTCTATCGCAAGATGCAGGTCCGCCGGCTCCTCCGCTTCCTCGCCGAGCTGAAAGGCATCCGCGCCCGCGAAGCTGACGACCGCATTTCCGTCTGGCTCGAGCGCATGGGACTGCGCACCGCCGAGAAGGACTGGGGACTGTCGAAGGTGGACGAGCTGTCACGTGGCATGCAGCAGAAGGTGCAATTCATCGGCACGATGCTGCACGACCCGGATCTCGTCATTCTCGACGAGCCGTTCAGCGGTCTCGATCCCATCAACGCGCAGGCGCTGAAGGACGCGATCGTTGATCTCAAACGGCGCGGCAAGACGGTGATCTTCTCGACGCACATCATGGACAACGCGGAGCGACTCTGCGATTCCGTGTGCATCATCGCGAAGGGCAACAAGGTGCTCGACGGTTCGGTGGTCGACGTGAAAGCGTCGGCGGGTGACCGGTCGATTGCGCTCGCACTTACCGGCGCGCGAACGCCGGACATATCCGCGGTGCTCGCCGATCCGGCGCTCGTGACACGCATGGATGACAACAATCGCTATTTCGAGATCGAGCTCGCCCCTGCGGCGGACGCCCAGGTGTTGCTGCGGCGGCTCATTCAGGCCGGCGCGAGCATCGAACGATTTGAACGGGTGAATCCGTCGCTTCACCAGATTTTCCTCGAGAAAGTCGGCGCGCGCGGCGTTGAACCGGGGATGTCAGGCCATGGGTAAGTTCCTCGCTGTTTTCAAGCGCGAATACCTCGAGCGCGTGCGCACGAGGAGTTTCATTATCGTCACGATCTTCGGCCCTCTGCTGCTGGGCGCGCTGATGATCGTGCCGGCCGTCATCGCTGCGAAACAGATGAAGGCGGCGCGCCTCGACCATCTCCAGATCATCGATGCGTCGGGAGCGGCTATCGGTCAGGATGTGCGCGCGCTCCTCATTGCGGCGCGCGGCGACAGCACGCTCCCTCAGGCCGACAGCGCCACCGTCACCGTGCGAACGGTAAGTGTCGCTGAGACGGCGCAGGCGGAGTCGCTCGCCACACGCGCAGTGATGAAGAAGGATCTTACCGGCTATATCGTGCTCGACAGTGCGACGGTCGCCGGGGCGAGCGCACGATACGCAGGCCGCGAAGCCTCATCGGTCGGTCAGATGCAGATGCTCGAAACGGCCATTCGCCAGACCGTCCTGAAGAAGCGATTGCAGAAAGAAGGACTCGATCCCGCGCGCATCGCCATGCTCACGCAGGTACGTCTGCAGATGCAAACCGAGCGGATCAGCGAGAAGGGGCGCGGCGGCAGTGGCGTGGCCTCGACGGTACTCGGCATCGCTCTCGCGCTCATTCTCTATATGAGTCTGATCTTCTACGGACAGAACATTCTGCGCAGCGTCATCGAGGAAAAGACGACCCGCGTCGCCGAAGTCATTGTGGCGAGCGTAAAAACCGATGTCCTGCTGACCGGCAAAGTGCTGGGCGTTACGGCCGTCAGCATGACACAAATGATTTTCTGGATACTGAGCGCGATCATTCTGTACTTCGCGCGCGGCGCGATTTTCGCAAAGTTCGGGCTGCAAAACGCCATGCAGATCACGCTCCCGCACGTGGGTCCGGGGCTGGCGATCGCATTTTTCCTGTTCTTCATCCTGGGGTTCATTTTTTACGCGTCCCTCTTCGCTGCGGCAGGCGCAACGGTGAGCAGCGACCAGGAGGCCCAGTCGGCATCACAGCCGATCCTGATGCTGATCATTGCGAGCATCATTTTCATGAACCCGATTCTCGTCGCCCCGATGAGCGGGATGGCGAAGGTGATGTCGTGGCTCCCCTTCTCCGCCCCGATCGTCATGCCGCTCCGAATGTCGGTGACGCCACTCGAGCCAATAGAGATTGCGCTTGTTCTTGTCGGCCTCGCACTGGCGAGCGTGGCGTCAATCTGGGTTTCGGCGCGGATCTATCGCGTTGGGCTGCTGATGTATGGCAAAAAGCCGAGCTTCAAGGAGCTCGGCCGCTGGATCACGCAATCGTAGTCTTGGCTTAGGACGACGAGTGGGAAAGTGGGAAAGGGGGAATGGACATGCGTTTGGCGCTGATAGCGCCTAGCTCGTCCATTCCCCCTTTCCCACTTTCCAGCTTGCCGTCCTGGTCCAGCTCAAGCGCTCGCGGTTTCCCCGCAAAATTCCTCAAACGCCGCGATCAGATCCGCCGCAATGGCATTCGAGTCCCGCCCTTCGATCTGGTAGCGCTCCATCATGTACACGACCTCGCCGTCCTTGAGGAGCGCGATGGACGGGGATGATGGCGGGTATCCGGCGAGATAGGAGCGCGCCTGACGCGTCGCGTCGGGATCCTGACCCGCGAACACCGTCGTCAGCTTATCGGGGCGTACAGCGGCTTGTAGCGCGCGCGCGACCCCAGGACGGGCGTTGCGCGCCGCGCATCCGCACATCGAGTTGACCACGAGCAGGTTCGTCCCCGCGGCCTTCCCCACCGCCGCGTCAACTTCCGCGGCAGTCCTGAGCTCCGTGAAGCCAATCGAGGTAAGCTCGGCGCGCATCGGCGCGATCATCGGTTCTGGATACATCGGCATTGCTATTGCTCCGTCGGGCTAGTCCTCGCTCACAGCGGAGCCATCGCGCATGAGCGCAAGAATGGCGTGCTGTGGAACGACGAGGTACTGCTCGTTTTCAAAGGTGATTTCAACCGCTGCTTTTCTGAAGAAAAGCGCGTAGTCGCCAATCTTCGCCTGCATCGGCACGAAACGGGTCTCGCGCTGCCGCTGCCGCCACGGTTCGTCGGACGCGTCGTTGAGATCCGGCATCGGATGCCCCGGCCCCGTCGCGACGATGTCCCCGCCCTGCACCTGTTGCGTGTCCACTGCGGTGGGAGGGAGGTACAACCCCGCGCGACTCCGCTGATCACCGTCCTCTGCGCGTATCAGGACGCGATCACCAACGACGATCAGACGCTTGGGAGCCATGGTTCAAATATACAAAGGAGTCAGGAGCGGGTAGCGAGGACTTCGCTGCCGATCCTCACTACTCGCTCTTTGTCTCCTCGTTTTTCCGAAGTCCGACGACGACAACGGCAAGCGCCGCCGCATAAAGCGACACGATCAGCGCGCGTGTAACGATCGTGTTCAGCGCCGTCCCCGGCAGATCCCCCATCGTCGCCAGTGAGCGACCAATGCGCTCCTGATTCACCAGTGTCAGCACGAGGCTCGCGAGCGTCTCCCCCGCCCCCATCAGCGCCCCCAGCGCCGGCGCGCGCCATCGCCACGATCGCAGCGTGAAGTTGGCGAGATGACCCGTCGCCAGAGCGCACATGATCGCGACGCCAATTGCGATGGTCGCGAGAATCGCGACCCACGCCTCGGGCGCAACGAGCGCCAGCACGCCCCACCGGTACAACCGCAGCAGCACTCCGCAACCGAGCCCGTAAAACGGGAGCGACAACGAGACACGCCGCAGCGTGGTCTTGTGCTCGAGCGTCCAGGCGACGCTGTGACGGGGGAAGGCAGGCATTACTTGGGGGAGAGGGGAGGGGGTAGAGGGGACAACGATCTGTTCGCTCCACCCTCTACCCTATACCCTCTACCCGCTCCTAGCGAATCCACGTCCCGATGCGACGCCACCGGATGTCCGTGATGAACGGTGCCGCCCGGTCGGAATCGTCGGCGTTGTACGAGTAGTACACAAACAGCGGGCGCCCCCGAAAGTTCTTGCGGGGGACGATTCCCCAGAAGCGACTGTCCTTCGACGCATATCGCGAATCGCCCATCATGAAGTAGTAGTCGGGCGGAATGACGATCGGCCCCCAGTTGTCGAGGTTGGGCTGATCGGGCGCCGGTCCGAATCGCGATTCGTGCAGCGCGTACTGCTTCTGCCACACGAACAGCGAGTTGACTTCATGCGGGTCGCTGAGCGTGTCAACCTTGAACGGGAGCGGCCGCTTCTCTCCGTTCAGGTACAGCATGCCATCGCGCATGTAGAGCGTGTCGCCGGGAATCCCCTGCACGCGCTTCACGAGCGTCGGCGTCGGATCCTCGGGCTGGTCGATCTGGTTTGGCGATACGAACACCGCGACGTCACCGCGCTGCGGCTGCGCGTATCCCGGAAGATTCCAGTTCGTGAACGGAACGTGCGGGCCGTAGCGAAGCTTGTTGACGAACAGCCAGTCGCCCACGAGCAGCGTCGGCACCATCGAGCCCGACGGAATGCGGTACGCCTCGACGAAAAACGCGCGCAGAAACAGGAAAATCGCGACGGTGCCAAGAATCGATTTGACGTTGTCCCACGCGCGGTTCTTCGGCGTGGCGGATTTGCCTCGCGCGTCAGCGACCGCCGTCGAGATCGGCGCCGTTTCGTCTTTTTTCTTGTCGTCTTTGTTCGCCACGAATCAGCAGGAGAGGTGCGGGCGCACGAAGGGGGCGGGCCGAAGTGGCACCGCCCCCGTCTGTACGAGCGTGCGCGTCGTGTGGTTCCGTCTTACTTGACGAGGTTCTTCGACGCGTACTTCGTGAGTTCGAACATGGACGCCGAAGACTTGCCACCGAACAGCGCCTTCATCTTGTCGTCGGCGTTGATCATGCGACGGTTCTTCTTGTCCTGCAGATTGTTCTTTCGGATGTACGCCCAGAGCTTCTTGGTGAGCTCGGTGCGCGGCATACCGCCAGGGCCGACGATCGCAGCGAGCTTATCGTTCGGCTGAACCGGCGCCATGAACGCCGCATTCGGCTTACGCGCGGACTTCTTTGCAGCCTTCTTCGGAGCGGCCTTCTTCGCGGCCTTCTTCGGAGCAGACTTCTTCGCGGCTTTCTTGGCGCCGCCTTTCTTCTTCTTCGCAGCCATCTAATTCTCCCGGCAGAGTAGATGTTTCCCAGTCGGCGGACGCCGACTGCACGAGCGAAAAGGTAGGCGTTTTTCAGAGGGGCGCAATAGGCAATCCCCTCTGAAAACAACGTTTTTCACTGGAGAAACCCTGATTACGCGTCGTTTTCACCCAGCAAAAGTGCCATTTTCACGTCGTACGGATCAGCACTGACGTCGTCATCCGCGATGCCCGGATTCTCCTGCGGCGTCTCGAGAATGAGGGGAATTCCCTCTGAACGCGGGTCACGCAGCAACCATCGAAACGGCTCGACACCGATCTTGCCCTCGCCGAGAAGCATGTGTCGATCGCGGTTCGACCCAAGCTCCCCCTGCGAATCGTTCAGGTGAAAGAATGCGGGATTCTCCCCCGTCGCCTTCACAAACATGTCGATGATCCGCCGCTGTTCGTCGGGCGATGCGCTGATATCATAGCCCGCCGAAAAGAGGTGGCAGGTGTCGAGTCCATATCCTGCCCGGGCGCGAAGCGCCGGCGGAATCGCCGCGAGAATGGCCCCGACCTCGTCGGGCGTTCGGCCGACCGTCTTGCCGGCTCCCGCCGTGTTCTCGATCAGCACACGCGCGCCCCCGGGAGATGCGGTAATGGCGCGCGTCATCGCTTCTGCCACCTGCTGCAACGCATCATCGAGTGGAGCCGTTCCCGCTGACCCCGGATGAAAGCAGCACGCAAAAGCGCCGAGCGTCGTCGTGCGCTCGAGCTCCTTCGTCAGACCCGACGCCGCGCGTTCCGCCTTTTCCGGCTCCGCCGAGGCGGTGTTGAGCACATACGCCGCGTGCACCAGTACCGATGTCGGCGCAATTCCCGTCTCGGCCAGCGCCGCGCGAAAGCGCTGCACTTTGTCAGGCCTGACCCCGACTTTCTCACCGTAGTATTTGGGAATCGCCGAGAAGATCTGCACCGCGCGAAGCCCCGCGGCCGCGGCGCGGCGGACCGCCTGGTCGATGCCGCCGTTATCGATGGTATGACTGCCGATTATGTGTCGCACGGGACGAGAGAAGTGGATAACTCAAGAAAGACGCCGCACGGAGCGGTGGCAACGGCATATAGATTTAGTGGACGGCCTCCGGCCGCCTTTTTTGTCCCCTCCACCGCCACCGCGTCCTTCCATGTCAGAATTCTCCGGCATTCGCCGCTCTCCCCTCCCAGTCAATGACCCGGTGCGCATGTTCGCACCTGGATCCGCCGAGCGTGCGGCGCTCAAGGCGACGCTGAAAGAGATGGCCTCCGAGACGGTCGACATTCCCGTCGTCGTTGGCGGCAAGGAAATCCGGACTGGCGATACGACGAACGTCGTCATGCCACACGCCCACGGGCACGTCCTCGGCAAGATGCACAAGGCGCGTCCGAAGGACATCGCCGCTGCCATCGCCGCCTCGCGCAAAGCGTGGAAGGAATGGTCGACGTGGTCGTGGGACGATCGCGCCGCAATCCTCCTGAAGGCGGCGGAGCTCCTCACGACCACGCATCGCAACCGCATCGTCGCCGCGACGATGCTGGGTCAGTCGAAGACGGCGCATCAGGCCGAAGTCGACGCCGCGTCGGAAATGATCGACTTCTTCCGGTTCAACGTCGCATTCGCCGAAGAGCTGTATCGCGAACAGCCGATCGCCGATCACACGATGTGGAACTCGATGGACTACCGTCCACTCGAAGGCTTCGTGTTCGCCGTAACGCCGTTCAACTTCACCGCGATCGGTGGCAACCTGTCCACATCGCCCGCACTCATGGGCAACACGGTTCTGTGGAAGCCGGCGACGACCGCGGTGCTCAGCTCGTGGTACACATACAAGCTCCTCGAGGAAGCCGGATTCCCGCCGGGCGTCATCAACTTCCTCCCCGGCGACGCCGCGATGATCTCCGATACGGTCCTCAATCATGAAGACCTCGGCGGCGTGCACTTCACCGGCAGCACAGGCGTGTTCCAGTCGATGTGGAAGACCATCGGCGGAAACATCGAGCGCTACAAGTCGTATCCGCGCATCGTCGGCGAAACGGGGGGCAAGGATTTCATCGTCGCCCATCCATCGGCAGACGTCGACGCGCTTTCCGTCGCCATCGTCCGCGGCGCGTTCGAGTACCAGGGGCAGAAGTGCTCCGCCGCGAGCCGCGTCTACATTCCGAAGTCGATCGCGAATCGCGTGAAGGAACAGGTCGTTGCGATGATGAAGGACATCAAGGTCGGCGACACGCGTGACTTCAGAAACTTCATGGGCGCCGTCATCGACAAGCGCTCGCACGATCGCATCACCGGCTACATCGCCGACGCCAAGAAGAACGCGAAGATCATTCAGGGCGGCACGTTCAACGCGAAGAAGGGCTACTTCATCGATCCGACACTCGTCGAAGCGAAGGATCCGGGCTATCGCCTCATGTGCGAAGAGATCTTCGGCCCCGTTCTCACGATGCACGTCTATGACGATGCGAAGTGGTCGCAGATTCTCGGCGTCGTTGACCGGACGTCGCCGTACGCGCTCACCGGCGCGGTGTTCGCGCAGGATCGTTCTGCCGTTATCGAAGCAATCGGCAAGCTGCGTCACGCGGCGGGCAATTTCTACATCAATGACAAGCCGACTGGCGCAGTCGTCGGGCAGCAGCCGTTCGGCGGCGCGCGTGCGAGCGGCACGAACGACAAGGCGGGAAGCAAGCTCAACCTGGTTCGCTGGGTGAGCGCGCGTACGATGAAGGAGAACCTCGCGCCGCCGACCAACTACAAGTATCCGTACCTCGACGCCGAATAGTTCGTGGACGCTGCGTTCGTCACCGCTGACGTTTTTACCGATCGCGCATTCGGCGGGAATCAGCTCGCGGTTTTTCCCGACGCGACTGGTATTCCGGAGGAGTTGCTGCTCCCGATAACACGGGAGTTCAACTTCTCCGAGACGACGTTCTGTTATCCGCCATCCAATCCGGCGCACACGCGCCGGGTGCGGATCTTCACCCCCGGCGGCGAAGTACCGTTCGCCGGGCATCCTACGGTTGGCACTGCGCACGTACTCGTAGCCACGGGCGCGGTGCCGTCCGTCGGCAACACAGTTGATCTTGTCCTCGAAGAGGGTGTTGGACCGGTCACTGTCACCGTGCGCGTGGAATCGGGCGCGCCTGTCTTTGCGCAGTTGTCTGTTGCAAAGCTCCCCGAGATCGGACCGCAGCCGCCGTCGCGCGGCGTACTGGCAGACATTCTTTCAGTCGAAGTGAGTGATCTCGGATTTGCGCACGGGCCACAGGCGGTTTCGTGCGGGCTGCCATTTCTCATCGTGCCGGCGCGCGACGTTTCTGCCGTATCGCAGTCGCGCCTGCGCATGGAAAAATGGGAAGCGACGCTGAAGTCGTACTGGGCGCGCGATGTGCTCATCTTTGCGCCGGACCCGGCCGGCGGTCCAAATCATTTTCGGGCGCGCGTGTACGTCCCCGGTTTCAGCGTTCCTGAAGACCCTGCGACGGGCTCGGCATGTGCGTGCCTTGCCGGCTATCTCGCGACGCGCGCGCATGAACGCGACGGTACGCTCCGCTGGACGGTTGACCAGGGCGTCGAGATGGGACGTCCGAGCCGTCTCGAGCTCGAAGCCGACAAAAAGGACGGCGCGATCACCGCGATTCGCGTTGGTGGTTCGACCGTGTTGATGACGAAGGGGACGCTTCGTCTCCCTGACTCAGGCGCCGCGAACGCCTCGCACTAGATCCATCGCGCCTGTGATCTTCAGGCGCCCATCAGCCCAGCGAGCCGCCCGATTGCGTCCATCACGCTTGGCGGCATAGAGCGCTTCGTCGGCGCGCGACCTCAGCAACTGCATGGCTCCCGCGTCTTTCGCGCGCGCCGATGCGATCCCGATACTGACAGTGATCGTGCGATCGAGGTCAGCAAAGCGATGCTTGCGGCACGCTTCGAGGAGCCGGTTTGCAAATTGCCCCGCGCCCTGCTCGTCTGTTTCAGGCGCGAGAATCGAAAACTCTTCGCCACCGACCCGCGCAACGACGTCTGTCAGTCGTGCCGTGTTGCGGAAAATCAGCCCCATCTCCCGGAGCACGCTGTCGCCCACCAGATGTCCGTACGTGTCGTTCACCGATTTGAAGTGGTCGATGTCGATGGCGAGCATCGTGATCGTGGCGTCGTGCCGCGCACACCACGAGATCTGGCGCAATGACATCTGCTCGAACCCGCGCTGGTTGAAGCAGAGCGTGAGGGGATCGGTCAGAATCAGCGCCGTGAGCTCCTTGCGCATCTTCTCGTACGCAACGCCAATCACCGTCTTCGCATCGGGCTCGCTGCCACTCGTTTCGTCATACGACAATGCGAACACGCCGTCCCTCGTCCGGTCGAACAGACGCACGATCATCGACAGACGCGCCGCAAGGTTCGCGTGCAGCGTCGCGAATGCCATCATGCCGGCGGTGAAGACGCCGAGCGTCCAGAACGCCTCGTTGAGCTGCAGTTCGCTCCCGAGCAACAGCGCGACGTAGAGCATCACGAGATACGTCGTCACGACGAGCACGAGATCCCACACGGCGGCACGCCACCCGGAGTACAGCAATTCGAGGAGCAGGGAAAACGTGCACAGGATGAGGGCCACTTCGTACCACGCCGGCGGCGCGCCGATCAGGACCGCACCGTTGAAGGTGACGACGTCCGCCACCATCGTCGCCCATCGTGCCCACGAACCAATGCGCCCCGTCGTGCGCATGCGCATCGCGACGAGGGAGATGAACCCGAAATAGAGGAGGGTCAGCGCGATGAACGCGGCCAGCGCCGGATCTGCGCCGTAGCGAACGCTGACCACGGAGGCGTCCGTTTCCCCGCCGAGGAGCTGCAGCGCGACAGTGAGCGCGCCGACCGCAATGATCAGGATCAGCCGGAACCGGCTTTGCCACAACAGAATCGCCGCGTTCTCCGCGCCGATATCCCGTGCCGTGGCATTCTCCGCCGAGCCTTCCGGTTTCGACTGATCGGTCATTGTGACCCCGACAATGCGCGCAATACCGCCGTCGCGCAATTGGCCTAAGGTGTCACTTTCCCGTAGTCAGTGTCGATTTTTAGAACGGCGCTTCGATCGAGAAGTCGAGCCGCCAGCCTCTGTTGGGCCACAGTCCGCGGGAAATATCTGTACGGAACAGGCCGTCCATGAACGACGATCCAATGCCGACGCCTGACAGCAACCGCCGCGAGCGTCCCCAGTCGCTGTCGCGCGAACCTGCCCAGCCAAGATCGCCAAAGACGGAAAGGCGCGACGAATTTCTGCCGCGCGCGAGCTCGACGCGCGTGAACCAGAACGCGTTCCCGGCGTGCACCGAATCGATTTCCGTTGACTGTCCCCTCACGGTCGGCGATCCGCCCAGGAACCAGTAGCGCTGCACGGGGACGTCACCCACCGACGTGCCTCCCGCCGCAGTCAGGCCGAATGAAATGGGGCCTGCGATGGGATGCGACACCGTGAGATCGAGCGCCCCGCGCCCGTACTCGCTCTTGCCGCCGGCTCCCTCGAGACGGAAGTCCGACAGCACTTTCCACCCGCGCGGCGCGAGCCCCCAGCTGTCACGCCAGCGCATCGACGCGCCCGCGAACGTGCCGCGTTCTGCGACGACGTTGGGGCCGAAGCTGTCGTCGTGCGTGCCGCCGAAGACCGAGAACCGTGTCGTGACACGCGCGGTCCACTCCTGCTCGGCAAACAGTCTCCAGTCGAGCTGTCTGTTGCGGGATGTTGAACGTACGAGCTCGCCGCCCCATGAGCGGAAATACACGCCTTCGTCCCGGCCAATCAGGAGTGTTGGGAACGACGAGCTGAAGGACAGCGGCGTGCCCCAGTCGTTCGCGGACACGAGCCGCCGGTATGCGTTCAGCTTGTACGTCGTGCGTCCGTTGCTGCGGTCAATTCCGAACTCGCCGTTGAGCTGCCGGTCGCCAGTGCCGGCACGCAATGACGCTGACCATGAGTATCCCATTCCGACTTGCTGGTGCGCAGCGATTGCGGTGCTGAACCCTTCGACGCGATTGTAGCGCGACTGCGCGAATCCGTACTCGAGGCCGATCTTCTGCGGACCCCATCCCGCCTGCAGTCCGAAGTCCAGCGCGTCCATCATTTCGTCGCGCTGCTTCTTTCCGAACACTTCTTCGCCGGGGTCGTAAGCCGACGCGGGGAGCTCTGCTGAGTGCGCGAGTGCGCGCAGGTCGCACGGCACTCTCAGCAGCACGTCAACACTCCCGCGATACCGGCGGAAGCGGCGCATCGAGTATCCGCGCTCCTGAGCGGCCGCCAGTGCACACTGCGTCTCGCGCGCGACTCGAATCGAATCGGCCACGATTCGGTTGCGCTCGCGAAGTGCTTCTGCCGCAGCCGAGCGACTAAGACCCGTTTTCACCAGTGAATCGATCTTGCGATCGGTCTGAATCCGCACGGAATCGGCGCGCGCACGAACCCGGGCCTGAACCGCAACGTTGATGCTGTCGTTGCGAACCTTGATCAGCGAATCGATCGTCTTTTTTTCGAGTCCGCGCTTCGCGAGCGAATCCCGGATTTCAATATTCGTCAGCGGCGGCTGTGGAACGGACGCCATCGGACCAACGACATCCACTGCGGCGTTGACAGACGCATACTCGTAGCGTTCCTCGAACGTCACCGGCACGCGAACCATCATCGCCTGCGCCTTCCCTTCCGCCCCCTGCGACGTCGGCAGCCAGAAGCGCCCTTCGAATAGCCCGTATTCCACGACAAACACGTCCATCGACATCTTCAGCGGACTGACGATTCCCCGCACCCACCACGGCGGTGCGTCGTCCTTCCCTGTCGAATCGCGCTTGGCTTCATCCATCGCGACTTCCCACACGTTCAGCTCGATCGACGGACGGTATACCGCGCGCACAAGCTGAGACGTCGCCTGGTCATACCAGAACGAACCCACAATCACGTTCCAGCGAGGCTCGCGTGCGAGAATGCGAAGCTCGCGCAGCGTGATCTTTTTGTTCTCACCAATGGTGTAGATGACCGAATCGCCCGTCTCGTACTTGTAGTACGCCTCGGCGCCACTCGCGATGGGATGCACGAAACTCCCTTCGTCCACCGAGACCTGCGCGACGGATCCGCCGATCCACAGCGTCTCGCGCCCAGGGAAATACGGGATCGGAAGCGACGTGTTGTTTCGGAGATCGGTGTCGATCTGCTCGGGGTCATCGGCCACCGGTACTGTCGTGCGTTTTCCGAGAATGTCCACGACCGCGCCCGCGTTTTTCTGCCACTGCACGCGCGCGACACCTTCGTCACGCACGACCAGCCGCTCGCGCGCGTTGGCGCGCATCGACAGTCCGACGGAAATACGCTGGCGCACTTTTGCGTCGTATGATCGCAGCGCCGAATCCTGCTGGAACCGCGCAGCGCGTGCATTGAGGAGCATCGCCTTCGCACCGGCGTCCTTGAACGCGGTGGCGAGGTGTGCGGCAGTCACCGGAATCCGGCGGTTGGAATCGCTCGCTGACGATCCCCCGATCTGAATGCCCACCGACGTCTGTTGTCGATTCAGACTGTCCCGCCCGGAACTCGTTTGAACCTGCACCTGCGTGATAAGCGTTGTCGCGAGTATGAGCGAGGCTAGCATCTGGTCTGTGTGGGCATCGTCCGTCTGTACGCGGCCGGCACCTAAAGGGTTTCCTTATTGACGCGGCCCTCCCACACGGCCGCCGCTCGGCGGCGATCGTGGGGTTGTTCGATCCCGGCCTGGCGGCTCGGGGGGTGCTTCCTGTCGGGTGCGGCGCGCATCACTCTCACGGGTCGCTCGTTCGACACTCGCCGTAGCGCGCGCGGTTGGAATCATCAGTACGGCGACCAGCGCGGGAGCCAGAAGGAGCGCGGTGCCGCCGGGAAAGAACGCGCCGGTGCCATTGGCCTCCCTGACGCGCGCCGCGAGACGCGGATAGCTCCGCTGCACCCACACAGTCAGCAGCATCAGCGTGATCCCCACCATCGCGAGAATCACGGGAAACGCGACGGCCTGGCGAAACACAGAGGTCGCGAGCCATGTGAGATACGCAAACAGCGATCCGAGACCAAGGACCAGCCAGACCACTCTGTGCAGAAGGAGCGATGCGGCCATGGCAACTATCGCCGTCGGCAGGAGCAAATGGCGCGTCGCCGTCTCGGTATTGAACAGATCAACCAGCGCGATCGCCGCGCACACAGCCGCGGCAATGTGCAGCCATCCGGCGTAATCCTCGCGACCGCGTCGCAGATCCATCTCGTACGCGAGGCCGACGAGAATTGACGAGGTAAACACGAGCGGCCAGCCCACGAGCTGCGTGCCGTCGGGCGCCCGGCCCACCTCGAGCGCGAGCTGACTCACCAGCACCGAGAGTGAGACGGCGCCGGGAATCATCATGGGCCCGAATCGCAGTCGCCGCATCGCAACAAGCACGCTCACGAAGGTCACCGCCGCGAGCACCACGACACGCGAACGACAGTCCCAGAATGGACGGTCGCTCCACGAGCACACCTCGCTCGCTTCGCTCCATATCCCGATAACGCGCAGCAGCGACCACGTCACGAGCGGAACTGTCAGCACGACGAGGATCATCGCCATGCCGTGCGCGGTCGGAAATCGCTCCCGCGTGAACACGCGGGCTGCTGCGCCGAATACCGCCATGTACAGAAGCGACGCTGAGAGTACGCCCCCGGGACCGAGCAGGACCCAGCGGTCCGCGAGGAACCAGCCAAGGGCGAAGACCACCGCGAGCGCGCCGACTGTATACGCCACCGTGATCGCGTTGAATCCGCGCGGCACTTCTCGCGCCCACGCAATCAGTTCTTCAGTGCGCCCTGGCGTGCGCGTGATAGCCAGGCGCTCGATCTGTTCGCGCTGCTCCGGAGTGATGACGCCACGCACGAGCGCGTCATCCAACAGGTCCGACATGCGCGGGTCCATGTCCTAATATACCGTCATGGATCTCGATGCCGATTTTGCGCCCCACGCGCACGAGCTCGTCGACTGGATTGTGACGTATTTGCGCGACATTGAACGGTATCCCGTCAGGGCGCGCGTGACGCCGGGCGATATCGCGCGTTCGCTGCCGCAAACGGCACCACGCCACGGCGAACCCGTAGCCACGATTCTTGCCGACGCCCAGGAAAAACTCCTCGGCGGAATCACCCACTGGCAGCACCCCGGTTTCCTCGCGTACTTCGCCAACACCGCGACGTCACCAGGGATCCTCGCGGAAATGCTCGGCGCGGCGCTGAACGCGAACGGCATGATCTGGGCGACGTCTCCCGCCGCGACGGAGCTCGAGCAGGTGACAATGCGCTGGCTCGCCGAGCTGCTCGGGATCAGCGCAAATTGGTTCGGTCAGATCACCGATACAGCCTCAACCTCGACGCTCCTCGCACTCGCCGCCGCGCGCGATGCCGATCCAGCCGTCGATGCGCGTGGACGCGGCCTTGCGGGGCGCAGTGATCTCGGCGTGCTCCGGATGTATTGCTCGGAGCACGCGCACTCCTCCGTGGACAAGGCCGTGATGATGCTTGGCATTGGCCACGAGAATCTCGTGAAGATTCCTGCCGATGCCGAATTCCGCATGCGTACGGATTTGCTTGCGGAGCGTATCGCCGCCGATCGCGCCGCGGGTTACCGGCCCCTCGCAGTCATCGCAGTCGCCGGCACGACGAGCGTCGCAAGCTTCGACCCTGTTGCCGCAATCGCCGATGTGTGTGCACGCGAAAGACTCTGGCTGCACGTGGACGCGGCATACGCGGGCTCCGCGGCTGTTGCGCCCGAGTTTCGCTGGGTACTCGACGGAGTCGAACGCGCGGATTCCGTCGTCGTGAATCCTCACAAGTGGATGGTGACCCCCATCGGATGCTCGGCGCTTTGGGTTCGCGATGCCAATGCGTTGCGACGGGCGTTTACGCTCGTGCCGGAATATTTGCGCACGAGTGCGGGCGAAGGCCTCGACTATCACGACGTCGGATTTCAGCTCGGGCGCCCGTTTCGCGCGCTGAAACTGTGGATGGTGCTGCGCACTTACGGGTCCGATGGACTCGCACAACTCATTCGCGCGCATTGCGCACTCGCGCAACTGTTCGCGGGATGGGTTCGCAGTGAGCCGGGCTGGGAGATTGCCGCGCCTGTGCACGTTTCTCTCGTCTGCTTTCGCTACGCACCCGGCGGCGCCGACGCCGGCGTGGATGCACTGAACATGCGCCTTCTCGAGGCGGTCAATCAGCGTGGACGCGTCCTGCTTTCGCACACGAAGATCAATGGCCGGGTTGTGCTGCGCCTTGCGATCGGCAACGCGCGCACGGAGGAACGTCACGTGCGCGCCGCGTGGGACGATTTGCGGGAGCTCGCTCAGAAGGCGTAGCGAAGTGACAACTGGATCTGGTACGGATTGCCTCCCTTCGGGAGCACGCCGAAGTTTTCGTTGACCGTGTAGCGATACCGCTTCGTGGCCTGATCGAAGCCGACGACGTTGAGAAGAGGCAGGCGCTGCACAACGGGATTCTGGTTCGAAATGCCCGGCGGCAACTGGTACTCTGCACCCCAGTCCTTGTTGAGCAGATTCGCGAAATTGAAGATGTCGAGTCCGACCTCCACCGACTGTCCGCGGAGCGTGGCAAACCGTTTCGTCGCGCGCACATCGATGCGGCTCACCCACGCCACCACGGCACCGTTCCGTGTCGCGATGCGGCCAAGATTTTCCGCGAGATACTCACGCGCAACGTTGTTGGGATTGTTCAGCACTTTGCGCATTCCGTCTGCGACAGCAGTCGGCGTTGCCGGATCGTCGGGGTCAAACACGAACGCCAGATCGTTGCTGGTTGATTCGTCGCCGTTGATGTCGCCGTTGACGATAGCCGAAAAAGGGCGTCCGTTGTTACCGACATAGCGTGCGCCTATGCGCACGCCAAAGAATTCCGGGGCGGTTGCCGACACGACGACCTTGTGGCGGAAGTCGAGATCAGATGGTCCCCATGAGCCCGCGAGGTCGCGAGGATCACCGGTGATCGCGGTAAACGTTGTCGATGTTCGCGCCAGGCAGCAGCCGTACGTCGTGTTGTCGCGCGCCTTGTTGTAGGTGTACGACGCGTCGAGACGGCTGTTGCGTGGCAACATCAGCGAACCTTCTATGATCGCGGCATGCTGCTTCGCTTCACCTGTGCTCGTGAGCTCGAGAACGCGTCCCAGCTCGGCGTGCTCCAGTGCTCGCGCGTTCAGCGTACGCCCCTGCGCGTCGATTGTGTTCGCAGGCACGAACACAGGGCGCCCTGCTTCGTTGTCGATCGTGAACGACGCCTCCGCGCGCAGGTTGCGGTCCACGTACATGTAGTTGTCGGTCGTGCGCGAGTAGAGGAGCGTGCCGGTCAGCGACAATCGGTTTGTGATCGCGCGCCGGTAGGCGCCACTCGCTTTCCATACGCTCGGCGTTTTGAAATCCGGATCAACGAGATTGACGTACGGCGCCGGCCTGGCGGCTCCCGTTGGCAGACCGGGGTTCGTCGAGGGATCGTTGCGGTACGACGAGTAGTCCGGAACCGGAATGGCCGCGCCGGAAAGGGTGATGTCAGCGATGCGGCTTCCGTCGTTCAGGAGCTGATTGTGCTGCGAGTAGTACAGCGCCTGCGCCTGAAAGCGTCCTGCCCCCGCTCGCACCACGTTGCGTCCGTCACCGGTGACGTCCCACACGATCTGCGCGCGCGGCTGAATCATGCGCCAGTCCTCCGGCGCGCGGTCGGTGCGCGCGCCGAGTACGCGTTCGACGAGTGTATCGCGCCCGGGGGTGTCGAGAAACTTTGTACCGTCCCACCGGAGTCCGCCGGTGACAGTCATCGTCGGACGCGGACGCCATTCCGCCTGCGCAAACAACCCCACTTCTAGCACGCTCTGCCGCGTGTGCGGTTGTGCTTCCTCGAGGGGAAGCGTCCGTGAATACCGAAACGGACGCTTTGCCGCGAGGTCCGCGAGCGACTGGAATTCGAACAACCCGCTCTGCGCTTCGGCGATGTATGTGTCGAGTTTCGTCAGCGTGTTGTCGGTGCCGACGCTGTACAGAATGTTGCCGCGCTGAAAGTGCAGCGCGTCGAGGAACTGCAGTTCCGTTTCGCGGCTGTCGTCGGGCGCCAGGCGATTGCCGCCGAACTGCACGCGAATGTCGCCGTTCGTTCCGTCGGAGAGTTTCGACTGAATGCGCACAAAACCTCGCGGCGCGAGGCTGTTCGGCGTGAGCTCGCGATGCGACGTGGCGACGGCGAACTTGAGCTCGTTCTGCAGTCCGGACGGCATCGTGCTTCGGAGGCGCGCTGCCGTGATCTGTTCGAGCGTGGAATAGTCCGATCGTGCTTCGAAGAGCGTGATGGGTTGGTCGACGCCGCCGCTCAGCGGGCTGTTCCAGACACTGAGATCGTTCGTGAGCGTGAGGCGATGCTTGCTGCTCAGCGCCCAGTCGAGGCGGCCGAACACCGTCGTCGCCGCCGGAGCGCGATCGAGGCGGCCGATTTGCGAACGCGTCGTATCGACGCCGTACGAGGTTCCGAGAATCGTGATCAGCCGCGCCAGGGAATCCTGTGCCACGCCGTTCGTAATTTCGTCCTGCGCGCTTTGCACAAGGCCGGTGAACACGGGCTCGCGCGAATCCTGCCGGTCGAATGCGAGGAAGAGGTGCGCCTTGTCGGGAACGATCGGACCGCCGATGCTCGCGCCCCACTGAATCGCGGAAAACTCACGCTGATCGCGGGAGCGGTTCTGGTAGTCCGATTCTGCGGACAGCGCGCTGCCGCGGTAGTACGTGAACACGGATCCGAGCCACGTGTTCGTGCCGCCCTTCGTAGCCGCGCGGATCGATCCGCCCCCTTGGCGTCCCTGCGAAACATCGTAAACCGTCGAGCTGACATCGAATTCGCGAATGGCTTCCATGGACAGGGTGAATGGTCCGGCACCGAATTCACCTGCGCGCAGCATGTTGCGCGCCTGAATGCCGTCGATGCGGATGTCCGTTGACGTCCATCGCTGACCAAGAAGCGACGCCTGTACGCCGGTTGTCGGCGCGAGAGCAGCGAGGTCCGTGAAGTTGCGTCCCGCTGCGGGAATGCGTTCGATGACGTCAGCGCCAATTCGCAGATTTCCGCCCAGGGTCGAGCGTCGCGCCTGCGTTTCGGAACCTTCGATCACGACCGGGTCCAGCTCTGCTGCGGAGGGCTCGAGCGCGAGATCAACGACCGAGCGGCTTCCAAGGCGCAGCTCATATCCTGATCGTGATTCGCTCCTGTATCCGACGCGCCGCGCCTTGACGATGTACGGCCCGCCGAGTGGGAGCTGGACGAAGGCGTAGCGTCCGGTGGCGTTAGTGGTGACGGTCCACTCGATCCCGGTCGCCGTGTTCTTTGCTGTGATGGTGACGGACGGGAGTGGTGCGCCGGTGGCGTCAGTGACGCGGCCAAGGATGGCGGCGTCGGCCGTTTGCGCGCGGGATGGCGGTGCAGCAACGGTCAGGAGCGCCGCACTCAATACAGCGCTGTGAAGTTGGCGTTTCACTTTGCGGGGTGGATGGCGATGTACCGAACGGTATATATCGCCCAGCGAACTGCGCAATGGCTGATGCCGTCGCGGTCAGACTACAGCAGCGGTCCGAATGTCTTCTCGACGGTGGCCGCGAGCGCGCGATAGCGCGCCAATACGTTCTTCCCGAGTGGCGTAAGCTTGGCTCCGCCCCCTTCAGCCCCGCCTTTGGCCGTGTCCACGAGAGGCTTTTTGAAGCACGTGTTCATCGTGTCAACCAGAATCCACGCGCGACGGTAGCTCATGCGCATCTGGCGCGCGGCAGCCGAAATCGATCCAGTTTGCGCAATCGCGTCGAGGAGATCAGCCTTGCCCGGACCGATTGCGACGGTCGAATCAGCGAGGACGCGGATGCGAATACGCGGAGTGGGCACCGTGGCTGCCTGGAACGAGGAAGCGGAAACGTATCATGAACCGGGATAGCAAACCTACGCCAAACAAAGAGGTCGGCAACCTCGCCGACCCCTTGTTCGCTTTGCCTGATCCAGCTCGAATGCGCCGCTGTTAGTCCCCGGCCAACTCCGGAATCGGGAACTCACCAGTCTTCGGCTTCGCCTTGATCCCGATCTTGCGACGGAACCAGAGGCGCATCGAATCGAGCGTATCGTAGATCGTCGGAATCACCAGCAACGTCAGCAGCGTGCTCGTGATCGTCCCGCCGATCACAGCGCGGCCAAGCGGCGCTCGGAAATCGGCCCCTTCACCCACGCCGAGCGCGACGGGAATCATGCCAGCAATCAGCGCCAGCGTCGTCATGAGAATCGGACGAAGACGTACGCGCCCCGCCTCGATGATCGCCGTGCGGCGGTCAAGCCCCTGCGACTGCCCCCACTTGGCGAAGTCGATGAGCAGAATCGCGTTCTTCGCGACGATACCCATGAGCAGAATCACGCCGATCATCGACATGATGTTCAGCGTGCTGTTCGTAACGAGGAGCGCCAGAACGACGCCAATCAGTGACAGCGGAAGCGAGATCATGATGGCGATTGGATCGAGGAACGACCCGAACTGCACCACCAGAATCAGGTACATCAGGAGCACGGCGAGACCGAGCGCCGCGAGAATGCTCGTGAACACTTCGGCCTGCTGCTCCGACTCGCCACCCTGCGAAATCGAATAACCCTCCGGCAGCGGGATCGTCCCAACGACACGCTTGATGTCGTTGGAGATTTCTCCGATCGAACGACCGCTCGCATTCGCCTGCACGTATACGACGTTGTCGCGATCGAGGTGCGTGATCTGCGCCGGTCCCAGCCCCGACGTGATCGTCGCGAGCTGGCCGAGGGGAATCACCGTTGGCGCCGTGCCTGGTCCGCCGCCGAACACGAGCGGAATGCGCTCGAGATCGGACACCCGGCGCCGTGCCTCGGGATTGAGCCGCACCACCACGTCGCGCGTTTCACCGGATGGATCAACCCAGTCGCCCGCATCGAGCCCGGCAAACGCCGGACGAAGCGCAAACGCAATCTGCGCGACGTTGATTCCCAGCGTGCCGGCAAGACCACGGTTGATCTGTACGTCGAGCTCCGGCTTCTGTCCCTTCGTGTTCAGGCTGACGTCCACCGCGCCCGGAATGTTCTTCAGCGAATCGCGCATCACCTCGGCGATGTTCTGCAGCGTGCGTGCATCGAGGCCGCGCACTTCAACCTGGATCTGTTTCACGGCCCAGCCAAAGCCGCTCGTGTACGTCGCGGTTGATGCACCGCCGATCTTGCTCACTTCATTGCGGATGATCGTACCGATCTCCTCCTGCGACATGTGTCGCTGGTCTTTCTTCACGAGGCCGACGTAGATCTGACCCTTGTCTACGCTGCCCCCTGACGTGCCGCCGTACGGATCGAACGTGCCACCCCCGATCGTTCCGAAGGTGTATGCGACTTCCGGATGTGCGGAAACAATCCGGATCAGTTCCTCGACTTTCACTCGCGTGTACGCGAGGCTCGATCCGGGCGGCGTATCGATGTCGATGAACAGCTCCGACCTGTCGGAAACGGGCACAAAGCCCGCGCCGCCATATTTGGCCTGGAGGAAGATCGCACCGAAGAACGAACCGATCGCAATGACGGCCATCGCCCATCGGTGATCGAGCGCCCATCCGATCATGCGCGCATAGCGGTCCGTCTGGCGGTTGAACCAGTCGTTGAACTTGTCCAGCATCCGCGCGATTGGATTGCGGCGCTCATGCTTTTCGATCTGCGGATCCGGCCAGTACGCCGAGAGCATCGGATCGAGGGAGAACGAGACGAACAGCGACACGAGTACGGCGCACGCGATAGTGAGTGCGAACGGCTTGAACCACTGCCCTGCTTCGTCCTGCAGAAACGCGATCGGAATGAACACGCACACGATCGAGAAGGTCGTCGCCGTGACGGCGAGTCCGATCTGGTCGGTTCCGTCGTGCGCGGCCTGGTAATGATCCTTACCCATTTCGATGTGCCGCACGATGTTCTCGCGCACCACGATTGCATCGTCGATCAGGATACCGATCGATAGCGAGAGGCCGAGGAGCGACATCGTATTGAGCGTGAATCCGAACGCCCAGACGGCCACGAAAGCGGCGATCACCGAAACGGGCAGCGCGAGACCCGTAATGACGGTGGAGCGCCACGAATTCAGAAACAGGAATACGACGAATACAGTGAGCAGTGCGCCTTCGACGAGCGCCGATTGCACGTTGCGCACCGAGTCGCGAACACGCGTGCCCGAGTTCTGCACGACGTTGATCTTTGCCCCGGCGGGGAGGGTAGGCACCAGCGTTTCGAGGCGCGCACTCACCAGATCGGCCACCTGCGTCGTGCTGTACCCCTTCGACTTCAGCACCATGATGCCGATGCCTTCGCGGCCGTTGTAGAGCGCGAGCGTACGCTGATCCGTCGTCCCGTCCTTGATCGTCGCAACTTCATTGAGACGGATCAGCCGGCCGTTGCGCTCCGCTACCACGAGCTGCGCGAAATCTTCGGGATGCTCGAGCTTGCCACGAAGACGGATCGTTTTCTCGTCGAGGGAGCTTTCGATGCGGCCAACAGGCGCGGCGAGGTTCTGCTGCTGCACTGCCTGCACCACTTCACCCACGCCCACGCGCGACGCCAGCAACCGCTGCGGATCGATGAAGATCGTGAGCTCGCGATCGACGCCGCCCACGATGCCCGCCTGAGCCACACCAGGAATGGCGCGCAGCTCGCGAAGGATTCCCGGATCGGCGATGCGCGTAAGCTCGCGCGCCGTCAGCGTCGACGATGTCATCGCAAGCTGAATGATCGGCTGATCCGCGGGATCGAAGCGCGACAGAATCGGCTCTTCCATTTCCTGCGGCAGGTCGCCGCGGATGGTCGAGATCTTGTCGCGCACGTCCTGCGCGGCTTCCATCACTGGCTTCGAGTACTGGAAGGTCACAAGGATGCTCGCGAATCCGTCGGACGCTGAGCCCTGAATTTTCTTGACGCCGCTGATGCCGGCGATGGCTTCCTCGACCGGATCGAGTACCTCGCGTTCCACTACATCGGGCGACGCACCCGGATACGGAATGGCGACGTTGACGATCGGATTCTGAATGTCGGGAAACTCGTCGGTCTGCAGCTTCAGCAGCGCGAACAAACCGAACACAACGAGCGCCACCATCGTGACGATGGTGATGATCGGGCGTTTGATCGCGAAATCGGAGATGAACATGGGAGGGGTGGAAGAAGTTCTGTCGCGTTGGTTGCGCGTTGATTGCCTTTAATTGCGCTTGGTCGCGTCAACCGGCGCGTTCACCTTCACGAGCGTGCCCGGCGTGATGCCCTGCGCCGCGCCCAGGAGCAGCGTGTCGCCGGCGGCAACGCCGCTCTTCAGTTCCAGGAACTCCGTCTGGTCGTCGCGGATGCCGATCTCGACTTCCACACGCTCGACGCCACGTCCCTTGAGACGGACGACGTACGGCTTGAGTCCGCGCTGATCGACGGCGTTTGCGGGTACGCTGAGCGCCGACCGCGTTTCCGTCGCGACTTTGCCCTGCGCAAACAATCCTGCAACGAGCTGCCCGCTCGAATTCGGAATGGAAGCATAGATGCGCACCTGTCCGGTGGACGGATCGGCAACGGGATTGACGTTGGTGATGCGTCCTTCGAACGCGCGTTCACCATATCCGCTCACCGTAAACGTCGCACGCATGCCCGTCTTCACTTCCGAAAGACTCGACGCCGGCACCGCGGCTTCGAGACGCATCGACGCCGGATCCATCACCGTGACGAGCGGCGTTCCCGGCGCAACAACATCCCCCGCCGACGCGTGACGCTCGGCGATGATCCCTGCAAACGGCGCCTTCACATCTGTAGCGTCGAGCTGCTTCTGCGCCGCCGACAGCCGCGCCTTCGCATCGGCGAGCTGCGCCTGCGCACCGATGTTTGCGTTCTTGGCGCCTTCGAGGTCGCGATCGGCAATCGCGCCGGCGGCATGCAGTCGCTCCGCGCGCTGCACCTCGCGCTGCGCCTGATCCGCCTGCGTCTGCGCAGCGGTTACGCCACTCCGAGCAGACAGCCACAGGTCGCGAATCGCGGAATCGTCGAGCTTCATGAGCGATGCGCCTTTCGCCACGCGATCCCCCTGCTCGTGCGCGACGCTCAGCACCGACGCCGCCACTTCGGCGCGAATCGATGCGCTCTTTTCAGCCATCAGCTGTCCGGAGAGGGTCGGCCCAGTCGAGAGCGTCGTCTTCTGCACGACCACAATATTCTCGGGGCCGATCGACACTTCGACCGCCGCCTTCGCGGTACTGTCACCGCTGCCGGCTGCGCCGTCACCGCCCTTGGAGCACGCCGCGACAATGAGGAGCACGCCTGCTCCGGCCCACACGCTGCGTCCCGTCTTGATTGCGAATTTCATTGAATGCTTTGTCGTCGATGGTAAGAACTGGATTTACTAAAGTTTGCTAACGCTGTGCTAACGCTGGCCGGCGCCGAATCCGGACGCCGTACTGGCCGAAACACCGATGGGCAGATCGCGCAGCAGCGCGAGCTTGAGACGGGCAAGTGCAACATCGCGGGCGGCCTGCACGCGATTGGCGCGCGCAACGCCGAGGTCGACGCGCGCCTGCGACAGCTCGACCTGCGTCGCGAGGCCTTCATTGAACCGCACCTCGGCGATGGCATAGCCGCGCGCCGCCTGTTCGTCCGTGCCCGAGCTCGCCGCGAGAATCGCTTCAGCCTGCTGCAACTCGGCGACGGCAAGGCGCGTGTCGAGTGACGCCGCTTCCTTCACCTGTTCGTATCGCTGCTGCGATTCGGCGAGGTTTGCGCGCGCAACGAGTTCGTCCCCGCCGCGACGTCCCCCCGTGTAGATCGGGAGGCTGAGTCCGAGTGTGGCCGTCCAGTTGGGGAAGTACATCTTCACGCGGTCTTCGAGAATCCCCGACGGGTACGCGAAGCGCTGATAGTTCGTCGTCACCGAGATCTGGGGCAAACGCTGACCGCGCGTCGCGCGGAGGAGTTCCTCCTGCGCGCGAATTCCTTCCTGCGCCGCGCGGACCACGGCGCGCGAATCCGTCGTCGTGTCCGGTTCACCAATTCCGAGATCACCGGCGGACCGCACGTCTGCCGGGGTGAATGCGGTCGCTGCGTCGATGCTCGTGGTGAGCACGAGGGGCATCGTGCCGGAGATGTTGAGCAGCTGGCGGAGGCGATACAGCGCGACGTCGCGGCGCGTGGTCGCCGCGATCAACCCCGGACGCGCATTGTCGCGCTGCACGCGCGCGCGGATCAGATCGTATTCCGCCGTGTTTCCCACTTCACGCGCGAGCGTCGTCTGGCGCAGCGCGCGCTCAGTCTGCGCGAACGTCGAATCGGCGATCGCTACGAGTTGGTTCGCCACCTGGACGTCGAGGTACGCAACAGCGGTTTCATACGCGAGCTCTGCGCGAGCGTTGATCTCCGCGAGGTCTGCTGCACGCTGCCCTGCCCGCGCCGCAGCGACGCCCGCATTCACGCTTCCGCCGGCGTACAGCACCTGCGACGCGTTCACGCCCAGCACCATGGTGTTCTTCGAAGCGAACACACGGGCCAGAGGTGAATCGACGAAGGCGTCCGCCCCGCCGCCTCCGCCACCTGAATCGCTGACGACGGTGCCTGTGCGCTGCGAGATCTCCTGAAACTGCGACTGAATTGTGCGCTGGTAGCTCGCGGTGCCGGTGATCTGCGGAAGCTTCTGGCTGCGCGCCTGCAGAAACTGCCCGCGCGCGCGATCGATGCCTGCGCGCGCAATGCGCACGGCCTCGCTTTCACGCTGCGCGAGGCGAATCGCGTCCGCGAGGCTCAGCGTCTGCGAGAGTTGTTGTGCGGTGAGGGGCGCTGCCAGTCCGGCTGAGAGCAGCGCGACCGCGAGAATACGAAAGGTTGATTGCATTGCGATGGTAGTAGTGCGCGCCGCGCTATCGTTGCGCGACGTTCGTTGCGCGCGCCGGTGCATACCCAAGGGAGCGCAGAAAAAGCCGGGTGTATTCCATGATGGCCTGCCGCTCGGGCGGATACACGTTGCGCTTGATGTCGCGCCCCATGGCATCGGAGAAGAGCGTGCCGGTGAACATCGTCACTGCGGCCGATACGGGCGCGTCTGCGTCGAGCGCGCCACCGTCTCGCAGCTTTTCAACATAACGGAGCATGTTGTTTCGCATGCGATCCCATCCTTCGGTCATGCAGGCTGCGATCTCGGGGTGTTCTTCCATTTCACTCATCATTTTGCGAATCACCGAGCGGCGATCACGCATCGCCCGCCAGTGATCCCGGGCCCACGTTTCGAGCTCTGCCTCGGGGTCCAGCGGTTCGTCCGGAAGCTCGGCGTGGGTGGGCCGCGTATTGCGCGCCTCTGATTGCCGGACCGCCTCCTCGAGCAGCGCGCTCTTGGACCCGAACAGCCGGAAAATCGTGACCTCGTTGACGCCCGCGGCATCCGCGATGCGGCGCGTCGTCGCGCCGCGAAAACCGAATTCTCCGAATACTGCAATCGCCGCGTCGATCAAACGCTGCCGCGGCTCAATGACCGTTTGTGCCATCCAAGTTTCTCCTCAACATCCGCTGTAAGCAACTACTTGCAGACACGAGTGTAAGTGGTTGCTTGCATTCGGCGCAAGTCCCCGCCGCCGCTCGCTACATTCCTGACCCATGCGCTACCTCCTGTTCGTGGCGTTCGTGTTGTCCGGCGCCGCGGGACTTGTGTACGAGTCGATCTGGAGCCGGTACATCGGCCTCTTCGTCGGCCACAGCGCGTATGCGCAGGTCATCGTCCTCGCGGTTTTCCTCGGCGGCATGGCACTCGGCGCCGCGTTCATCGGGAGACGCTCCGACCGCATCAAGCAGCCACTCGTGTGGTATGCGATCGTCGAGCTCTGCATCGCGCTCGGCGGGTTCGTTTTCCATTACGTCTTTGGATTCGTTACGAACTTCGCGTACGACTCTGTATTCCCTTCGGTAGGCGGTGTGGCCCTCACGATTGCCAAGTGGGGCGTCGCTGCGATTCTGATTCTTCCGCAATCGATCCTCCTCGGCGCGACGTTCCCGCTGATGAGTACGGGCATTATTCGGATGGATCGCGCGCGCGGTGGCGACAGCAATTCGTCAGGACGCACGATCTCCATTCTCTATTTCGCAAACTCGATTGGCGCGGCGTTCGGCGTGCTTGCAGCGGGATTCCTGCTCGTCGATGCGGTAGGGCTGCCGGGCACACTTGCCGTCGCGGCCTTCGCGAATCTTCTCGCGGCCGCGTGCGTGTTCATGATCGCAGGGTGGCTCGGCGACGAAGAAAAAGCGCCGCTCACCTCAGACGATGCACCGCCGATGGCCGTGTTGCCGGGAAGAAATGCTCCCGACGTGCTCCGCGCGCTTCTCATCGTGGCGTGCGGCACGGCCATCGCTTCGTTCATCTACGAGATCGCGTGGGTGCGCCTCCTCTCGCTGGTGCTCGGCAGCGCGACGCATTCGTTCGAGCTGATGTTGTCGGCATTCATTCTCGGCATTGCACTCGGCGCACTCTGGATACGCACCCGCGCAGATCGGTTCCGCGATCCCATCCGCACTCTTGCCATCGTTCAGTGGGTGATGGGAGCGCTCGCTCTCGCGACGATTCCGCTCTATCTCAATTCCTTTGACTGGGCCGCGTGGTGGCTGACGGCGCTCGCGCGCAACGACAACGGGTATCGGTTATTCGGCGTCGTTCGCTACGGCATTTGTCTCGCCGTCATGTTGCCGGCGACGTTCTGCGCCGGCATGACGCTGCCCCTCGTTACGAGAACGGCGATGGCGGCCGGCGGCGGCGAACGCGCGATCGGATCGATCTACAGCATCAATACATTCGGGTCGATTGTTGGCGCGGCGCTCGGTGGGCTCGTGCTGATTCCTGCGCTGGAACTCAAGGGAACGCTCCTGCTCGGCGCTGCCATCGACATGGCGCTCGGCGTGTACCTGGTGGCCCGATTCTTCCGCGCGACGCCGGGGGGACCGCGCCTGATCCTCATCACCGCTGGTGGTGGCGCCGTCATCATCGCGAACGTGATGATCACGCAGCAATTCGATCGCGGTGTGCTGACGAGCGGCGTGTACCGGTATGCATCGGTTCCCGAAGCGGGCACTCGGAAGATGGCGTTCTATCGCGATGGGCGTACCGCGACGGTGAGTGTGCGCGGTGACGCAGACGAAGGATATTCGCTTGCGACCAACGGCAAGCCGGACGCATCGCTCACAAAGGAATGGCTGCATCCCCTTCCGCCGAGCGCGCCGCGCAAGGCGATCGGCGGTGATCAGGTTACTCAGGCGTTTCTTCCCCTGATTACTCTCGCGCACGCGCCGCAGGCGAAAACTGCAGCGGTAATCGGATTTGGATCGGGCGTGTCATCGCACATGCTCCTGGGCTCACCGATTCTGCAGCAGCTCGTGACCGTGGAGATCGAGCCTGCGATGGTCGCCGGGTCGCATCTGTTTCTGCCAGCGAACCGGCGCGTGTACGAAGACCCGCGTTCGAAAATCGTCATCGACGACGCGAAATCGTATTTCGCATCTGCAGGCAAGCGCTTCGATCTCATCATGTCCGAACCGTCCAACCCATGGGTGAGCGGCGTATCGGGTCTCTTTACGGATGAGTTCTATGCGCGTGTCAAGCGGTACCTCACCGACGACGGCGTATTCGGGCAGTGGCTGCACCTGTACGAGATCGACGACGACCTCGTCGCGTTCGTGATCGCCGCGATTCACCGCAATTTCCCGGCGTACGAGATCTTCTTCACGTCGAGCGTGGACGTGCTCATTGTCGCGACACCCGCTGCGCATCTGCGACAACCAGACTGGGGCGTCGTGTCGTATCCCGGAGTCGCGGAGGATCTCACGCGATTCCGCCAGTTGAGTCCGCGGATTTTTGAAGCACTGCGCGTGGTGGATCGAGAAGTACTCGCGCCGCTGCTCGACGAGGGCGTTCCCGAAAACTCCGACTTTCATCCGTATCTCGATCTTCGCGCCGAAGCCACGCGGTTCGATCGATCACAGGCATCGGCGTTCATCGGACTCGGCAGTGACCGGTTTCCGCTCGGACTTGCTCTGGCAGGTCGTCGCACGCCGTTCGGCATCGACACGCTGTCGCCGATTCAGATCAATCGCTCAGACGCTCTCGCGCTCGGCGCTGCTTTGCGCGCCGGCGTGGTGCCTCCTGATACCGGCGCCGAGTTCGACGCGCTGAGGCGCGCGCGCCACCGGCTGATTTCACTTCGCGCATTCATGGATGCGGGCCCTCCGTCCGACTGGACACTCTGGCTCCGCGACGTGTTTGCCGTTGACGCGGATTTGCATTCGGGCACCGCCGGTGTTGCAGATGAACAGTTCTTTGGAAGTCTCAACGCATACATGGCGAAGTACCACGCGCCGGAGCGGGTCACGGTCAGCGTGCAATTCATTCATGCGATCAGCGCGTGGGACTGGGCGGCGGCAGACACCATTGGTGATCGCGTCATCCGCGTCGGCACACAGCCGACCGGACTCCCCATTGGGGGCGACATCGTCCGAGATGGTCTCGTCACTGCCCGGCTGCAACTCGGCGACGCAGCCGGTGCGCTCCGTGCATTCGAAGTATTGTCAGGGCACGGCACGCGGTTGCGGAAGGACATCCGGAACCGCCTCCTCAAGGCGTGGATCGACAGAGCCGTCGCGCAGAAGAAGGGGGCGCCACCGACCCGATGAATACGCTAAATGCGGGGGAAGAGCTGTGGGGTCCGCCGACGATACGTCTCCCACGCGTCACCGAAGCGTTCGGACAGCTCGCGTTCTTCTCTGGGAATTCTTCCAACGGCAATACTGACCACCAGCAAAATACCTGAGGCGCCGAGCACCCAGTTTGCCGAGAGCGGCAGCACAAGAACCATGATGCAGATGAAGGCCACGTAGATCGGGTGGCGAATCCAGCGATAGGGACCGCTGTTCACAAGTTCGTGCCCGTCGTATAGTCCCACGCCGCCGCGGTAGTTGGTGCCCAGGCTCCGGAAACTCCAGGCAAAGAGTGCGAGCGCTGGAATCAGAAGCGCTACCGCAATCCAGCGAAGGCTCTCAGTGAGGGGGAAGTACATCCATGCGAGTGCGCCAGGCCAGAACATCCACGCACTCAACGCTCCGTAGAAAACGAGACCGAGTACGGCCCGCACGATGAGGAGTGCTCGGATTTCGTGAGCGAGCTGGCTGAGCAGCCCGCCGTGGTGCCGTGTGGCGCGTCGAGCGGTCGTCGTCGCGATGGCGACGGCGATAACGAATGCGACGATAAATGCGAGCTTGAACCACATTCGAGTATTCTATAACACTTCAGAGGCGTGTTTCGTATGTTACGACAATCGCCCACACCCATATCGCCATGCGCCTTCATTCTCGCCTGTTCGCATTCGTCCTTGTCGCTGCATTCGTGTCTCGCGCCGGCGCCCAGCAGGACCCGCGCCTCGAAAAGCTGAAACAGGAAGCGCTCACGAAGGTTGATGCGCGCGCCAAGCTCATTCAGGAAATCGTCGACGAGGTGTTCTCGTTCGGTGAGCTCGGATTTCAGGAGATGGAAACATCGAAGTACCTGACCGGCATTCTCGAAAAGAACGGCTTCACAGTGCAGCGCGGTGTTGCCGACATTCCGACGGCGTGGGTCGCGCGCTGGGGATCGGGAAAGCCTGTCATCTCACTCGGCTCCGACATTGACGGCATTCCGCAGGCCACGAGCAAGCCGGGCGTCGCGTGGCACGACGTATTTATCGAAGGTGCACCGGGTCACGGCGAAGGACACAACTCGGGGCAGGCAGTGAACATCGCGGCTGCGCTCGTGGTGAAGGAAATCATGGAGCGCGAGAAAATTCCCGGCACGCTCGAGCTGTGGCCCGGCGTCGCTGAAGAACAGATGTCCGGCAAGGCCTTCATGGTGCGCGCCGGATTGTTCAAGAATGCAGACGCCGTGTTGTTCACCCACGTCGCCGACGTGCTCGCTGTGTCGTGGGGTCCGAGCGGACAAAGCGCATTGGTCTCCGCCGAATTCAAATTCCGTGGCAGCTCAGCGCACGCGGCAGGCGCACCGTGGCGGGGTCAGAGCGCGCTCGATGCGGTGATGCTGATGGGACAGGGGTGGGAGTATCGCCGCGAGCATCTCCCGCTGCAGCAGCGGTCCCACTACGTGATTCGCGATGGTGGCGATCAGCCCAACGTCGTTCCATCGACGGCGTCGATCTGGTTCTACTTCCGCGAAGAGGATTATCCGAAGACGCAGGCGCTGTTCGAGATGGGCAAGCGCGTTGCTGAAGGCGCGGCGATGATGACCGACACGAAGCTCGAGGAAGTGCGCATCCTTGGTTCAGGATGGTCGGGACATTTCAGCAAGCCGATTGCCGAGACCATGCAGCAGAACATCACTCGCGTCGGCATGCCGAAGTGGAGCGAAGACGACCAGTTGTTTGCGCGTTCACTGCAGACCGAGCTCGGCAACGCGCAATCACGCGGGCTCTCGAGTGAAGTCACGCCGCTCCGCGGCAGCGCGACGCTGCAGAACTGGACCGGCGGCGGTTCCGACGATATTGGCGACGTGTCGTGGAACGTGCCAACCATCACCCTGCGCTACCCGTCGAACATTCCCGGCCTGCCGGGGCACAACTGGGCCAACGCCATCGCGATGGCAACTCCGGTCGCACACAAAGGCGCAGTGGCGGGCGCGAAGGTGCAGGCGCTGACGATCCTGGATCTGATGCTGCAGCCGAAAGTCATCACGGACGCGTGGACCTACTTCCGCGACGTGCAGACCAAGGACATCAAGTACAAATCATTCCTCGGTCCCAATGACAAGCCGCCGACGTTCCTCAATGAGAACATCATGGCGAAGTACCGGCCGGAGATGAAGAAGTACTACTACGACCCAACGAAGTTTTCGACGTATCTCGAACAGCTTGGTATCAAGTATCCGACTGTGAGGCAGAAGGCGCAGTAGGGACTGTCAGGAAGGCGAGTGGGAAGGCGGGAATGGGGGAAAGGACGAACGCGACGCTCGTCCATTCCCCCATTCTCACTTTCCCGCTCGCCTTCCTAGCACTTGGCAACTTTCGTCGCCACAGTAGCCCCCCCCAGCCTTCCCGTCCGATCCACCGCACTCAGCGCAACGGAATCCGTAGCTCGCAAAGCTCCGAGCGCCATCTGCCTCACTCCCCCCGGCAGAACGCGGAACGTCCACGCAGTGTCGCGCTTCACATAGAGCACCCACCATCGCGGCGGCACGAGCGTCGTGTCGCCGAGGCACGCCTGGATTCGCGACGCACCATCGGGCGCGAAGCGCGCGCGCGGTGATTTGGGTGCTTCGCCCTGGAGCCACGGCGATTCCGGAATGAGTGCAGGCACCTGGTACGCGCGCGCCGTCAGCACATCACCGATTCCACTCCGGTTCTTCATGAACACGTTCATCGAGAAGTGGATGTTGCCGGTCGCAGTTTTGTCGGCGCGCGTCGCCATTATTTGCTGGACGAGCTCGGACGACGTCCACTCGCGCATCGTGCCAACGCGCGACGTGAAATTGCCGGGCCAGATGTGCTTGCCGAGAATGTTTTGCTCGCCCCACCAGCGAAGCAACTCGCCGTAGTTCTGCTCGCGCGAATTGACGGTCCAGTAGAGTTGCGGCGCGAAATAGTCGGCCCAGCCTTCGCGCACCCAGCGTCGCGCATCAGCGAACAACCATGCGTATGAATCGAACCCGGTGATGCCCTCGGGCTCGCCGGGACGCCAGATGCCGAACGGGGAAATGCCGAACTTCACCCACGGCTTCGCCGCGTGAACATCCTTGCCTATCGCTTCAACGAGCTTGTCCACGTTCTCGCGGCGCCAGGCGTCACGATCGAGCATGCCGCCGCTGCTCTGGTACTGCCGGTACGTATCGTCGTCTGGAAAGGGAATGATGCGGTCGTAGCGGTCGCGTTCCGGATACGGATAGAAGTAGTCGTCGATGTGCACCCCGTCCACGTCGTATCGGCGAACGACATCGAGAATGACGCGGCGGGTATGATCGCGAACGCGTTCGTCACCCGGATCCATCCACTGGGACGTGCCGTAATCCTTCACCACTGACGGAATTCGCCGCGCGAGATGAAGAGGCGAATAGTCCTGGCGCAATGATTGGCGCGCCCGGAACGGATTGAACCACGCGTGAAGCTCGAGACCGCGCGCGTGCGCCTCGCGAATCGCGAACGCGAGGGGATCCCACTTGGGATTCGGTGCGAGTCCCTGCTTTCCCGTCAGATATTCCGACCACGGCTCGATTTCGGATTCGTAAAACGCATCACCGCAGGGCCGGACCTGAAAAATGATGGCGTTGAGATGCAGCGCCTGTGCGCGATCCAGGATCGTGAGCAGCTCTTCCTGTTGCACCTCTGTCGGGAGCCCGGGGCGCGACGGCCAGTCGATATTTCCGACCGTGGCCACCCACACCCCGCGAAATTCACGGGGAACGGCCGGGAGACGAAGGGTGTCAGCCGCGAAAAGAGCGGCGAAGAGGAGAGGAAGCATCTGTTCTGACTATACACGTATGGCACGGCGGGTGCGCAACGCTAGTTTTGCCGGAATGAAACGCGCATTCGCTATCATTGCCGCGCTCCCAGCCGCGCTCGCCGCGCAAGCTCCTGTACCCGCTGTGCCGGCAAACCATCCCGGCGTCAAAGCGGCGATGGAACAGCTTCGCACCATCAATCCATGGGTGCTCGAAAAGCAGGCGGCGATCTGCCAGATCCCTGCACCGCCATTCAAGGAAGCTGCCAGGGCGGCTGCGTTTCGGCGCGAGTTCATCGCCATCGGTTATCCGAACGCGCGCATCGATTCCACGGGGAACGTGATTGCCGAGCTGCGCGGCGGAACCGGGCCAACCATCATGATCGCCGGTCACCTCGATACGGTATTCCCTGAGGGCACCGCAGTTGCGGTGAAGAAAACGGGAACGCGTATGGAAGGCCCCGGAATCGGCGACGACTGCCGCGGACTCGCGGTGGTGCTCGCTGTTGCGCGCATGTTCAAGGAGCACAGCCTTTCCCCGGCGGGAAGAATTCTGTTCGTGGGCAACGTAGGCGAAGAAGGACCCGGGAATCTTCGCGGAGTGCGATGGCTGTTCGACCATGAGTTCAAAGGCCAGGTCAATTATTTCATTTCTGTCGATGGCATCGGTTCCAACATCACATCACGCGCCGTCGGGAGCCATCGGTACACGATCAGTGTCACTGGGCCTGGTGGCCACAGCTACGGTGATTTTGGAATGCCGAATCCCACACACGCGCTCGGTCGCGCGATTGCACGCATCAGCGAGCTCACCGTGCCCGTCTCTCCAAAGACGACGTTCAGTGTTGGCGTGCTCCGCGGGGGAACGTCCGTGAATTCGATTGCGATGCAGGCGCAGATGGACATCGACATGCGTTCCGAATCTGCGCAGGAATTGAACACTATCGATCAGAAAATTCGCGCTGCAGTTACGAGCGCCGTTGCCGATGAGCAGAAACGCTGGCCCGCGTCGAACGTGAAGTTGCAGATCAAGTACGACACGATCGGCATCCGTCCGACGGGCGGTCAATCCGATGATGTGCCGATCGTGCAGGTTGCGATTGCGGCGGGCAAAGTTGTCGGCTTCGCGCCGAAGACGAATGCCTCGAGCACCGATGCGAACGTTCCGATCGGCATGGGAATCCCCGCCATCACGATCGACGGCGGCGGCCGCGGTGACGGCGCGCATTCGGTTGGTGAGTGGTACGACGACGGCCCCGACGGTTGGAAGGGGCCGCAGTGGGCGCTTCTGATTGTGGCAGCACTTTCAGGAGTGCGAACCACCGCACAGTAAAAGGGCTGTAGCTATTTCAGCTGCGGAGGAATTGCATACCGCTCCAGCGTCTGGAGTCCGTCTTCATCCGTCGCAATGATGTAAACGGACGCGGCGCCGACCGCGAGCAAGCGACTCCGCGGCGGAAGCATGATGTAGCCGCGCAACGCGCCGTGCGCGTCGAGCACATCGACCCGCGCAGACTTGTCAGTTGCCGCGACCATCCGCTTCACCCAGATCGTTCCGTTCGGCGCTCTCAAGGCACCTTGCAGCTCGAACGGCGGGAGTACGGCTGGAAAGAGTGAGTCGGGCCAGCTCGCCTTTGCACGCTCGAGACCAACCTTCGTCGGCGTGAATGTTTGACCCGCCGGCGCAGCGCCTGACGTGAATTCATTTGCCTTCTGCTCATGGAACGCGGCGCGTTCAGCGTCCGTGACTTTCACAGGCGTGTACGGAATCACGGGGCCGGTTTCGACCAGCTTGCCGTCTGCGTACCATCGCAACCGATAGTCCGCCGCAGACAACACGCCAATGCGCCCATCGGGGCTTACGACCCACGCATCCGTCTGTCGAAAAGCGCTGTAGCGAAAACGATGCTCCGCCTGCGAGTGGTCCGTGAACTCGCCGACGACCTCCGCGCTGTCGGCTCCGGGTAGCCACCTTCCGATCCTCGCCTGCATCAGGCGCTGCACAACGGGTTGCATCTGGATCACGGGGCCGTCCCAGTATATGCGGCCGTTCGTATCCACTCCGCGTGGAGTTGAGTAGCCTGTGAATCCTTCGGTCCTGTGAGAAGCGAATGCGATAGTGCCGACGATCGTCCCGTCCATCAGGACTTTGCCATAGCGATGATTGTTCGGGTCGTAGACGAGCAGTGTGTCGCCACGCCAATTGATCGGCCCGAAGGGTGTGCCGTAATCAGTGGGCCCGGCACCGTTGCGGCCCAGCGTCTTTCGCACGCCGGTCCTGAAATCCCCAAGGATCAGGGCCCGCTCGACGCGATCAGTCAGCATGACCCGGCCGTCTCTCAGTTCGGCGAGTCCCATGATTTCGCTCAACGGCTCAGTGAGTGCGCCGGTGCGCGTACCGAGGGAAATCTGCTGAGAATGAAGCTGGGATGCGGCGAGAAATCCGCCGATCGCGGCCGCGGCAATGCAGGGTTTAATTGTCATGAAGCCTGAGACGGGCGCGTCGGGCCCGCAGCCCCGTGATCGGGGCGAAGCGCACGGAAACAGTGATCAAACGTTGCACCTTCTAATTAATTTTGTCCGATGAAGAAGATTCTGAAAATCCTTGGCGGCCTTCTTGCCCTCCTTCTCGTGACCGGTGTGGTCGCATACGCGTGGGCCGCGTCAAAGACCAAGTCGAAGCTCGCGCGGACGTACACGGTCCACAGCGTGGACTTTCCAATTCCGTTTCCGCTCGCGGACACCGAAGTCATGCGCCTCCACATCAAACCGGATTCCGCTGACGCGCTGGCGCACGCGCGCGCCGTTGAACGCGGCCGCCATCTGGTCGAGTCGCGTTACGTCTGTGTCGAATGCCATGGGCAGAACTTCGGCGGCGGAACCATGGTTGACGCTCCGATTCTCGGCCGGTTGCTCGGCCCCAACATCACACTCGGTAAGGGATCAAGAACGCTGAACTACAAGGCAGCCGACTGGGACCACATCGTGCGTCACGGCATTCGCCCCGACGGTACGCCCGCGGCGATGCCATCTGAAGATTTTGCGAGCATCAGCGATCAGGAGCTCTCCGACATCATCTCGTATGTGCGCACTGCCGCGCCGGTGGACAGCGAGGTACCGCGCATCACTCTCGGTCCGCTCGGAAAATTCCTCGTCGCCACCGGCAAGCTGCCCCTCGCGGCCGACGGGATTCCCGACCACAACGCGCCGCATCCGGTTGCACCCCCTCCGACCGAAGCGACAGTCGAGTTCGGGAAACACATGGCAGCGATTTGCTCAGGATGCCACCAGGCGAATTTTGCCGGCGGCAAGATTGTTGGTGGTGATCCCTCGTGGCCCCCAGCGAAGAATCTCACGCCGCATCCCGACGCGCTCGGCAAATGGACGCTCGCACAGTTCAAGACCGTGCTGCGAACGGGTAAGCGCCCCGACAGTACCGAGCTCAAGCCGCCAATGAACGCCATTCTTCCGTATGCCAACAAGATGACGGACGTGGAGATCGAGGCGCTCTGGAAATACCTCCAGTCACTTCCACCCATCGCACCGAAAAAGTCGTAGCGCGTACATGATGCTCGCCAGCACTGCGCGCTGCGCCCGCGCGAGGCACGGCGGAGCTGGCGTTTGGGGGGTGACGCCGAAGGTGTAGCTGGGGCTGAAAGAGCGGGTGAAACACCTGCGGGACGGGAACCGTAGAACATGCTTTACACGGCAAAGTTCTCATTTTACCCGACTCTTTGGACCCCGATATGCTCCGTTCCTTGTCCGCCATCGTGCTTCTCGCGACCGTGGCGCAGGCCCAGACTCCAGCCCCGTCGCGCGCAGCGATCAGGCCGCTCGGAGCGATCATCGCAAAAGCGCCAATCACGTTCGACACGCTTATCAACGTGCGCGGCTTCAGCGACGGCCGGGTCCTCGTCAACGATCCAATTGGCTTGAGGCTCCTCACCCTCGATCCCACGTTTTCGAAGGTCACCATTTGGTCTGACACGACCGGAGCGACGAAGTACAACTACGGGACGCAGATCGCCGTGATGATGCCCGTTGCGGGAGATTCGTCGGTGATGCTCGAGCAGCGATCGAACTCCCTTGTGATGATCGATCCTCAGGGCACCTTCGGACGCGTTTACGCTCTTCCAAAGACCAGTGATGCACCCGCCGTTGCACTGAGCACCATGTATGGCGGGGCGGGCATCGATCCCCAGGGTCGCCTCGTTCATTTCGGCCGCCCGAATCCGATTGCAAACCCGCAGCTTCCATGCACCCCCACCAAACCAGCGATGACGGCCGATTCCGTGCCGCTGGTCCGCGCGAATTTTGAATCGCGTCAGATCGATACGATCGCGCAGCTCCGGTTTTCGTACATCACCGGCGACATTATCGAAAACCCGAGTCAGAAGGGCTGCTGGCAGTGGCGCCAGAAAGCCGATGTGCTGCCCTACTATGGCGACCAGTGGATGCTCCTCGCCGACGGCACCGTCGCGATCGTGCGCCAGCTGGACTATCACATGGACTGGATCGCGCCCGATGGGACGAAGACATCTTCACCCAAGATGCCTTTCGACTGGCGTCCAATTCCGGTCGAAGAAAAGCAGCGCATGATGGACTCGGTCGCGAAGATCATGGACTCCGTCGCCGCCGCGCGCCCCATCCCTCCCGGCGCTCCGCCGGGCTTCAAGCCTCCGGTGCGCCCGACCGTCGGCCTGACGGAAATTCCCGACTACTATCCGCCCACGCGACTCGGCTCGATGAAGCTGGATTTTGACGGCAACCTCTGGATTCCGCCAACGACGTCCCGCGATGCGCGGGGTGGTCTGCTCTACGATGTCGTGAATCGCAAAGGCGAAGTCATCGAGCGTGTGCAACTTCCTGCGGGGCGCTCGATCGCAGCTTTCGTCCCCGGAGGCCGCGTCGTGCTGCGCGCGGCCGAAGGAAAAAAGGTTACCCTCGAGCTCGCGCGCGTGCGCTGACCTTTTACGCTTTACCGAATACGCCGGATCGTACCCGCGCTGTCGATCGAATATTGCGGTCCGTCAATTACATCACCGACGAGGTCAAGCAGCGGACCGCGGACGCCAGCACTGAATGCCAGCGACAGAAAGAACGGATCCGCACCAGCTACGTTCACCGCGTATCCGAGATCCTCGAGCGACCGAATCGTCAGCACACTGAGGGGGTTGGCGCCCTCATTCAGGAATCCGGTCATTAACTCCGAACCCAGTACAGACTCGCGCCAATGGGCATTGATGGTTCCGGTACCACCGGTGTTTTCCACCGGTACCTTCTGACCACCCGTATACGTTAGTCCGCCGATCAGATCAAAAGCGGCTCTGCCGCCTATTCCGTTGTAAAACGTGTCTCGTGGTGGACCAGCGGCCGGCGTCGAATTCCCGAGGTAAGCCGGTGACCAACGTGTGCCAATTCCTAGCACGTGTCCCATCTCATGGAGCACCACTGCCTGTAGCGTTCCGCTCGCTTCCAGCTGGGCGACGTCAGCAATATCGAAGCGCATTTGGCCCACGATCGGGATTCCGCCTGAACTCCGCACAAAACACGGGGCAGCTGATCCCAGCACTCCGCCGGGACCGTCAATTGCGGCGATCGTTACGAAGATGAGAAGATCATCCACAACCGAGCTGATCGGTAGCGAGTTCGCGCCACAGGTGCCGCCACCGACACTCACGAGAAGATCCTGAACGTCGCTGGTAATAATCGATGCCCAGCGTGCTGCTGCATTCGTGAACGCGGATGTTTGTGTCGGTGTTAGTGAAGTCAGGAAACTCAAAGTGATTTCATATCCGCCCGCGGCCCCACCGGACGCGGTGAATACCGCCGGGTTGCCTGCGAACGTTGCACCGCTCACGGTCGCGGTAAGCGTGTTGACGCCGGGCGCAGGACCCAGTGTCCAGTTCCCGATTGTGGCGACACCCCCGGCATCCGTTACAACGCTTGCACCGGACGCTGAACCGCCGCCGGTTGCGACGGCGAACGTGACGTTCGCCCCTGAAACGGGATTGTTGAACTGATCGGCCACGCGAACTGACGGACGCGTGGGCACGGGCAACGCTACCGGAGCGTTTTGATTGTTGCCAGCCACAATGGCGATAGCAGCGGCAGGCCCCGTCAGTCCGGTGGCAGTCATCGTCACCGGCGGAAGACTTCCTGACGTCGCTCTGATTGAGTTGAGACCGGGGATGGCACCGAGCGTCCAGCTGCTCACCCCTGCAATGCCCGTGGTGCCACTTGTCGCTGCCGCACCAACTGCCGTTCCACCGCCCCCTGTAACCGCAAAGTTGACCCCGACCGATGCCACGGGGTTACTGAATGCATCTACGACGCGCACGGATGGCGGAGTTGCGACTGCGATGCCGGCCGCACCCGTTTGATTGTCCCCGGCATTGACAACGATGGCGACCGGTGGACCCGCCGTCGCCGAAGCAGAGAATTGCACCGTCGCGCCACCGGAAAGACTGGCTTTGACGACGTGAGTGACACTCGTACTCGTTCCAACGGTCCACCGCGCGGACGCGAGGCCATTTGCGTCAGTTGCGGCGAATGTTGGAGCTACTGATCCGCCACCGGCCTCGACTGCAAATCCAACAGTCTGCCCGGCGACTGGCATGCCGAGGCGATCCACCAGCCGCACCTGAAGCATTTGCGCGAGATCAGTGCCGACTGCGGCGGATTGCGCATCGCCTGCGGCTTTCTGCAGTGAAGTGGGAATTTGTGCGACGGTCACGCCGACGGAGTTGGAGATGCCGCGCACCGTCGCCTTCAGAACGGCCACGCCGTTTGCCAGCGCGGACACCTGAACACTCGCCCCCTCGACCGCAGTCGATTGCGTGGCGCTTTGTTGCCCCATGTTCGGCGCAGCGGACGGGGAGACACCGGCGGATAACGTGATGGCCGATCCAGTCGCCGACCATGAAACGACGGCGTCCGGCAATGGATTCCCATCCTTGTCCTTTACCGTGGCAGTGATCGTTGCCGTAGCGCCGAGTGCGTCGAGTGCGACGGACTCCTGCGAAAAGGAGATTGTGGAGGGAGCGGCCGGACCGCTCGAGGAGTCACATCCGGCTGCAGTGGCCGCGATGCACGCGACACCAATACGGTAAAGCAAAGTGGCGGCGTAGCCATAACGCACTATGCCACTGTACAGGAAGTTCTTCCTAGCGTGATCGCGAGTCACGTAGCCTCCGGCTCAATCTGCCCCGATTTGAGACGACGGCGCGCGTTTCATTCGCTCGTCGTCGAGCGACTTACAATATGTGCAGGAGCTTATTGTCGCTGCAATCGCGCAGGTGTGTCACGCGTCACAACGGGTCGGTCTGGCTGGAACTGGGGCGGGTGGACTCGAACCACCAACCGCTCGATTAACAGTCGAGTGCTCTGCCAGTTGAGCTACACCCCAATACGTGCGGTAGAGCGAAAAACGTGCGAAACAGGAAGCCTGACAACGTTAGCGCATCGCCAAAAGCGGGTCTACTGCCCCGGCTCTATTTCCCCCAGAACCGCATCGCGAAGCTGCGCGAACGACTCAAGCTCGATATCCGCATATGAGAGTATCGGTAGCCGTCGCACGAATCCTGTGTACACGGCAAATGTGTCCGCCGTTTCGCGCACGACAGCGTCGGTCATCCCATCGCCAACATGCAGCAGCGGCCTCGGAAGGGTGGACGCGAGCTCCCGGAGCAGCTCCAGCTTTCCCTCCTGCCGCGCAAGCGGTGCATTCGCATCGTAGCCGAGGTACGAGCCCGTCGCTCCCATCCTGATGTCCACCGCGTACAGATCTTCCTCCGCGACCCCGATGAGTTCAGCGAGAGGACGCAGCGCTTCACGAACGCCGCCACTCACGATCAGTACGCGAACGCCGTTGGCGATCAGTTCTTTCACGACTTCCACAGCGCCCGGCGCTATACGCTGCACATACGTCTCACTCAGCGCGAAAATATCACCACGACTCGGCGCCACGATCTCGAGCCGCTTCCCATAAATGGAGTCGAGCGTGACTTCACCGTTCATGGCGGCCTTCGTGAGCGCCGCAACCTGCGACGCGACGATTGGCTCACGGCGTGCCGCGAGCCAGTCGATGCCCTCGACATCACTCAGTGTCGAATCAGCGTCGAGCGTAACCGTCCCGTAACGGGGCGTCATGCCCAGAGGTTTCCCGGCGCCAGGAGCATCTGCGGATCGAGCTCGTGCTTGAGTGATTGCATGACGCGCGTCTGCAGAGGCGTCAGCTGCAGCGGCAGCCAGCGTCGCTTCAGTTTTCCCACGCCATGTTCGGCCGCAAACGTTCCGTCCATCTCTACGATCGCGCGGAGCGTTTGCTCGACGGCCTTTTCGCAGCGTTCGACGTGCTCTGGATCCAGCGCCACGAAATTCTGATGGGGGTGCCCGTTGCCGAGATGTCCATACGTGACAGGCTCGACATTGAACGCACGGGCACTTTCCCGGGCGACGGCCAGCGCCTCGGCGGCGCGCCGATACGGTACCGCCCAGTCCGTCGATACCCGGCGTCCACCCCGCGCGAGTGATGTTGCAACCCGCTCGTGCATTTCTGCGGGGACTGCATGTCGCAACCGGCGCGCCTCGAGGATCGCCGCATCACCATCGAACACCTGCACATCATCAGCCGCTGCGTGGTGGCGTTCGGCAATCGCGAACCATTCATCGAAGGGCGGATCGTCACCGTTGGTTGGCGCTTCCGCGTACACCATTGCGTGCGCGTCCGGCGCCCATCGGTGCAGCACTTCGGAAGATTTTCTTACGATACCGACCGACACGTCGTCGAAGTATTCGAGGCACTGCGGAGCCAGGCCGCTCTCACGCGCCGCCACGACGAACGCCAGCGCGGCCGCTTCATTCGCGAACGGAAACGCGAGACCGACGAGCCGCACGGGTTTTTCAACGAGCGACACGTCAGCATCGAGAATGACGCCGAGTGTTCCCTCACTGCCGACAAACCAGTCCACCGCCTCGTGCAGCGACGCATACCCAACCGTGTTCTTTTCGTGCGTGCGGCGCCTGATCTCGTGAATCGACCCGTCGGCCAGGAGTACGCGAACTGCATGAACATGCGCGCGCGTCGCCCCGTATCGCAGCGAGCGCGAACCTGACGCGTTGCACGCAATCGCGCCGCCAACCGTGCATTCCTGATCGCTTGTCGGGTCTGGTGCGAACGCGAGGCCTTCCGCTGCTACTGCGCGATTGAGATCGCCCAGTACGACGCCGGGCTCGACGCGGGCTGTGCGCGCTTTCACGTCAACATCGAGGATCCGTGCGAGAGCGCGTGTTGACACAAGAAGCCCGCGATCCGTGATGCTCGCCGCCGTCGTGCTCGTTTGTCCACCGGCCATTGTCACCGGCGTTCCGGTCGAAAGCGCTTCGCGGACCGTCTCGATAAGCTCGTCGCGCGACTGCGGACGCGCGACACCCTCGGGGACGCGCTTGAGTCCTGACGCGTCCCGTGCGTACGACTCGCGCACACTGATCTCAGTGTTGACGGTCGTCATGATGCACTACATGCCGTCGTTGAACATGACGGTCGTCGCGAACGTCACGTCAGGGAGAGACAGGAGTCGCTTCTTGCTCAGCTCGCCGACATCGCCGTCCACCGAAATCATTGCGAGCGCATCCCCACCCTGCTGCAAGCGCGCCTGATGGTACTCGGCGATGTTGACGCCGGCGTCACCGAGGAGCGTGCCCACGCGCCCGATCACGCCGGGCACGTCGCGATTCGTCAGCACGATCAGCGTGCCACGCGGCGCAACGTCCACGTGAAATGGACCAATCCGCGTGATGCGTGGGGGCGCACCACTCGATGCGATTCCGCCCACGCGCATTTCTTCCTTGTCGGCACAAATGCGAACTTCGAGCGCGCGCGGATGCGGCGCGTCGCCGGCTTCCAGCACAGCGAGCTCGATGCCACGTGCGACGGCAAGCGACCGGGCGTTGACCAGATTCAGTCGCGCGCGCTCGACGACACCGCTCAGCGCGCCTGCAGCGGCGGCGGCCATCAGCGCAGCTCCACTGTTCTGCAGTTCAGGTCCCACGCGGAGCGAAATGGATTTGATGGCACGCGCGCCGCGATCGGCAAGCCATGCCTGCGCAACGGCAGCAGAGCGCCGCGCGAGTACCAGCGCGCTTTGCAGTTCCCGCCAGTTCGTTCCCGCACCGGAAACATTGATCGACCGTGACAGCTCGCCATGCAGCAACGCGTCACGCACCGCTATGCACACGTCGATCGCAACGTTTCGCTGCGCTTCCACCGTCGATGCGCCGAGATGGGGCGTCAGCAGCAGGTTTGGAATATCGCGAAAGCGGTGATCACCGGTGAGCGGTTCCTTGCTGAATGCGTCGAGTGCTGCGCCTGTCAGCTGGCCACTGCGGCATGCGGCCGCGACAGCATCCTCATCGACGATTCCGCCGCGGGCAAGGTTCATCACAATCGCACCCCGCTTCATCGCGGCGAGTTGCGGCGCACCGATCATGCCGCGCGTTTCGTCCGTGAGGGGAGTGTGCACTGTGACGACGTCTGAACGCACGAGGAGTTCATCCAGCGAGTGCATCCGCTCGATGTCCAGCAGTTCGAAGTGCTCGTCACCGATGTACGGGTCGTACCCGATCAACGTCATCTCGAACGCGGCCGCGCGTTTTGCGACTTCGCTTCCGATGCGCCCCACACCCACAATGCCGAGTGTCTTGCCGCGCAGTTCGGTGCCCATCAGGGCGTCGCGTTCCCAGGCTCCTGCGTGCATCGACTGATCCGCGCGGGAGATGTGGCGCAACGCGGAGATGAGCACGCCGAACACGAGCTCGGCTACAGCGATCGTATTGCCGGCGGGTGCGTTGATGACGGCGATGCCGAGCTCGGTTGCCACATCGAGCGCAATGTTGTCCACGCCCACACCGGCGCGCCCGATCACCCTGAGCTTCTTGCCCGCGCGGAGCACGTCGGCGGAGAGCTTCGACGCGCTGCGCCCCACGAACGCGTCGTACTCGCCGATCCGCTCGATGAGCTCAGCGATCGGAAGCGTCGGCGTTTCGTCAACGATGAACGAGTCAACCTCCCGAAGCACGTCGATCCCCTCAGGATCGACGCCGTCGGTAACCAGGACACGAAATGTCACGCGCAGCGGGCTGGAGGTAAGGCGGGGAATCTAGCAGGGCTCAAAAACAAGGCGCCCGGAGTCTCTAGGACCCCGGGCGCCGAAATATGGTGCTGAGTTACCGGCCGACGATCATCTCGAGCAGACCCTTGGCACGTGGATCCCCGCTTTCACTGAGCTTGCTGATGGCCCGGCGCCGGATCTGCGTGTCGTTTGACGTCGACTGCGCAATCGACATGAGCTTGTCGAGCGCCGCCTTGGAGCCATCCTCGGCGAGGGCGTCGATGATGCCTTCCTTGAGGGTACGTTCGATGACGGCGTCATAGAGTGTGGACAGTTCAGCCGCCTTCACCCCCGCACGCGATGCCCGCTGCGCCGCGTTCCGGCGAATGGTCATGTTTTCGGCCGGGTCCTTAACACGCTCCATCAACCACGTCACGCTCGCGCGGTCGCCGATGTTGGCGATCGCATTGATCGCGGCGTTGCGCTCCTTGTCCGTGAACCGCGGATACGCGGCGCGGAGCGCCTCAGCGTCACGCACAGTGCCATCGGTATTGCCAAGAGCGTTGATGACCTTCACACGCGATGCTTCTGGTGTGGAGGCATTGTCGAGCAACTTGCGCAACTGGCCGCGCACGCGCGCATCGTTGGAACGTGAGAGCGCATCGGCTGCTTCACCGGCGAGCCACGCATCGTCGGTGCGATCGCTGAGTTTGATGAGCGCTGCAACACCGGCGCCACCTTCGAGGCCGGCGAGACCACTCAGCGCAGACGAGCGCATTGCCTGCCGCTCATTCGCATCAACTGCAATCGTGTTGAGAGCCGTTGCCATGCGATCCGCCCCGCCAACTCCTGCGCGGCGCGATGCCCACGTGAGCGCCGAACTGCGAAGGTCACGCGGCTTGTCGGGGCTGCGAACGATGGCCATCAGCTGCTCGGAGATGTCAGCCGAGTCGGCGACGGCGGCCGCAAGAATTGCAGAGCGCGCCGGACGTCCTTCGAGCTTGTTCGCGAGATCCACGAAATACTTCCCGGCTTCGACTGCACTGACTGCGCCGAGGTCGGTGGCGTCTGACACGCCGGTGAGCGGACCCGCGACGGTCTGAATACGAATTACTTCACCGCGATCCTTCGTGATCATGACCCGGATCGGGCCCGCCTCGCATTTCGTGAGATCGTTGTAGCTGCCGTACGTCGTGGTCCAGAAGCCTCCGTCGATTCGAAGGAGTCCGCGGCCGTCGCCGCATACACCTGGACGCGCTGCATAGTGAAACTGCACCACATCGCCCGCCGATCGCGCCACGCGTTGGTCGAGCCCCTGAGCCCACGCGGGCACTGATCCGGCGAGCGCGAGCGCCGCGAAGGCGCCCGCGCGAAACCGCCGGATGGTGTTCATTTGTCGATGATGTCGTTGATGGCCTGCTTCGCCTTCGGATCGTTCCGATTGCTCAGCATCTGGATGATCGAACGCCGGATTTCGAAGTCACTCGTCTTCTTCAGAATGTCGACGAGTTTGTCCAGCGCTTCCGGTTCCTTCCGGCGATTCAGGATCTCGATCACACTTTGCCGCATTGGGCGAGCACCCGCATTGTCATACTGCTTCGCGAGGTCGGCAACGCTCATGTTGTTCGCCGAGCGGCGGAACGCCTCACCTCGAACAGCGCTCGACTCCATTTCATTCGTTGAAAGGTCGATCAGCCATTTCTGATTCTCTGTGCCGCCGATGTTCCCGATCGCACTGACCATGCAGCGCTTTACCTGCGGGGATGTGACCTTCGAATATGAAGTGCGAAGCCATGCGGCGTCTTCCTGGTTTCCGCGATCTTCATTGAACCGGTTCAGGATTTCGCACCGCATGTTATCGCTCATCGTATTGTCTTCGATGATCGTGCGAATCACGGTCCGTGCACGCGGCGACGGATAGCCGACCAGGTTGCGCGCCGCGGCACGTCGGATCTGGTCGTTTTCCTCGTTCTTTACGATCGACTCGAGGGTCGCAAGGACCTCGTCGCTCGGATACCGCGCAACGAAACTCACGGCGTCTGCCCGCATCTGCGTTGAAGGATCGCTCTTCGCAGTGGCGAGCAACAGCGCGACGGCCTTCTCATCTCCACGCTGCGTTACCGTCTGCAGGGCGAAGCGGCGAAGCGGAAGAGAGCATTCATCGCGGCGTGCGAGGACCTGTTCGAACTTTGGGGCCGCTTCGGCCGGATTCATGCGCCAGTACGCGCTGAGCGCTTCCTGCTTCACAGAAAGTTCTTCGCGATCGCATGAGACGGTGCCGCCGGCCGCCTGTGAAATCTGCCGCGCGGCAGCAGCGTCACCGCGCCGCGCCAGCGTACCGCGGATTCGCTGAGCGAGTCCTGCGGCGTCAGCCTGATATCCATTCTCTCCCGTAAACCGCGCGTTCGGATACTTCTGCTGGAATTGCTCGAGTACGGTAAGAGCTTCGCGAAGCTCCGAGTCAGTATCGGAACGGTAAAGTGCAAACGCCTGCCAGTACATCGCCTGGGTCACGTACCGTGAGTTTGGGTACTTCCCCTGAACTTCTTTGAAGCGCTGGGCCGCAGCGCGATAGTCATTTGATTCGAGCAGTTGGCTCGCGCGGCGGTAGAGTGAATCCGCCGGATCAGCCTGCTCGAACGGACCAAACTTGCTGAGACCCTGCGAGTACATCCCCTGCGCAGGAACCGTATACACGTTGGGTGCGACCTGCTGCAGCGGCATTGGTGCGAGTGCTTGCACCTGACCCATTGCATCGCGCGCTGCCATCAGTGCCTGCGGCGCCATCGCCCGCGATGCTTCGATCGCCTGGCGCGACACTTCACGCGCAGCGTCGATCTGCTCTCGCGTCACAATGCGTGAGGCCTCGAGAGCTTCACGATTCATTTCCATGGCGGGGGAGCGAATCTCCTCTGATTGTCCGCGAAGGCGCTCCAGATCGATCAGTCGCGTGCCATCGATCTCACGGATCCCATCCGGATCCAGCCGGTACGCGCGCGCTGGAGGTGTCGGTCGCGCCGCAGGTGCGGGCGCTGGCGGAACCGGTGGCGCAGGCGGCGTCGGAGGTGTGCGGCGGCCCTGGCCACCAAGCACTGCACTCACAATCGCCACCATCATGCAACTACGGAATACAACGGTCATCGGAGTCCTCTCCGTTCAGTCTTCGTCTGCACCAATCGTCACCGCGGCCGTGTGCACGCGGGGCACCACATCGCGATCAATGAGCGCGCTGCGGATCATTTGCAAATCTTCGCTATTTCCTCTGGAACCACTGCGCAACATGGCGATCCTGGCCAGAATCAGTTCAAGGTCCTGCAGCAGCCCATTCAGCTTCTCGTCTGTTGCCGCCGGCGAATCGAGCAACAGTCGAGTGGTAGACAACAAAGCCATCGCTTGCGTTGTGTACTTGCCGTTGGGATTCGACTGCACGTCCTTCAGAAGTGCCGCCGTTTCGCCGAGATAGCTCGTCGCCGTCCGCTGCAAGGCTTCGGGGATCTGATACGACACCTGCTGCACTGCCGCCGACAATTCAGTTGACGCAGTGGCCGGTACTTCTCTCGTCGTCACCGGCGCCGACCAGCGTCCAACACCAACGCCGATCACGAGCGCCGCTGCCGCCGCGAGCCCGGCCTGGCGCCACGCGAATGCACCACGCGTCTGTTCACGCCGCGATCCGCTCGCTCGCACATCCAGCTCCGCATCGATCTCGCCCCACATGCCTTCGAGATCCGGTGCCGGGGGAACGCGATACGTCTCGCGTGCACTGTTGATGAGTTTGTCCAGTTTGTCTTCAGTCATACCTGCTGCTCCTTGTGATTCGATGCTCACGCGAAATCCGCGAGAACTTCCCTCAGACGCGCGCGAGCTTCGAATACCCGTGCTTTACTCGTTCCTTCGGCGACGCCCATCATTTCGCCGATCTCACCGTGCGTGTATCCCTCGACGTGATACAGCACGAACGAAAACCGCAACGACTCCGGCAACGCGTCGATCGCTGCCGTCAGCCTCACCTTCAGATCCGGATCGGCATCGCGCTCGGGTGCGGCGTGGAGCTCGATCGTTTCATCGATCGGCCGCTCCCGGTCGCGCAACCGCCGGACCTTTCGCATCGCGTTCAGCGCCACTGATACCGCGATCCGATGCAACCACGTCCCAAATGCCGACTCACCACGAAAATTCTCGAGCTGATCAAACGCCCGAATGAACGCGTCCTGCGTCAGGTCGCGCGCCAACTCCTCGTCCTCGCAGATGCGAAAGACGAGTCTGTGGATTCGGCGAACATGCAGGTCGTACAGTTGGCGAGCAGCACCGCGGTCTCCGCCGCGGGCCTGCGCTACCAACCACCGTTCGTCCGTGCTCACCGAAACCGCTGCGGCAGTGGCGACATTCTTCATTGAGCTCGGAAGGTTGGACACGGGCTCGTTGGGAAGCGTTGGGGCGAGCGGGCGCGGGGCGCCGGAGCGCCGGGGAGCAGGAGGTTTTTGGGGTAGGAGAACTTTCTCACCGGATTCAACCCAACTGCTCCCCGGCGCCCCGGCGCCCCAGCGCTACCTGGGCAGTCTCTCCGGCAAATCCGCCACGATATAAGCCAGCACCGCCATCACAGCGACACACCGCTGCATCTCGGCCGGGTCCAGCTTGTCCATCGTATCGGCATCTGTATGGTGGTACCAGAAATAGCGGGTCCCATCCACCTCGAGGCCCGCGCCGGGGACGCCGAGAGCCATCATCGGGCTGATATCGGCCCCACCCCCGGTCGCGCCGAGGGAGTCGGCTTTGATCCGGGCGAACAATGCGCTGATCTGGCTCACGATCTTTCGCGCCGAATCGGAACCTGTGAACCCGAATCCGCGCGGGGCAAACACACCGCCATCGGATTCAATCACGAGGGAGTGTTTGTCTGCCTCCGCCTTATGCGCGTCCCGATACGCCTGGCCGCCGCGTCCGCCGTTTTCCTCGTTTGTCCATCCAACCACGCGAATTGTCCGGCGCGGCGTAAGGCCGAGCTTCTTGAGCAGGCGAATTGCCTCCCACGCAACAATGACGCCACCGCCGTCGTCCATCGCGCCCTGGCCGACATCCCACGAATCGATGTGGCCGCCAAAAACGACGAACTCGTCAGGAAGCGCAGAACCTCTGAGCTCTCCAACCACATTGCGGCTCGGAGAATCGGGAAGTTTGGTCGCGCCCATCTGCAGCTTCACACTCACACGTTCGCCGCGATCGATCATGCGATGGATCATCATCGCGTCCTCGACAGTGATCGCTGCAGCCGGAATCTTTTTCGCGACGGTCGAGTCGTAATTCATCGCGCCGGTGTGCGGCGTGCGCTGCGAATACGGCGTCACTGACCGGACGAGCGCCGCAACCGCGCCAACTTTCGCCGCGGCGCTCGCCCCACCGCTGCGATAGCGCACCGTCGCGCCATAGTTCGTGAACGGAACATCGAAGAGCACGATCTTGCCGCGCGCCTCAGCGGCTCTTGCCGTCAGATCTTCAAAGCTCGTGACAACCATGACGTCCGCCGTAATGCCGGCCGCCGGCGTACCGATGCTTCCGCCAAGTCCAAGCATCGGAAGTTTGGCGATGCGCGGACGCACCAGCGTCGCGGACTCTGTGCCGCGAACCCAGTGCGGCACCAGCGTCTTCTCGCCACGTACGCTGTCGAGTCCCTCTTTTTTCATTTCCGCGAGCAGCCAGTCGATGCCGCGCTCGAGCGCCGCAGAGCCTGACAACCGATTCCCCGAATAATCGGTGAAACGCGCCAGCTTATTCCACGCTGCGCCGTTGTCCGCCATCGCGGCGTTGATGATGCGCTCAGCGACCGCGCCATACTTCGCAGCAATCGGTCCGCTCGTTTGCGCAAACGCGAACTGCGGAGCCAACGCAAGAATCAGAATTGAAAGACGCATTGTCTGCCCTGTTACGTGGTTATTCGTCGGCACCCTCTCCCCTCCCCCCTCCACCCTCAATGCACCCTGCACTACGGCTCAACAATCGCCTTCACCACAGCGCGCTTTTCCACCGCAGCAAGTGCTTCACCAACTTTCTCGAGCGGATAGCGGGAGGAAATCGCGTCGGTCCACGGGAGTGATGCACCTTGCGCGGCGAGAAACTTCACCGCGCGATGAAAGTGCGAGTAGTCGCTCCCCCAGCATCCGCGGATCTCCACGTGCTTCTTGTTGATGTGCGTATGCGGATTGATCGCGATGTCACCGTGATCGGTGTATTGCCCTGCAATCACAACCCGGCCGCCATCGCGCACGAGATCGAGCGCGTCCACAACCGCGCGCGGATCCCCCGCGCCTTCGAGCACGACATCAACGCCGTGTCCACCCGTTATCTCGCGAACCTGTCGTGCACGCTCCTCGGCGGGAATCGATAGGTCAATCGTGTGCGTTGCACCCATCTTGCGCGCAGCAGCAAGCCTGTCTGCGGGCGCACCGATTGTAATGACAGGGTCAGCACCGGACATTCTGGCAAGCGCCGTGGACGCGAGACCCACCGGTCCTGCACCAAGCACCGCGACCGCGTTGCCGAGGCGAATGTCGCCGCGTTCCACCATGTGCATGGACGTCACGAGGCCACATCCACCCGCAATGAACATCGTTGGGTCGATCCTTTCAGGAATTCGCAGCAGCTTGATTCCCTGTTTCATCCAGATGTGATCCGCCCATCCGCCAAGCGGGCCATCGCTGACGCTATAGCTGATGCCGTACACTTTGCGGTGCGGACAACGCGTCGTCTGCTTCGTGACGAGACATTCATAGCAGCGACCGCACGTCTCGTGTACGTCGAGAAACGTGACGAGGTCGCCTTCCTTGAACTTCTCGCCATCGATGTCGGTCATCACGCCGCGTATTTCCGAGAGATGGCCAATCGATACGTGGCCCGGGATGATCGGGTATGGCACACCGCGAAGTTTGCCGTGATGCAGATGCACGTCGGTCCCGCACACCTCTGAGTACTTCGTGCGCATCATGGCCGAACCATTCTCGAGCGTCGGCCAGGGAATCTCCCGGAGCTCGATCGGCTTGTTGGGGGCGGGCATCACCGCCGCGCGAACAGTCTGTGTCATCCGCGAAAACTAGCGCACGTTTCATTCTTGACGACGCGCTACCCGCTTCCCCCTGCCCGCTACTCTGGAATTCCCAGCCTCTGAAACAGCATCGGCGTCGGATAGCTCAATGCCAGGTCGAAGTTTATCTGAATCGAGTTGACGATCGATCCACGATAGTGGGGAGGAGCGATGCAGGACGCCGTGTTGCCCGCTGCCAGGTCCGGGCACGGAAACTCGATTTCGATCACGTTGCCCACCCGGCGATACTGAAACGTGCGATACTCACGCACGGGGTCCCCCGGCGGCTGGTTCGGATAGGTCGGGCGGCTCACGAACACCTCCGTCCCGCCGCCATCCGGCCCGAAGCTCATCGTATCGCCGACAATTTCGACGCTCGTGTAGTCGCCGACTACGATCGTTGCTGGAACTGGCTGACCCGCGACCCGCACCAGCACGTACGAGTCCGGCGCGACGCTCAGTCTTGGCGAAGTGCCATCGTCATCACATCCGGCGATAAATACCAGAGCGAGAACAGCGAGGAGTCGATGCATCACGACTTTCATACCCGCTCCGGTCGGGACCGGTCACGCGCGTGTGACGAGTCGCGTTACTGCCTGAGCGCAAATGCCACCAATTTTGCGCTCGCGCCGCTACCGGTTGCAATCACGATGAACTGTTTTCCCGCGCGCGTTCTGTAGGTCATCGGATTTGCGTACGCGATCTGTCCCAGGTCGTGCTCCCACAGCGTGGCGCCAGTGCGGGAGTCGATGGCATACATCACGCGCCCACCTCCCGTCGAAAACACGAGGCCGCCCTTCGTCACGAGCGAACCTGGTGAACCTGCCACGCCGAGTTTTGGCGGAAGCGTCACTCCGGCAAGCGCAGGATGCGAACGAACATCCGGAGAATCGCCGAGTGGAATCTGCCATTTCGTTTCACCCGTGTTCAGGTCGATCGCGGTGAGCGTTCCATATGGAGGTTTGTTGATCGGCAACGTGCGACCGCCGCGTGCAGTGCCTTCCGGTCCGTCACGAAACGAAACGCCAAGCGACGACCGCCCGAGGTCAACCATGTACGGGCCGTCCACAGTGTCACTCGCTGCATCGCGTTTCCTGATAGTCCACAGCGCCGGCGAATTTGATGCTTTGATGTAAATCCATCCCGTTTCAGGATCGACGGATGCACCACCCCACCCTGATCCTCCGATCGCGCCCGGCATGACAGCCGAGCCTTCAAGCGAAGGCGGCGTGTAGAGTGGTCCGGTTCTGTAGTGCGCGAGCTCGGCGAGCGCAGCAGCCTTGATCGCGGGAGTGAAGTCGATCACGTCCGCTGCCGTGAGACCCTGCTGCGCGTACGGCGCCGGCTTGGTGGGAAACGGCTGTGTCGGCGACGACTCTTCACCGGGAACGTCGCTCTTCGGCACCGGGCGCTCCTCGATCGGCCAGAGAGGTTTGCCTGTCACGCGATCGAAAACGAACAGGAATCCCTGCTTTGTCGGAACAGCCACTGCGTCAACACGACGTCCATCGTGCGTTACCGTCAGCAGACTCGGAGGCGCGGGAAGGTCATAATCCCACAGTCCGTGGTGCGCGACCTGGAAATGCCATACCCGTTTTCCGGTGCGTGCATCGAGGCACACGATTGACTCCGCAAAGAGATTCGCGCCTTTGCGCTCGCCGCCGTACCAGTCGTTGGTCGGAGTTCCAATAGGCAGGTAGACCAGGCCGCGCGCACTATCGACGGTGAACGGCGCCCACGCGTTCGTGTGTCCGGCGTATTTCCACGAAGCTTCTTTCCACGTTTCGTTACCGGCTTCTCCGGCTTCAGGCACGGTCTTGAAGCGCCATACGCGCTTGCCCGTGCGCGCATCAAATGCCTGAATGTCCCCTGGCGGATCTCCCTTGTACGCCAGGCGATCTCCAACTCCGTTGCCAAGGATCACGATGTTGCCCCAGACGACCGGCGGAGAAGTGTTCGTGTAGTGCTCTTTGCGAATGCTTCGCGACAATCCGAGCGTGAGGTCGACTTCGCCACGATCTCCGAACGTTGGGACTGATTTGCCAGTCGCAGCATCGAGCGCAATCAGGCGCCATCGTGAATTGATGAACACGCGCCGGTCGCGCCCATCCGTCCATGTGGCGACGCCACGGTGGACGAACCCGGTGCCATTGCTCGGCTGTCCGTACGTTTTCCACGGCTGCGGATCAAACGCCCAGTATTCGCGTCCCGTATTCGCATCGAGCGCGATGACGCGATTGAACGCAGTCGGAAAAAAGAGAGTGTCGTGAATCGCCAACGGTGTTGCCTGGAACTGGCCGGGGCGCGCTGCTTTCTGCCCTTCACTCGCGGGAATGTTCTGCTCGTTCGCATTCCACGTAAACGCGACTTCGAGTGAGGCGACGTTCGTGCGATTGACGTTCTCGAGCGGTGAATACTTGAGCCCACCCGCGTTGTTCCCGTAGCTCGGCCAGTCAACTGACGGAACGCTTTGAACGCTCGTCATTGCCGGCTGCTCGCTGCGCGCTGCCCCAATCACGAGCACCCCTGCCGCGCACGCCATCGCCAGTCTCCACTCCATCATTCCCTCACCGATAAGTTCGCAAATCAGCTGCCGATTCGACGCGCCCTGCGTAGCCTGCCCCGCGAATTTCTGCGAGCAGTCCGTCGTCGTTCGTGCCCCAGAACAGCTGATGGTACATCACGAGGAGTTTCGCACGCGCTCGCGTTGCGACCTGCGCGAGCTCGACGGTCGATGTATGTGCACGCGCATGATACGCCTGCCATTCCGGTGGCCGCGTCTTGAATCGCTCTGCGGAGTACACTTCGTGCACGAGTACGTCGCAACCGTTGCATGCATTGACCAGTGCATCACCGGCGCGTGCATCGCCGCTCACCACGATGGAGCGGTCAGCCGTTTCGAATCTGTAAGCGAATGCGTACTTCCAGTCGCCGTGCGGTACGGCGATTGCGCGGACGACAACGTTGCTGTCGCGGAACACGACTCCCGCCTTCACCTCGTGCACGTTCACCTTGTAGCCCGTTTCGTTCGCCGGCTCGAGCCCATCGACACGATTGCGGATGTCTTCTTTGTATGCCGCCAGCAGGTGTTTCACCATGTCCTTCGTCCCGGGCGGCCCATACACCTCGAGCGGTTCGCTCCGCTCAAGCACCCACGGCGTGAGAATGAGGTCGGCGAGTCCGACAGTGTGGTCGGAATGCAGGTGCGTGAGAAACACGATTCGCAGCCGCGACGCCACGAGCGCGCTGTCGCCCAGTCGAGCCGCGGCCGCAGCGCGGCGCACGACGCCAGGGCCGGCATCCACCAGGTACGCGCTTCGTCCTGCAATAATTGCAACCGACGGACCTGACCGGTCAGGATCTGCGTTTGGCGTGCCGGTACCGAGCATCACGACGCGCGCATCCGACTGAGCTCCCGCAATGGAAGCGAACGGCAGAGCCAATACGCACACTCGCAGGAGCCTGCGCATTGGTGCTAATGTATTTGAGATCATCACCTGAAAATCAAACACAACCACGGACCACGCGGAACACGCTGACGCCAACACAGATCAAACAAACGCCCTTTGTTTTATCCGTGAGCCGTTTCCGCGCGCTCTGTGTAGTCCGTGGTCATGTTTGACCTGCGCGCGCCAAAACCCCGCCAATCGTGACCGACCGCCTCTACTTCGCAGATCCGTACCTGACCACGTTTATGGCGAAGGTCATAAATCGCCGAACGCTGAACGGGATGGTCCAGGTGGAACTGGATCAGTCCGCCTTCTATCCCGAGGGAGGCGGTCAACCTCCGGATCATGGCACCCTGAGCGGCGTTGCAGTTGTCGATGTTCAGTCCGAGGAAGATGGCACTGTCTGGCACACCATCGATAGCGACGTGCGCGTTGATTCCGTCGAGGGAAAAATCGACTGGAAAAGAAGGTTCGACCACATGCAGCAGCATCATGGTCAGCACCTGCTCTCCGCCGCGTTCGAAGAGTTATTCAACCTCAAGACTACTGCGTTCCACCTCGGCGCTGACTACGCCACGATCGACCTCGGCGGCGACGCTTCCGAAAAGCAGTTGCTCGCAGCGGAAGCGCGCACAAATGAGATCATCTGGCAGGACCATCCAATCAACGCGCGGTTCGTGACACGCGACGAGCTCGCCGCGATTCCGCTCCGAAAGCCGCCGACCGTCGAAGGTCCGATTCGTGTTGTCTCCGTCGATGGATTCGACCACTCTGCTTGCGGCGGCACACATCCGCGAACGACGGGCGCTGTAGGCATCCTGCACATTCGCCGGCGCGAACGGCGCGGAAGCGAAACACGGGTCGAATTCGTGTGCGGCGGACGGGCGCTGAACGATCTGAGAACGAATGGGGCCCTGCTGTCGCGCCTTGCCCAGTCATTCACCGTCGGTGTCGATGGAGTCGAGGAAGTGGTTGCCAGGCTCCGCGATCAGGCAGACGCTACTCGCAAGAAACTCGACGCGACAATGAAGGCGCTGCTTGCTCATGAAGCTCGCGATCTCGTCGCCCACGCTGAACGCGTTGCCGACACCCCGGTGGTGCATCTCGTGCGGCAGGACCTCACGCTCGATGACGCTCGCGTGCTCGCGCGCGAGGTCACGGCGGGTGGTGCGATTATCGTGCTCGGGATCGGCGGTGAAAAACCGCAGGTCATGATCGGGCGTCCGGCGTCTCATTCGCTCGATTGCGGAAAACTGGTTCGCGAGACCGTGGGACAGTTCGGGGGACGGGGCGGAGGTCAGCCCGCGATGGCGCAGGGCGGCATCCCTGACGGGACGCGGTTGAGCCAGGCCGTGGACGCGGCGGTGGAAATCATCAGATCGTAGGCCGGATTGCGCCACGGCAACCCTTTTCGCAGGTTATATGTCGAAGCTTGAGGCATATGGCCAGCGAACGATTCCCAATCCCGCAGGGCACGCTCGACATGCTGATCCTTCAGACTTTGTCGAAGGCGCCGGCACACGGGTATGCCATAGCGCAGCACCTGGAATTCATCTCACGCGACACCGTTCGCGTGAATCAGGGATCGCTGTATCCGGCACTCCACCGCCTCGAACAGCGCGGCTGGCTCAAGGCTGAGTGGCGCAATTCGGAGACGGGGCGCGAAGCAAAGTTCTATGCGCTCACCCGCGCCGGACACAAGCAGCTTGCGATTGAAAAGGAGAGCTGGGATCGCCTGAGCGTCGCTGTCAAACTGATCTTCGAAGAAGGCACCTGACGATGGGCCGACTCCTCAATTCATTTCCGTGGCGGCGCCGCCACATGGAAAGCGATCTCGCGCGCGAGCTTGCATATCACGTGGACCGCCGCACGGACGATCTTGTGCGCAGCGGCATGAGCGAGCGCGATGCGCGGCGTCAGGCCGAGCTCGAGATGGGGCGGCCGACTCAGATTGCTGAAGAAGTGCGCGATACATGGCGTTGGGCGTGGCTCGAGCACCTGACGCGCGATCTGCAACACGCCACGCGAACGCTGGCCCGTTCGCCAGGGTTTGCCGTCATGATCATCGTGACGATTGCCTTGGGCGTTGGCGCCAACGGCGCAATGTTTTCGTTTCTGGATCGGCTCTTCGTGCGCGCCCCTGACGGGGTGACCGCTCCTGCAGAGCTCCACCGCTTCTGGGTGCAGGATCACGACCGGCACAATCCTGGGAAGTACATGGTGTACACCTCGTTCCGATATCCACAATACGAGGTGATCGCTGCAGCCAATCCGGAAACCAGCATCGCCGCATATGACACCGATCAACTGCGGTTGGGAATCGGCGACGATGCAACAAATGTGAACGTAGCGTGGGTTTCGCCGAACTATTTCGCGACACTCGGTGTCGGCATCGTACTCGGGCGACACTTCGGACCTGAAGAGGCGCGCGTTGAAACGCCGACCCCGGTGGCGATCATCAGTCACGATCTCTGGAAACGGCAGTTTGGGTCGGACTCAGGTGTGATCGGGCGGGCGATCCACCTGAGCAAAACGAAATTCACGATCGTCGGAGTCGCGGCGCCATCGTTCACAGGTGTGAACGTGAACGCGATGGATGTGTTCGCACCCATCAACAACGACCCGGCCGGCGGTCAGTTGGGACAGCCTTGGTACAAGAGTTTCAATGCGTCGCTCGGGCTCATCGCGCGCGTTCCTTCCGGAACGTCCATCGATCCTGTCCTTGTGCGCTCGACCACGGCGTATCGCCACATGTCTCCGATCCCCGGTTTCGGTTTCGATACGGCAGCCACAATTCTGGCGGGACCGATTGTCGAAGCTCGCGGTCCTGGTGATCCGCAGCGCGAAGTGGCGATCGGGTTGCGCGTTGCCGGCGTTGCACTCGTTCTTCTGCTCGTGGCCTGCGCGAACGTCGCCACCCTGCTCCTCGTTCGCGCCACCCAGCAAAAGCGCGAGATCGCGTTACGCCTCGCGCTCGGTGCAACACGCGGACGCATCTACGCGCAGGCATTCACCGAGAGCGCACTCCTCGCCACCGCGGGTGGCGTGGTTGCGATTGGCCTGAGTTGGTGGGGAGGCACCGCGCTGCGAAAACTCCTGCTGCCAAACATCCGCTTCGCAACCGGTGCGCTCGATTTGCGTGTAGTAGGCGTCACGATTGCGATCGCGGTTATTGTCGGGCTCGTGAATGGCATCGCCCCGGTTATGCTCGCGCGGCGGCGATCTGTGATCGAAGCGATGAAGGGCAGCCAGCGGGACGGGATGTACCAGCGTTCCGTGCTTCGCAGCAGCCTGCTCGTCGTTCAGACAGCGCTGTCTGTCGTACTGATCGTCGGCTCAGGCTTGTTCGTGCGTAGCCTCGGCAATGTTCGCGCGATCAGGGTCGGATACGACGTCGACTCGGTGGTGTTCGCGTTGCCGGGGTACAGCAACGACGAGCGATTTTCATTCACGGAAGTCGGCCAGGCGATCGTTCGCATCGAGGAACGAATGGCGACCGAACCGGGCGTGATTGCGACAGCGCGCGCGAATTCCGGACCGATGTTCGGCTGGACGTCGTTCCGGATCGCGCTGCCTGGCCAGGACTCCCTTCCGCGCCTGAGTGGAGATAATCCGTACCCGCAGAGCAACAACATTTCGGAATCGTTCGTCGCGACTGTTGGAATGCGCATCGTCTCCGGTCGCAACTTGCGAAAAGGCGACTCGCACGCGGTGCTCGTCAACGAAACGATGGCGCAGACCTTCTGGCCCGGCCAGAACCCCCTCGGCAAATGCATTCTGCTCGATAAAGCTGGAGCGTGTACGGAAGTCGTCGGCGTCGTGAATAACGCACACCGCTTCACGATGATCGAAACGCCAAGCATGAACTTCTATTTGCCGACGGACGGCGGTCAGTCCGTCGTGTTGCGCATTGATCCTGCCCGGTGGCCGGCAATCGCTGCGCGGCTTCGTCAGGAGTTCAAGGCGGCGTTGCCAGGACTCGAAACGGTCACGCTGCGCCGCATGACTGACAACATCGACCGTGAATTGCGTCCCTGGAGACTCGGTGCGTCACTCTTCGTCGCATTCGGACTTCTCGCCCTTGTGACTGCAGCGATTGGTGTCTACAGCGTCATTGCATACGCAGTGAGCCAGCGGACGCATGAAATGGGAATTCGCATGGCGCTCGGCGCGCGCCTCTCCGATGTGCTCCGGCTCGTGCTTGGCGAAGGAGTGAAGGTCGTCGCCATCGGGGCAGTGCTGGGTGTCGGTATCGCGCTCGCACTCGGCAAGCTGGTCGCTTCGCTGCTCTACGGCGTAACGCCGAAGGATCCGGTTGTACTGGCCACTGCAGCACTTACGCTCATCCTCGTCGGAATTCTTGCCGCCCTGACTCCGGCCATTCGTGCATCGCGCGTGGATCCAGTGAACGCCTTGCGTACCGACTGAAAGCTCCTTTGAAAACGAAGAACACTTCTGGTTTCCTTCAAATCCCGAGGCTTTCATGACGTTGAAAACGGTGACAACTCTTTGTGGTGTCGTCGCTCTTCTCGCGACTTCGGCCGCCGCTGCGCGGAATAGCGACACGCGATCCGCAGTGACGCGAGAGGTGATCGCGGTCTACATCGGTTCTGTTGGAACTGATGGCGGAATGAGTACCGTAGTTGCTGATATGCGCGCGGCGCTGCAACGACAGGCGAGCATGGGCGGATTCCGGTTCATTGGCCGCGGCGTTTCAATCGACCCAACCGTGGAAGGCGGCATTCGCCATCTCGCCCGGCTTGGCACGTTTGATGAAATCAGTGTCGGCGGAAACTGGGGGAACTCGGCGGTGGTTCGGTATGCCGGCGGTGATTCGCGCAGCGGTGTACAGCTCGTACCTCAGGTGGTACTGCTTGAACGCGAGGTACGCGCTGACGAGCGGACTATCGAGTTCGGGCCGGAGCGTGAGCTGGGCCGCTTTACCGGTATCAACGGGATTGACGCCTGGGTCAAGCGCGGGGCACCGGTTGCGCGATAGCCGCGATCCGGCTGCCGATCATCCGTCACTCTCCTGACGCGCCGCGGGCACCGAGGCGCGTTAGGTTTGAAGAGTTGCACTAACTCTTCAGGAGCCGGAATGAGCATGAGGATGTCAGGTCGGGCCCTTCGCGTGTTCGCGGGTCTCGCTATCGGCGCGCGCCTTCTCCACGCACAGGAAAAGGTTGATGTCGCAAACATCGAGCGAATCAAATCCGAAGCGCTCGAGCGGTCGCATGTCATGGATATCACGAGCTGGCTGACCGACGTACACGGTCCCCGTCTCACGTGGTCGCCCAATCTGCAAAAGGCCTCCGAGTGGGCAATGGCGCAGATGAAATCCTGGGGCATGACGAACGTGCACCTCGAAAAGTGGGACACGCCGACCGGCATCGGCTGGCAGAATGAGCGATTCTCGCTCCTCGCCATTTCGCCGAACCCGTTCATCGTCGACGCCGTGCCGCGCGCCTGGTCCGCGAGCAGCAAGGGACGCGCAACCGGCGCACCTGTGCTCGTTCAGGGAGAGTGCCTTGCCGAAATCCAGCAGAAGTTCGCGGGCAAGCTGAACGGCAAGTTCATCATGCCAGCGGCGGCTTTGACGAATCCCGTTACGGAATTCAACAACTACGCGCGGCGTCAGTCTGACAGCGCGCTTGCTGCAATGCAGGCTGCGGTACCGCCGGACGCCAACGGTGGTGGCCGTGGTGGTGGCGGCGGCGGCGGCCGTGGTGGTCGCGGTGGTGCTGACGCGCCTGCTGCGGTTTCGGCCGCATGTCGCGCGGCGACCGGAGTGGCAGCGCGTCCCTTCAACGCGAACGACACAACAACGATGCGCTGGATGGAGAAAGAAGGCGTGGCGGCTGTGCTGATGGGCGGTCGTGGCGGAGCGTACGTCGGTGGCGACATCGCGACCGACAACGGCGCCTCACGTGTGAAGGGCGTAGCGCAGGTTCCGTACGTTCACGTCGCGACCGAATCCTACGGTCGCATCGCGCGCATGCTCGAGCGCAATCAGCCTGTCGTGCTGGAGCTCGACATGCAGAACAAGTTCTATCCGGAAAACGCGACAGCAGCCAATGTCATCGGCGAAATCCCCGGCACCGATCCAGCGCTGAAGGATGAAGTCGTGATGATCGGCGGACATTTCGATTCCTGGCACTCCGGTACTGGCGCGACAGATAACGCCGCCGGTTCCGCGGTGATGCTCGAAGCCATGCGCGTCATTCAGGCGCTCGGCCTCAAGCCGCGCCGCACGATTCGTATCGCGCTATGGACGGGCGAAGAGCAGGGACTCTACGGCTCGCGGTTCTATACACGCCAGCACTTTGGCTACGCCGATTCGACAGGAAACCACTTCACGCCTGAGCAGGCGAAGTTCGCTGCCTACTTCAACCTCGACAACGGATCCGGAAAAATCCGCGGCGTGTTTACGCAGGGCAACTCAGCTGTGCGCCCGATCTTCGACGCGTGGATGGGCCCGTTCAAATCGATGGGAATGGCAAACACCACCATCAACAATACGGGTGGAACTGATCACCTTTCGTACGATGCCGTGAATCTGCCTGGATTCCAGTTCATCCAGGACCCGCTCGACTACGGCAATCGAACACATCACACAAATCAGGACGTGTTCGAGCGCATTCAGCCGGACGACATGAAGTTCAATTCAGCGGTGCTCGCCGCGTTTGCGTGGCAGGCTGCGCAGCGGGATGAGAAGTTGCCGCGGAAGCCGCTGGCGACGCGAGCGCAGTAGGATCGGGGGAGCAGGGGAGCCGAGGAGCAGGGGAGCCGTAGAGTTCTACGAGCTCTCCTGCTCTCCTGCTCTTCTGCTCTCCTGCTCTCCTGCTCTTCTGCTCTCCTGCTCTCCTGCTCTCCTGCTCTTCTGCTCTCCTGCTCCCCGTCCCTACCCCCGCGTAAGCGGCCGGTACTTAATCCGATGCGGCTGCTCCGCATCCACGCCCTTCCGGCGCTTCAGATCCTCGTGATACGCGCCGAAATTTCCCTCGAACCACACCACTTCCGAATCGCCTTCGAAGGCGAGGATATGTGTGGCCACGCGGTCGAGAAACCAGCGATCGTGGGAGATCACCACCGCGCATCCCGAGAAATCGAGGAGCGCATCTTCGAGCGCGCGAAGCGTATCGACATCGAGATCGTTCGTCGGTTCGTCGAGCAGGAGCAGATTGCCTCCCTGCATCAGCGTCTTGGCCATGTGCAACCGGTTGCGCTCACCACCTGAGATGTTTGCAACCAGTTTCTGCTGATCGGCACCGCGAAACCCGAAGCTCGAGACATACGCTCGCGAGTTGATCTCCTTCTTGCCGACCGTGAGTGTCTCCTCGCCGCCGGACACTTCCTCCCACACAGTGCGCTTTCCTTCCAGCGTGCGAGTCTGATCCTGATAGGAGATGGAAACCGTCTCGCCGAGTTTCAGCGTACCTGAATCTGGCTGCTCGGCGCCCGTAATCATCTTGAACAACGTCGTCTTGCCAGCTCCGTTCGGCCCGATGATTCCGACGATGCCCGCGCGCGGCAATGAGAACGTGATGTTCTCGAACAGCAGCTGCCCGTTGAAGCTCTTCTTGAGATTCTCCGCGATTACAACGTCGTTGCCGAGTCGCGGCGCTGGAGGAATGACAATTTCGTTTTGTACGATGCGATCGATGTTGGCGTCGCTCGCGAGTTCTTCGTAGCGCTGCAGTCGCGCTTTGTTCTTGGCCTGCCGCGCGCGCGGCGCAAGGCGCACCCACTCGAGTTCGCGCTGCAACGTGCGTTGTTTCGCAGACGCCGCCTTTTCTTCCTGGGCCATGCGCGTCTGCTTCTGGTCGAGCCACGAGCTGTAATTCCCTTCCCATGGAATACCGCTGCCGCGGTCAAGCTCGAGAATCCACTTGGCCACGTTGTCGAGGAAATATCGATCGTGAGTGATCGCCACGACCGTTCCCGGAAATTCGGCAAGATGTCGCTCGAGCCAGAAAACGCTCTCGGCGTCGAGGTGGTTGGTTGGTTCGTCGAGCAACAGCATGTCCGGCTGCGAAAGGAGCGTGCGGCAGAGCGCCACACGCCGTTTCTCGCCCCCCGACAGTGTCGTTACGCCGGAGTCCCCAGGCGGGCACCGTAAGGCGTCCATCGCGAGTTCGAGCTTGTGATCGAGATTCCACGCGTCGGTCGCGTCGATTCGCTCCTGCACGCGAGCCTGTTCGGCGAGGAGTTTCTCCATCGCCGTGTCGTCCATTGGCTCCGCAAATTTCTCGGAAATGTCGTTGAAGCGTGTCAGGAGATCGCGCGTCTCCTGCACACCGACTTCGACGTTTTCCTTGACGGTCTTGTTGGGATCGAGCTGGGGTTCTTGCGAGAGATAGCCGATCTTGGTGCCCTGGGCTGCCCACGCTTCGCCGTTGAAGTCCTTGTCGATACCGGCCATGATCTTCAGCAGCGACGACTTGCCGGCGCCGTTGAGGCCGAGGACGCCGATCTTTGCACCCGGATAGAACGACAGCCAGATGTCCTTCAGAATCACTCGCGAAGGGGGGACTACCTTCGTGAGCGCTTTCATGACGTAGATGAATTGCGCTGACATTACCGCGAGATTTAGAGGTACGAGCGTTCGGGGGAAGAAAGCTAATGCCCTGCTGCGTAAGGCCATCGCAGCCCCGATCGTGGAATCCGATCGCCACCGTGCTATCGTATTTCGAAGGTTGGCCCCGACCTACACTGCTTCTGGCGAGGTGACGTGGATTTTTCCGGATTGGCCGAACGACTGAGCTCCAGTCCGCTTACGGCATTTCCCATGGTGTTTTTCGCCGGGGTTCTCACCAGCCTCACGCCGTGCGTCTACCCGATGATTCCGATTACAGCGGCCATCGTCGGCGGAACGACAACGGGGGACACCCCGCCGCCGCGCTCGCGCGTAGTACTCCTGACTTTTTCGTACGTCATCGGCCTCGCCATCGCATATTCGGTGCTTGGTCTCATCGCGGGCCTCACGGGGACGATTTTCGGCTCGATCAGCACGAATCCATGGCTGTACTTTGCAATGGCCAATCTGCTGATGATTGCCGCGTTTTCCATGCTCGACGTGATCCCGGTGCGCCTCCCGGGGTGGCTGATGCAGCGGGCCGCGACGGCCGGTACACAGGGCAAGGCCGGTGGCGCGTTCGTGATGGGCACCATGTCCGGCCTCGTCGCCGCTCCGTGCTCTGCGCCTGTCATGGCCGCCGTGCTGACGTGGGTTTCGACCACGCAAAGCGCGTTCCTGGGATTCGCCTACTTATTTTCCTTTTCGCTGGGAATGTGTGCGCTGCTCGTGGTCGTCGGACTATCTGCAGGCAGTATGTCCAGGTTACCCCGGGCCGGTGTATGGATGTTGTGGGTCAAGCGCGCGTTCGCGCTGATCATGGTTGCCGTGGCAGAGTACTACCTCGTGAAAATGGGCCAACTTCTTTTCTGATGAATCGATACTTCAAAACACTGCTGTTTCTTGCGGCCGCGACGATCACCTCCACCGCATCTCTGCGGGCGCAGGACAGCGGAATCGAAGTCGGCGCGCGCGCGCCCAACGTCGCGCTCGATGATGTAGGCGGAAAGCCCGTTACCCTTGCGGGTGTCATTGGCACGAAGCCGGTGGTGCTGGAGTTCTGGGCGTTCTGGTGCGAGAACTGCCGGGAGCTCGAGCCGAAAATGCTCGCCGCGCACGCGAAGTACGGGAAGGATGTCGCGTTCTACGGCGTCGCGGTCTCCATCAACCAGACCGCGGATCGCGCGAAGAAGTACACCGACCTGCACAAGTATCCGTTTCCGATGCTTTGGGACAAACTCGGAAAGGCCGCCGAGGATTACGAGGTTCCCGCAACGAGCTACGTCGTTGTGATCGACAAGACGGGAAAGGTCGTGTACACGGGTGCAGGCGGAAAGCAGGATCTCGACGCCGCCATCAAGAAGGCGTACTAGCGCGCCGCTCCCCGTTTACCGGCGAGGGGCAGATCGAGTAGCGGTACCGCCGGCTGCGGTGTGCGCGTGAGAAGTACGCGCACCTTGTCGATCACCAGCACGTCGTCGAAGCGCAGCGCGGTGAGCTTTCGTTCGCGGTCACGGGAGAGTGGCGGAAACATCGTCAGCGTACAGTGCGGTGTGAACGGGTAGCGCGCTGCGTGCGTCCTGACGCCGGACGTTTTCAGTCTCTCGTGCAACTCGCGCAGCGGCCCGTGTGGATCCAGCGGCAACACGACGATATCGCGATCTGGAAAGCGGTATGGGGCGCCGAACTTCAGCTCGAGGATCGGCGTGCGCGACGTGATTGGTTCGAGCAAGTCGCGAAGCTCGCTCACGGGAGTGCTCGCAACGATGGGACCGGCGCCCGATGATCCGATGAGCGTAATGTGCGGTGGCCACATCGCGATCAGACGCGGATCATGCGCTCGCTGAATCTTCTCGATTCGTTTGGCGAGCGCACCTTCGACATCTGCAACCACGAAAATGCCTGTGGGCTCCGGCATACCTCGCTAAACCCGCCACGACGGGCCGTCGGCGCGAAGTCCACGCACCGCAAGCGCGGACACGGCCTCAGCGTGCGCGTCGCCGACTTCCCCGCTTCCGAAGATCGGTGCAAGAAGGAGCGCACCAATCAGAGCGTGCGCGACCGCATTGGGATCGAGGTCCGCACGGATGTCTTTGCGTTCGATTCCGTTGGCAACGATCGATGCGATTTCTTCCGTTGCTTCACGCAGCGCCCCATCGGATACCGAATTGTCCCGGCGCGGATCACTCAGCGCGACGCGAACAGCGCGCAGGCCCGACTCACGAAAGAAGAGGCCCCAGCGACGAATGGAGTCGGCGAGCGCTGGGAGGGACGCGCCGGGCCGGTCAGGAACTGACTTGCGGGTGGGGCGCTCTGCCCGCTTCATCGCCGCGTCAATGAGCGCTTCTTTGTCGGGGAAATAGCGGTACACTGTGCCGACGGTGACGCCCGCTCGCTCCGCAACATCAGCCACTCTCGTCGCCTGAACTCCGCGCTCGGCGCACAGCTCCAGCGCGGCGGCGGCAAGTTCAGCAGGTCTGTCAGCAGAACGTCGGGACCATTTTGGCGGCATGTCGAACAAGAAGTAAAGACTTACTTATTTAAATGTCAAGACGAAGACTCATTGTAAGGCATTGTGGCGCAAAGGTTTTGCGGGCCCGCCGATCGACGGGCCCGCCGCATTTCCAGGGTTATTGAATCGTGAACTGCTTAATCATCCCATGCTCGAAGTGCATTTTGCCGTCAGAATTGTCGGGCAGGAAGCAGATCAGCGCGTAGTCGCCTGGGGTCAGGTCAACAGTGAAGTACTGCGTCGTTTTTGCGACGGCTGGCGCCACGCCTCCGATCGCGGATGCCGACAACGGACCGGCAAGGGGCTTCCCCGCCATCATGGTCTGCATGTCCTTCATGAAATCGTCCATCGTCTTGCCCGGCGCGAACTTAACGAGCTCGAGCTCATGTGGCTGGCCAGGGTTCGTTGTTACGGCGATGGTGTGCGTTCCCGCCGTGATCGGCCCGGCAACGCCGAAGATAAAGTCTGAGAGCGCGATTTCGAGGTCCGCCTTTGGAGCCGGCGCTTCCGCCGTCGTTGATGGCACGACCTTGAGGGAGCTGATCATCCCTTTCGCAACGTGTGGAACGCCGCCGGGGATGTCGACCATGCAGAAAACGACATAGTTGCCGGGCTGCATGTTGAGCGTGGCGTTCGACTGCGATTTTGGATCAGGTGCGTTCGGGCCGCCAACTGGAATGAGCCATGGTGGCGGCGGCGCGTGCTTCGCCAGAGCCGCCTTCGCTTCATCGAATGTCTTGCCGCTGTCGATTCGGGCAATGATCATGTGATGAAGATTCGGCCCGTCGTTCACGAGCCTGAATGTCGTAAACCCTGAGGGAATCTCCGCTGGGATCACATACGAGAAGTCAGACGCCCGGACCGTAATGACTGGTGGCGTCGGCGGCGGTGGCGGAGCTTGCTCCTCCTTGGCGGCGCATGCAGCGATGGCGCCAACGGCGAGGAGACCTGCGAGTCGCGAAACGGTTCGGCGGGTTGAGTTCATGGCCATGCGGCGGCAGAGGTGGTGGTTGAGAGTCCCGATGGTGCGTGCCTACGAGTGCAAAGTCAACGCCCTATCACTCCACCTCACGCCAAATAGAACTAAGTGAATATTTAGTTATTACTTGGACTCGATCTCCACGCTACCTCGCCTGACCCGTCCGTTCAGCATCCGCACCTCAGTAGAGCGGTCAAGGTCGCGGAGAAATTGCGCCTCTGCCGCGGCACCGAGCCCCGCGTCCTCGATATAAGCGTCCAGCTCGTAATTGATCGCGACCCCAAGGGGGTTCACGTCAGTCGATCCAATTCTGGTCACCAGGCCGTCCGTGATGGACATCTTCGCGTGCATCATGACGCCGTCCCATTCCCAGATCCGGATCCCTCCCCTCAGCAGGACCTTGTAGTAGCGGCGAGCCATCGCCGTGACCCATTGGTTGTCGTTCTTGTTCGGCACGAGGACTCGTACGTCCACGCCGTCTCGCGCCGCGCCGAGGATGGCTTCGACCTCGCGGTATCCGGGGATGAAGTACGCGCTGGCCAGCCAGATCGATTTGTCTGCCGCGACCGCACCAAGCTGGAGCGCCCGCGCCACCCTCGTCCTGCCGGGCATCCCTTCGACGACCCCGACGAGCGCCGGCGGGGCTCGTCTCGCGTCCACCTTCGCGCCCGCTGACTGCAGGCGCGCACGCCGTTCTTCCCTCGTGAGGCGCCGTCCAACGGCTAGATGCCACATCACCAGAAATGCGCGCTCGAGGTCCGATGCTGCCGGTCCTGCAATTGCAACCGCAGTGTCCCGCCACGGCGCGCCACTCCGCCCAAGGGCGCGCCACTTCCCCCACTGTTCGGCGATCCCGATTCCCCCGGTCACGCCGACTTTGCCGTCAACCACCAGGAGTTTGCGATGGTCCCGGGGGAGCACGCCCAGCCATCGCCTGAACCCCGGAGGGTTGAACACCCGCACTTCGCCGCCAGCCTGGGTAACGGCCTTCAGGCGTTTGACAGCCTTGAACGCAGAGCCAAACCAGTCCACCAGCACGCGAACCTGAACGCCGCGCTTCGCCGCAGCTTCGAGGGCATCGCAGAACCCGCAGCCCACTTCGTCGTGGTGCCAGTAGTACTGCTCAACATCAATCGACTTCTCGGCCTTGTTGATCAGTTCCAGCATGTAGCCAAACGTTTCCGGTCCGTCCACGAGAAGGCGCACGGAGTTTCCGCCGGTCACCCGCGCCGCGGCCACCCGCCACATCGCCCGTGAAAGGGACAGGGCACCTCCGTTCGCGGCCGGCGTCGGCAAGACCGCGGCGACTTTTTCTGCCTCACCCATTCGCGCACGATGCCGGATGGAGGTCATGAGCGGAAGCCCTCGCGCATAAGGCTCTTCCTTGCCCGCTGCCCCCTGCGCGCTGCCCGCTTATTCTCCCTCATGCTTTCAATCGACCTTTCAGGACGCCGTGCGCTGGTCGCCGGTGTCGCCGACGACGCGGGATACGGGTTCGCTATTGCCAAGGCACTCCGCGAGGCAGGCGCGACTGTATGCGTCGCAACCTGGCCACCCGCGCTAAACATTTTTTTGAATCTCATTGAACGTGGTAAGATCGACGAAGCGCGTCGCATGCCCGATGGGTCGTTGCTCGATTTCGAACGCATATACCCTCTCGACGCCATGTTCGACTCACTGGAGGACGCTCCCGCCGACATTCGCGAGAACAAGCGGTACAAGGACGTCGGGGATTTTTCGATCAGCGGCCTCGCTACCCGCCTGAAGGCCGACTTCGGAGAAGAGCCGCTCGATATCGTGGTTCATTCGCTCGCGAATGGACCCGAGGTGAAGAAAGGGCTGCTCGAAACGTCGAGATCCGGATATCTGACAGCGGTCAGCGCCAGCGCTTACTCCCTCGTCTCACTCGTCCAGCGCCTGTCACCACTCATGAAAAAGGGCGGGGCGGTTGTCTCGCTCAGCTATCTCGCGAGTGAACGCGTGATTCCCGGATATGGGGGCGGCATGTCGACCGCCAAGGCCGCGCTCGAGAGCGATACACGTGTGCTCGCCTACGAGGCAGGTCGCGCGAAGGCCATTCGTGTGAATGCGATATCCGCCGGTCCGCTCGCGTCGCGTGCCGCGAGCGCCATCGGAATCATCGACCGCATGGTCGAGTATTGCAGTCTGAATTCCCCGGTTCCGGAGGCGCTGACTGCGCGCGAGGTCGCCACCTCTGCGTCGTTTCTGTGTTCACCCCTCGCGTCCGGAATCACCGGCGTCACGCTGTACGTGGACAAGGGATACCACGCGATGGGGATGGCGGTCGCAAACATGCCCGGCGCTTAGTCGCCGGTATCGAGCCCCTTTCGGAGCATTTCGACAACCTCTGCGTGTGCGCCCTCGTACACGTGTCGCAATTCGCCGACACGTGTGAAACCGTGCCGGTTGTGAAACGCTGCCGTCTCCGGATTTGGAGGTACGAGGTTGATTTCAGCCAGAATGCATGGCCAGCGGCCGCGCGCGAATGAAGCCATATCGTCATACAGGGCTGATCCGAAGCCCAGGCGTCGCGCGCGGGCCGCTACCGCGATTCGGTCGACGTACAGGAACTGGTCGAATCGTTCGCTGAACCACTGATAGTTCGGGGAGCGGTACCCGGTCCCTCGCTCCAGACCAAGCAGAAACGCAGCGATACCCTCCGTATCCGTAACAACACGCGCATACGTTGCATGTTCGACGAGCCACCCAAGTGATTTCGGGTTCTGCTCGTTCATCGCCGGGACCGTCGCATTGTTGATCGCAACGATCGCCTCGTAATCGGCGGGCACGATGTCCCGTATGTGTGCGTCAGTGCGCATCAGCGGCCAATGGTGTCCATGGGTTTAGATTAGTCGCTCGCCACAGACGACGCGGCCGCATGAATCCCTCGTCGAATCGCCGGCGTATTGACGGCTCAGTGGCCGATAACAGTATCCGATCGCAATGTCGCGAAATCGCTGGATAATCGTCGCGGTCTCTTTTGCCGCAATGATTGGTGTTTCCGTGTACGTCGTTCGCGGCGCCATGGGCAAATACGGCACGCTCCCAATGCTGCCGTGGTGGTCCCACGCGCTGGCGTTCGGATTCGTGCTTCTCGAAGCGCTCTCGCGTTCGATCAAGATCCAGTGGGGTGCGCACGCGTTGCACATCCCGATGACCTACGGCCTCGCCGTTCGCACGAGTCTGGGCGGCGACTTTGCTTCATGCCTTACCCCCTCGCGGTCAGGCGCCGAGCCCGCCCGCTTCTTGGTGCTCGCCGAGTCGGGCATGCCGACGGCCAGCATCATTCTTGTGTTGTTCCTCGAGCTGCTGATGGAAGCGGTCACGTTCAGCGTTATCGGTATCGCTGCGTGGGTCTATTTCGGGGGCACGGGAGCGGTCCTCGGCATGTTCTCGACGATCATCGTCGGGTATGCGCTGCTCCTGTTTGGCATCGGGGCGTTCGGCCTCCTGCTTACGCGGCGAAATGCGAAAGGCCCGCCGCCGAAGTGGACGAAGACGTTCCGGATGCACGCCGGTCATTGGCGTGGAATCCAGTTGTCACTGCGTCACCTGCGCGCGAGCCTCGCGGCCATCAAGCATGCAAAGCTCCTCAAGCTGACGCAGTCATTCCTCGCGTCGCTCGTGCACGTGTCGGCGAAGCTGGCCATCCTCCCTGTCATCGTTTGGGGGATCGACCGTACCGTGAAGCTCGGGGACATGGTCCTGTACCCGCTGGTCCTGTTCTACGGCGCTTCCGTGGCTCCTGCGCCGGGGGGAGGCGGGGCGATCGAGTTTGGATTCAAGCATTTCTTTGAACCCGTCCTCGCAGGACCCGTCCTCGCGTCCGCCCTGATCTGGTGGCGTTTTTACACGCTCTACATGTACATCATCCTCGGCGCCCTGGCCGGGGGCGCAACCGTTCTGCGCGCCGTGAGCTCTGACAAGCAGGGAGCGAAGGCGTAACCCGAACAACTCCCGGCGTACCAGAACGCTGGGGCGTGTGGCTGCGTAGGCTAACACATGCTCTCTTGCCGACGTCTGCTCATGTAGTTGGGGCCACCAGTCTGCGCGCGGTGCGCCGTATGTGAGCAGGCGTGCCAACCGTGAGGAATCGCGCCTGTGTCCAACTGTCAGTCCAATCCGCTCACTTCGAACAATCCTGTCATGAACGTCACATACGCCCGCTCCCGCGGCGGCGCCACTCGTCGTCGGTCTGGCTTTACGCTCATCGAAATTCTCGTTGTCATCGTCGTTATTGCGATCCTGGCGACCCTGGTGGCTCCCAACGTCTTCCAGCATGTCGGAGCGGCGAAATCGGCGACGGCAAAGTCGCAGATTGAAATGCTGACATCGGCCCTCGACGCATACCGGCTGAGCAACGGGAGTTATCCGAGTACGGAACAGGGACTGCAGGCCCTGTACGAGCGGCCATCGATCGATCCGCCGTCGAACTGGACCAGCCCGTATCTCCGAAAGCCGGTTCCGCTCGACCCGTGGGAGCACGCGTACATCTATGTGTATCCCGGCCAGCAGAACCCGAGCGGATTCGACCTTTATTCTTACGGCGCCGACGGACTCCCGGGCGGTGAGGGCGAAAACGCTGACATCGTGAGCTGGCAGTAGCCGACCAGTCCCGGCAAAGCGACGATGCCGACGTACGCGTACAAAGCGGTTGGGGGAGACGGAAAGCGGCTGCGTGGTTTTGAGCACGCCGCGAGTCCGGGCGCTCTCACGCGCACGCTCGAAGAGCGCGGATTGCTCGTGCTCGACGTGGGCGACGCTGCATCTGACGCGGCCACCGGCAACAGCAAATTCAAGTTTGGATTGCGCCGTGAAGTCCTCGAAGTCACACGCGCGATGGCGGCCCTTCTTCCTGCGGGCATGCCTCTCTCGCAATCGCTGAATGCGGCCACCGGCGTTGCGTCCGGTGAAGTGCGCACGGCGCTTCAGGAAGTCCGTGCGCGCGTCGAGCGCGGCGAAATGCTGTCCACTGCGCTCACCGGATATCCACGGCTGTTTTCGCCGATGTACATCGGCGTTGTGAGAGCGGGTGAGAAGAGCGGCGATCTCGACGCAGCGTTCCTGCGACTTTCGACGCAGCTCGAGCGCGACGAGTTGTTGCGCGGTCGTGTCTTGTCTGCCGCGATCTATCCGCTTCTGCTTGCGTCAGCTGGCACCGTCGCGGTGACCATTCTGCTGTTCTTCGTACTCCCACGTTTCGTTGGCCTCCTCGCCGGTACTGGCGCGAAGCTTCCGACATCGACGCGGCTTCTCCTCGGTCTCTCCGCATTGCTGCATCAGTTCTGGTACATGCTGATCCTGATTCCGGCGGGGATTGTTCTGTTGATCACGTGGTTCCGGCAGTCGGAAGAAGGACGCCTGGCCGCGTCGCGCATGCTCCTCGGTTTGCCACTCGTAAGCACGTTGCGCAAGTACGCGCTTGCCGCGCGGTTTGCGCGTCTGGTTGGTGTGCTCCTTGGCGGTGGTGCGCCGTTGCTCACGGCGCTCGACGATACGGTCGAATCCCTCGGCGATCCCGTCGCGCGGAAGGATGTCGAACGCATTCGCACTGTTGTTCGTGAGGGAAGCTCCCTTCGCGCCGCGGTCGCGGCCAGCGCGATTTTCCCGCCTCTGCTTGCACAGCTGATCGGTGTCGGCGAAGAGGCGGGGCGTTTGCGTGAGTTCCTCCTCAAGGCCGCGGAAATTTTCGAGGAGCGCACAGAGCGCGCGACTCAACGTCTGGCGACGCTCGCCGAGCCGGCAATGATCGTGATGTTCGGCGCGGTCGTCGCTACCATCGCGCTCTCGCTCCTGCAGGCGATCTACGGCATCAACGCGGGAAGCTTCAAATGACCCGCCGGCGCGGTTTCACCCTCTGGGAAATGACGATCGTGCTCGCCCTCGTGGCGCTGAGTGCGGCGCTCGTCATTCCCAACTGGGTCGACTTCGGCGACAATCCGTCGGTCGCGCCGGGCGATGCCATGGTTGCACTCCTTCGTGACGCGCGCAAACTCGCCATCGAGCAGTCGCAGACTGTGCGCGTGCAGATCGATCCCGCTGCACTCTATTATCGCGTGGACACCACCGGCGCATTCGGGACCGGCTTCTACGCGGACGGCACGCTCGCGATGAGCACGTACGAGACGCTCGAGACCAACCTCAAGCGGTTGCGGTACATGTTCCGCCCGTCGGGAGCGGCGCTTGGAGATACGGTTGCGGTGCACGGCGGTGAGTACGCCGTCATGGTCGCTGTCGATCCGTGGAGCGGAAATGCGGTGGTCTATGCGCGCTAGACGAGGCATCACGCTATTCGAGGCCGTCGTCGCGATTGCGATCGTCGGCATCACGGCGATCAGCGCGCTCGCAGCAGTCGGCTCCGAAATGCGCACGGCCGAGCGTGCACGGCGGGCACTCGTTGTATCGGCGCTCGCTACTGAACGAACTGCGTTTCTCTATCTGATGACCGATCGGGACCTGCTGAATCTTCCGGACTCGATCGCCGGCGGCGTGTTCGACGCTCCAATGGATGAATACTCGTGGACCACGACGTCGACTCCGAATTCCGACTACGCCGGTCTTTACGAAACGACGGTGAGCATTCTCTGGCAGGAAGGGACGGAAAAGGGCATCTACGTCACCCACGGCGCGCAGTATCGGACGCCACCCGCCATCAGCGCGGCGGTGCGACGATGAGAACCTCGATGCGCCGCGGCATGACGCTGATGGAGTTGACCGTCGGTGTTGCGCTGACCGGCATGATGGCAATAATTGGCGCGGCGGCATTCACTTCGATCATCGACCACCGTCGCATGATCCTCGAAGCGACGATCGAGACGGAACGCGCGGCAGCGTTGCGCGACATGCTGCGCTCGTGGATCAACTCCGCGTCGATTCAGATCACGACGACCAACGCGCAGCAGACACAGTCACGCACGTTCGGCGCCAGTGGTATTCAGATGAGCGTTACGACCACGCGCATCAATCCGATCACCGGTAGCTCGTCCACGCCCGTCGGTGTAACCGCCGCGGTCTCGACGGGGGAAGAGCTCACGTTCATCACGAACGCGCTGACACCGGCGCTGACACCGCGAACGCGGGTGCGTCTGTTCGTTGATGGCGACCCGGCGACGCCGGAAGTCGGATTGACGATCGAGTATCAGTCGTCGACCGCTGCGCCACTGCAGCGCATGCAGCTCGATTCCACGATCGTTGCGATGTCGGTGCAGTTTCTCGACCGAACCACGAATCTCTGGTACTCCTCGACGCAGGCGGCAACGATTCAGCCTATTGCGACGCGCATCTGGTTTCCCGCGTCTGACGATGTCTACGTGCCGCCGTTGCTTCAGTATCCGATGATATTCGTGATCGGTCAGACCGCTGCCCAGCAGGCCACCACGCCGCAGCGTGGAGGTGCACCGTGAGCAACCGCCGCGGAATGGCGCTCCTTGCGGCACTATGGCTGATCGTCGCCATCAGTGCTGTCGCGCTGCAGTTCTCGCTCACGGCGCGCGAACGGCGTGTGATCGGCCTCGCGGCGGCGGATCGTGGCCGCGGCATTGCGCTCGCGTCGGGCGCGTTGTCGGTGATGCAGGCGCGCATGGAGTACGACCTGCGCAATGGGCCAACCGGTCAGGCGGCGAATGCGGCAATGAGCGCGGCTGACCCGTGGTTCGCCGTCGACTCGACCTACACCGGCCCTGCGTACGTTGACAGTCTTCCCGTCGATGTTGTCGCGCATGATCTCGGGACGATGATCAACATCAACGTCGCGCAGGAGAACGATCTGCGACTCCTGTTCGGCTATGTCCTTGGCAATGCGAGCACCGCCGATCATCTCGCGCAGGCGATCATGGATTGGCGCGACGTCGATGAAAATCCGCGACCGAATGGCGGCGAGGCGGCGGAGTACGCCGAAGACGGCCTTCTCGCATTCCCGACGAACGGCCCGTTCCGCGAGGTCGACGATCTCGCGGATCTCATGGGGATGACCCCGGATATTCTCGAGACGCTGCGTCCCTACATCACGACGCACGGCGAAACCCAGGCGCGCATCAATCTCAACTCGGCGCCGGAACCGGTGCTGCGCGCGCTGCCGGGCATGAGCGATGTGATCCTCGCGAACATCCTCTCCATGCGCTCGATGGGGAGTCGCATCACGTCGGTCAATCAGGTGATGAATGCGGCGACGCGTGGCGTGCCAACCGGCGGCGGGCGTGGCGGTCAGCCAAATCCGCAGCAGCAGGCCATTGATCGTACCACCGAACAGCTGGTGGCCCGAACTACCGTAAACACAACGGATGTTGAATTGACTTTTTATGTGAGAGACGCCGCGCGCGCACAGCCTCTGCGCCTGATTGCGGTTGTGACGCGTAACGGAACGCGCGCGGGGGTGTCATGGCAACTTTGGTAGCGGCACGCGGGGCGCGTCCGCGCGTTGGTGTGGCCATTTCGCCGGATTCTCTCTGCGCCGCGGTGCGTCGTGAGGGACAATCGCGCGTCGAAGCATGGCGCGTGCCGATCGCACCGCTCAACGGTGATGGCACGTCCTGGGCCGGTCTTGCTGAAGCGCTGCGAATGCTGGCACGCGAGCTTGGCGTCAGCGACGGTCGGTTGACCGTGGCGTTGATGCCGCCCCTCGCGGAAGCGCGGAGCGTCGATCTTCCACAGCTGCGCGACGAGGAATTGCAGCAGCTCCTCGCGCGCGGCGCGGGAAAGTATTTTGCGACAGCGCGCGGGCAGCAGGTTGTTGGCGCGGTCCGCGCAGGGGCGAGAACGAAGGCTGCCACGGCTCCAGTGGTCGCGGTCGCGGCAGGGGCGCGTCTCGTTGGCGCAATTCAGGACGCGGCCACGGCCGCCGGGTGGGAGCTCGAGAGCATTATCCCTGCTGAAGCCGCATGGAGCGCAGCCGCCGCTCAGACAAGCCGTCGCGGCAGTTCACAGCTCCTCGTCGCACAATCAGACCGAACGGATCTTCTCACCATTCGCGACGGTCGGCTCGCTGGCATTCGCAGATTCCGCACCGGTGCCGAAGATGCGCGATTGATCGCCGACGCGTTTCCGTCGGGCGCGCGACAACTGGGCATGGTCGGCAGCACAGAAGCACGGCGTGAAGTCGCGCGCGTTCTCGCGGGGCGCGGGCTTGCAGCAGAGTCGCTCCCCGGAGTGGCGCCCGAGCTCGCTGACAGCCCCGACTTTCTCGCCGCAGCATTTGCGACGCCGCTCGCTGAGCCGGCGCTCGTTACGGATGCGATGCGCCTCGCGCAGCAGGCTCGCATAAGGACTGTCACAACCAGACTCGCGATAGCAGCAGCGGTGCTGTTTGCGGCAAGTCTTGGCTTCGAGTGGTGGGGGCTCAGGCGCGAACTCAACTCAGTGAAAGCCGAACGCGCGTCACTCGCGTCGCAGATTTCCTCGACCCTGGTCGGCCGCACGACAGTCGAGATTGCTTTCCGGCAGCTTGCAGCGCTCGGCATCGAGGAACGTGCGGCGCCGCATTGGTCGGGCGTCGTGGCAGGACTCAGCCAGCGGTTGCCCGGCGATGCGTTCCTCACTGGCTTCCGCGGCAGAGGCGACTCGGTGTCAGTTGACGGTCTCGCGGAGCACGCAGCACCGGTGTTCGATGCGATCGCCAAAGTCCCCGGTCTTACCGGCATTCGTTCCGCCGGACCCGTTCGGCTCGAAACACCCGAGGACGGTCCGCCGATGGAGCGTTTTGCAATTGCGGCTCAGGTTGCGTCGGCCGTGAAAAGGCCCGACCCAAAAACTGCACCGAAGCCGGCCGCGGCCCGGGGAGCAAAATGAGCCTCGCAACCATGAACACGCGCGACCGCCGCGCATTGATGCTCGGCTTGTTCGTTCTTGGCCCGGCGCTCGCATACATCTGGGGCGTCAAGCCGCTGCTCGCATCGTTCAATCGAACGCGCGATCAGATTTTCGATCAGCGACAACTGCTGGCGCAGGAAAAGGCGGCCGTAGCCGCGGCGCGTCAGAATCCGGATTTGAAGCGGATTGCGGATTCGGCAATGCACGCGACGGCGACCCGTTTGTTCGAGGGGCGCGATGACGTGCAGGCAAGCGCGCAGCTCGCGTCGCACCTCACGGAAGTCGCTCAGCGTAGCGATGTACTCCTTCAGAGTGCGGGAACGCGTCCAACCGAACTCGTGAATGGAATTCGGACACTCCGCGTCGAGATTCGCGGCGAGTCGGACATTCGCGGACTGCTCGAGTTCCTGAAGGCGCTCGAAAGCGGGGAGAAGCTGCTGCGCGTGGATCGGCTCGATATCTCGCGCTCCATGGCCGCGGCAGAAGTTGAAGGCGTCGAGCCCCTCGCCGTTGCAGCAACGATCGTCGGTTTCGCGATTCCCGATTCCGCCGCGACCGCTTCACCAGTGCCGCAGGGACGCGGCGGGCGCCCCGTGCCACCACGGCCCGCGCCGGGAGTGCGACGATGAACCGCGCCATGTTCAACGCGCGTTCGGTGCAGATCGCGCTCGGCGCACTCGTCATTGCGCTTCTGTTGTCTGCGTGGACGGCATCGCGTGCGTTACGAATTGATCCGACGGAAGCGGCACCGCCTCCGAGTTTTGCAACCGCCGATGCGCTCGCAAAAGCGCCGATGGTGGTACCGATTGATGTGGGTGCGACCGTCGGCATGAACCTCTTTTCGCCCGAACGCAAAGCACCCGCGCGACGCTACAGCCTGTCGGGCTACGCGCCGGCCGTCGCCGTCGCTCCGCCCGCGAAACCGCTCGTGCTTGGAACCGTCGTGGCGGCGAACAAACGCAGCTTCGCCATTTGCCGAATGCCTGACGGGCCGGCGGGCGTCGTGTATGTCGGCGACAAGGTCGGCATGTACACAGTGAAAACCATCGAACGAAACCAGGTCGTGTTCTCCGCTCCAGGTGAAGAGCCGTTCGTGGTCAATGCGAGCAAACAATAAGAGATGAAATCCATGAAAATGATTTTGCGCGCTTTCGTGATGACGGCGGTAGCGGCGTCGCTACTCCACGCACAGGGCGGACGCGGTAACCCGCCACCGACGCGCGGTGACACCGGCGTGAGAAAAACCCCCGACGGTCAGGTGCTCGACTTCCGCGAGCAGGACATCTCGATCGTGCTCAGCGCGATCGCCGAGGCCGGCAACGTCGGACTGCAGATCTCTCCCCTTGGAACCCCACCGATTCGCGTCACACTGCGTGTCGCGCAGCAGATGACCAAGGAAACGGCGATCGATATGATCAAGGCGATCGCCGAGCGAAATGGTCTTCTCGTAACGGAAACGCCGTCGCTGATTCTCGTAGCCGCGCCGCCGCGCGTGGTGACGGCTCCGACGCCGCCACCACTTACGCCGGCACAGCAGGCACAGCTCGCGCTTCAGAATCGCACGCGGATTTTCAACACAGTCCGCCTCAAGCACGCGACAGCGAGCACGGTCGCGCCGTTGCTCATGAATCTCCTGCGCGGTGTTGGCTCGACGACGACCGCCGGTCGCGGCAACGTGCCAATCGGAGGCATTCAGGTTCCGGGTGCCGTTAACCAGCAGCAGCAGAACCAGGGGCGCGGTGGACAGGCCGGCGCTGCGGGTGGCGGCGCGGCAAATCAGGGACGCGGCGGTGGTGGTGGCAATCAGGTGGTCATTCCCGGTGCAAACGGTCCCATTCAGCTCCCCGGCGGACGTGGCGGCGGAGCGGCGGCGCAGGCGCTCGGACAGATTCTCGGCGGGTTGGGAGGCGGAGCGGGAGCGGCAAATCTCGCTTTCACTGACATCAACATCGTCGCCGACGATCAGACGAACTCACTGATTGTCTTCGCGACACTCGAGGATTTCCAGGCGGTTCAGCCGATCATCCAGTCCATCGACTTGCGGCCATTGCAGGTCCTGCTCGAAGTCACGATCGCGCAGGTCGAGCGGTCGAACGATCTGAATTACGGTCTCTCCGGTGTTGTCTCCAAGACCAAGCCGACGGGCGTGGGCACACAGACCCGCACTGACACGAACGCGCTGCTTCCGGGTGCCGCGTCGGCCCGTGACTTCATCACGCAGATTGTCGGAGGCAAAGGCGCCGTCAACTACGCTGTCGCAATGAACGCGTTGCAAACCCGCGGAGATGTGCGGGTGCTTTCGCTCCCGATCATCGTCGCACAGAACAACCGGCAGGCGGTACTGAACGTCGGGTCGCGCGTTCCGTTCGTCTCGGTCACGCAGTCAAGCGGCATCGATCCGGCCGGGCGCGTGCAGACGGTCCAGTATCAGGACGTCGGTACGACACTCACCGTGACGCCGACGATCAATTCCGACGGCTACGTCAACCTCGCCGTGACGCAGACCGCCGACAACGCTACACCGAGTCTGCAGTTCGACGCGCCCGTGATCAGTCAGCGCCAGGCGCAGACGCAGATTTTCATTCGCGATGGACAGACCGCGGTCTTCGGCGGCCTTGCAGATAACACGTCGAGCAAGACGACATCCGGCATTCCCTTCCTGAGCCGCATTCCACTCATTGGCGGCCTGTTGTTCGGAAATACACAGCGCAACAACACGACCACCGAGCTTTTTCTCTTCCTCACGCCGCACATCGTTTCCAGCGACGAGGATATCGATCGCCTCCGCGAATCGATCCGCAGTGGCAGCGAAATGCTCAAGGACGTCCCGCTCCATCGCGTGAATCCTGGCGGGGATACGATCAGGATCGGAGCGCCCCGCGATTCGGGAAAGACCGCACCGCCGCGCCGCCCGCCGCCGGATACGTTGAGCGTCCCGCGATCACAGAACACGCCGCGTGACGATCACGCGCCGTCTGCACCGTGGGTCCCGAGCCGGGAGCGTTTGTTCTGATGGAGAATGGAAACGGGGCAGCAGAGCATTCTGCTGCCGAGCTCCTCGACGTCGAACGGCTGACCGATTTTCTGTCGGCGGACTGGCTCGAGCAGCATGCGGTACTGCCGATGCGTGTTGACGGTGGACGTCTCACCGTTGCCACGTGGATGGATCGCGTCGATCCGCTCGTGCTCGATGATTTGCGCCTCCACTTTGGCGCCGATGTCGCGCTCCAGCATTTTGGCGAGCACGACCTGCGCAGCGCGATTCGTCGCGTGTACTCGCAGGACGCGACCACGGCCGAAGGCCTCATCGCCGGCATGTCCGGCGATACAGTCAATGTCAGCGGGGACGACATTGCGCTCGATGACCTCCTTCACCTGGCAAACGAAGCGCCGGTTGTTCGCCTCGTGAACCTCTTGCTGATCGAGGCCCTCGACGCGCGCGCATCGGACGTGCACCTCGAGGGCTACCACGACGGATTGCATGTTCGCTATCGCGTGGACGGCGTGCTGCAGCCGGCGCCGTCTCCGCCGCCGCATCTCACCGCGGCGATTGTCAGCCGCCTCAAGATCATGGCGGAGCTCGACATCGCGGAACGTCGCGTTCCGCAGGACGGCCGCATTCGGCTGCGCCTGCAGAACCGTCAGGTAGACGTCCGTGTTTCGACGGTGCCGACGTTGCGCGGTGAAAGCGTGGTGCTCCGTTTGCTCGACAAAGAGCGTGGAGTCATCTCGCTGACCGAGCTCGGCATGGCCACCGACACGCTCGATCAGTTCAAGGAAGTCATCGCGCGGCCGCACGGCATTGTGCTGGTCACCGGTCCGACGGGCTCAGGCAAGACGACGACGTTGTATGGCGCGATCGAAATGATCCGCACCGGACGCGAGAAAATTCTCACCGTCGAAGATCCCGTCGAGTACGAACTCGCGGGCGTTCCGCAGGTACCGGTCAACGAAAAAATCGGTGTGACGTTTGCGACGACCCTTCGCGCGATGCTTCGCCAGGATCCCGACATCATTCTCGTCGGCGAAATCCGCGACCCGGAGACTGCGCAGATCGCAACACAGGCTGCGCTGACAGGTCACCTCGTGCTGTCAACACTGCACACCAACGACGCTCCCACGGCGCTCACCCGCCTCCTGGACCTCAACATTCCGGCGTATCTGGTGGCCAGCACCGTCGACGCCGTACTCGCACAACGTCTCGTGCGCGTGATTTGTCCGAAGTGCAGAACCGAGACGCGTCCCGACGCGCGCGCGGCTCGCATGCTGGACCTCGACAAACTCGATCTGAAAACCGTGTGGCATGGAACGGGCTGCGATAACTGTCGTGGCACCGGCTATCGCGGTCGACAGGGCATCTACGAGCTGCTCGTGATGGACAGCGAGCTGCGGCTCGAAACGCAGCAGCGCCGCGGTTCGGAAGAACTTCGTGACATCGCAATCCGGCATGGCATGCGCACGTTGCAGGACGATGGTTTTCGGCTCGTGCGGGCCGGCGTTACGACGATCGAAGAAGTTCTCCGCGTCGCGCGCGCCTAGCCATTACCGCGAGCACAGCGCGCGCACGGCGACGAACGCGGGTCCGGCTGTCATCAGCGCGCCCGCGATCACGTTCGTCGAACCACGCAACGTGTCGCCGCGCGTGCGAAATGTGAGCTGTGTGGTGGTGCGCATGTCGGGATTCAGCCATTCAGCCACGATGGTGGAGTCATCTTTCATGTAGGCCGTGGCATTCTGAACTCGTGCCAGCAGCGGTGCCGGGCGCAGAGCACTGATTGCCTGGGACGGAGGAGCCGCAGACACTCTCGTCGGTGCTCGCGCACCGCCGAGATCCGTCACGACCGGCTGGGTAAAACGAAGAACCATTGATTGAGGCGCCACGCTTTCTGTGGCCTGCCGCGCCTCTCGCCCCGCCGTATCGATTCTGATCCAGCAACTGCTAAAGACTGAATCCGGTACAGCGAGTGTTTTCGCGAGTTCGGCTCGCGCAGCACTTTGCGGCGCGATGCCTTCATCTGCAACGCGTGCACCCAGGCCACCCCGCCCGCCTGCGCCGCGGCCACCACCGGCCACTCCTCCTGACGCGCCGCGCGCATCCGCTGTAGCATCTGCCGCACCGGTGGCGCCTGTCGTACCGGTCGCGACGGATTTTGCCGCTGACGCTACTTCGTTGGCTGCCGCAGCTGCTACCGGCGGCGGCGTTGCGGCCACTGCGTTCCGCACAGCATCACGTTCATTCGCCGTAGACGAATCGCGGCGCGCCTGAAATTGCGCCACCTGCGGCGGCCGGGGCGAAGGTGTCATCGCAGGACCTGTCGCAGCTGTCTGTCCTGAAACTGATCGCGATTCGGCCACCGCCGCCGGCGGGATTTCCTTTTGCGTCGCGTCCTTCACGGGCTCCGCAGTGCGGATAGCTGTATTGTCCCGATTGAGCCACAGACCGTAGATGCCAGCTACGAGCACAACCGCGGCGGCCACGCGCATCCACGGTTTACGCGCCCAGCTCGAGCCCGTCCGTCCCGTCCGTCCGGTCCATTCCGTCCGCGCGGTTGCCCCCGCTACCACACTTGGCGCCGAGTCCAACGCTCCGATCACTCTCGCGGTTGCCGCAATCAGGCCACGCGCCTCGACGGCCGCGGCGCGCCACGCAGCGTCCGTCGCGACGAGCTGCTCCACGCGCTGAGCTTCGTCTGGCGGGAGCTGATCTTCCAGCCATGCGTGAATGAGTCCTTCGTCAACGTGCGACATCTTTATGCTCCTTGGCTGCGCGCGTGGCGCTGCATCGATTCATACACTTCCACGAGCCGCTTGCGCGCTCTGGCCAGCGTCGTTCCAACAGAACCGACGGAGAGCCCGAGCGCCTCTGCAATCTCTTTGTAGTCGAGCCCTTCTTCGCGCATCAGCAATGCGTTGCGGTCTCGTTCTTCCAGTTCGTCGAGGGCGCGCCGCGCCGCAGCGCGTTCATGCGCCCGCTCGAGTGCGTCGTCCGCCGGTGGCGCCTGCATTTCCTTCGCTTCTTCGGCGAGAAGCGTGAGATGCTTGCGGCGGCGTGCATCCTTCCTTGCATCATCCCGAACAAGATTCGTAGCCACGGCGAATATCCAGGCGCGTTCGTTGGTGATGGGTCGTGCACCGCCCTCCTGGCGGAGGACGCGCAGGAACGTTTCCTGCGCGACCTCCTCTGCCCAGTCGGGATCACCCAGCCGTCTCGTCAGATACCTGACGAGCTGCGCGTGATAGGTCCGAAACAGACGCTCGGTGTCGTCCATGTTCTCCGTCTACCAGTCCCGCGCGATTGCTGCGAGCTCGGTGGCCGATAAACTCTCGGCGCCGTTCGTGTCGAGCTGCAGTGTGACGCTTCGTCCGGCAACGGTCACGCGTTCGCCGAGTGCAAACATCGCCTTGAGTTCAGGGAGCTTCTCGATCAGCGCGAAATACGCCGGTGAGAATGGTTTGACGCTGACGCGGCGCGTTTGATCCTTGAATCGCGCATCGAGCCACGCGCCGTTCTTCATGAGGAATGTACGATCCCCAATCTGGCGCGTCGTCGCTGCGTCATCTTCTTTACGTCCGCCACGGCCACCGGCGGCTGATCCGGATGCATCCGCCAGGGACTTCGCGGCGCGCTGATCTGCCGCGGCCCGCGCGGCCTCGAACGCTTGTGCCTGCACCGGCACCATGCTCGCTCCGTTCGCAGCGCGGGATTGCGGCGCCGCTGCCGGCGGAACCTGCATTCCTGGCTCGAGCACGAGGTAAGACGTCAGCTCGGTTGGAATCGAGTATTTCGTGCCGAGCTCGCGAAGTTCGTTGTCGAGCTCGCTGTTCGGACCTGAGCGGCGACGTTCGGCGCTCAGCCACCCCACGCGCTGCACGGCCCACAGCTTCGCCACGAATGAATTGTCGCGCGTGCGTTCGGGGAACGTGAAACGCTCGGTCCAGCGAACCGGACCGCTCGGCGAATCACCGACGAAGGTCAGCGTCGCGGGCCCTGCTCCGCGATATCGAACGAACAACGTCATGTCCTGACCAACGAAGAGGTCCTGCTGGCCATCGGGCTGGATCTGTCGAAGAGTGACGCCATCACATACCAGACGAATGTTCGTCGCAATCGGTGCAGTCAGTCGTTGTGCGACGACACCCACCGCATGCTCGACGTCCTCATTCGGCTGTACGAAGTGAGCGGTTCCACGCCCTTCCAGTGCGATGCGTTCGAGCATCGCCGCCTGCACGTCGGCGCCCACACCAAAGGTGAAGACTCGCTGTGCACCGTGACGCTGCGCAGCCATTTCCGCGAGGCGATCCGGGTTTCGCTCGCCCACGGTTGCCGTTCCGTCCGTCAGAAACAGCACGACGCCGAGCCGGCCGCGATGAACCGTGCCCTCGAGCGCGCGGTCCAGCGCGCCTTCGATGTTCGTCGAACCAACTGCCTTGAGATCGTTGAGCCACTTCGTGGCCGTTCGGACGTTTTCATCGGTGGCTGCGGTCCAGCCCTGCCTGAAGTCCTCGACATCCGTCGAGAACGACACAAGCCGGAACTGGTCGTCGCGCGAAAGTGTGCCGAGCAGCGTACGGCCGGCTGCCTTCGCCTGCTCGAGCTTTGCACCCTGCATCGATCCGGAGACGTCGATGACGAACGTGATATCGCGCGGCAGTGCGACGGTACGTCCAGCCGGGGGCGACAGCGTGATCATGGCGAATCCGTCTTCACCCGGGGGCGCATATGGCAGCGTGGTCAGCGTTGCGCGAGACGCTTCGCGAACGGGAACGAGCAGCGTGAGATGACTCGCATCGCCGCGCACTCGAACTTCCTGCGTCGCCGACTCATTCTGAAATCGCGGCGTGGCTACATCGATCTGGTGCGTGGGTGAATACGGAGTACCGTACATGTCGCCACGCGGAATGACGAGGACGAGCGACGGCGCCGTCACAGTCTCAAACGAACCCGCGCTTTTCCCGGCTCCGATGTAGTCAACGCGCAGAGCGTTGCCTTCACGCTCGGCGACGGCCCGAAAGCGTACGACCACGCGCTTTGTTTCCCCAGGGGCAATCGGGAAGATGCGTGTGCGCAGGAGACCCTGCCCCATCCATTCGACAAGCGCGGGGTCCCGCGACTTTCGAACGATCTCCTCGTAAATGCTCCGCGCGCGGTCGGCGTTGAGCGCTTCGCCTGCGACCAGTTCGCCGTTGATTTCCAGCGCGAGGTTTTCGAAAGCGGCCCCCCGGGGAAGCGGAAGAACGTAGTCCGCTTCTCCAACCGTGCTTCCACGATTCACGAACCGCTCTTCGATTTCATACCGGAGCACCCGTCCTTCGAGCGTCACCCTGACGTCACTGCCCGTACGGGCTATTCGCGGACCCATGGGCATGGGTCGGACGCAATCGGCGTTTGGCGGGCACGGCAGGGGCCGTACGATCTGCGCCGGGGCAGTGTAGGCTGTGAGTGAAATCAGCGAAAGAAGCGCGAGGGTGCGCATTGGGGGTCTCCGACCAGGGTTACCATGGAGACGTCATTGGGCGGCCGGACTTGCACACTTCGGTCCAAGGGCTCTCGTGATCGCCCTGGTAGGCGGCTAGTTTTCCCGTGCGTGTGCGCCACCGCACACTCTGCGCTCCCTCCCCACATCAACGACTGCGCCGTGGCAGACCCGCGCCTCGACGACCTCTGCATCAACACCGTGCGTACGCTTGCCATGGACGCCGTCCAGGCAGCGGAATCCGGACACCCCGGAACGCCGATGGCGCTCGCGCCACTCGCGTACGCGCTGTTTACCCGCCACGTCAAGCACAACCCAGCGGATCCTCATTGGCCTGATCGCGACAGAGTCGTGCTGTCATGCGGACACGCCTCGATGCTGTTGTACGCATCGCTGCATTTGTCCGGTTACGATCTTCCGCTCGAGCAGATCCGGCAGTTTCGGCAGTGGGGAAGCGCCACGCCCGGTCATCCGGAATTCGGACACACGCCCGGCGTCGAAACGACAACGGGCCCGCTCGGTCAGGGCATCGCGACAGCGGTCGGAATGGCGATGGCAGAGAAACATCTTGCCGCGCGGTTCAATCGCGCCGATCACACCATCGTCGATCACACGACATGGGTCATCGCGAGCGATGGCGATCTCATGGAAGGGATTTCGCACGAGGCAGCGTCCTTCGCGGGACACTTCAGGCTCGGCAAGCTCGTCGTGTTCTTCGATGACAACAGCATCACGATCGACGGGCGGACGAGTTTGACGTGCTCTGATGATGCGATGGCACGGTTTGCCGCCTATGGATGGCACACGGTCACGGTCCACGACGTCAATGATCTGCCTGCGATTGATGCGGCGATCGCTGAAGCAAAGAATGAAACTGAGCGACCGTCGCTCATTGTCGTCAAATCGGTAATCGGATTCGGAAGCCCGAATCGCGCCGATAATTCGAAAGCGCACGGCGAGCCACTCGGCGCGGCAGAAGTCGCACTCGCGAAAGCCAAACTCGGCTGGCCCTACACCGAACCGTTCACTGTGCCCGATGAAGCGCGCGCCGCCTGGGACGCGAAAGCAAAGGGCGCGAGTGTAAATGATTCGTGGCGACGCGCGCTCATTGCGTACAGCAAGGCGCACCCCGACGACGCGAAGGAGTTTGGCCGGCGCACACAGCGCGATCTTCCCGGCGGCTGGGAGCGCTCGCTCCCTGTATTCACGAAGGAGAATGGATCTGTTGCTTCGCGTGCGGCCTCGGGCAGCGTGCTCAATGCGCTTGCGTCAGTGCTGCCGGAGCTGGTCGGTGGATCTGCCGACCTCGCGGGATCGAACAACACCACGATGAAGGAAACGCCGGTGTTCGCGCCGAAGGATCCCAGCGGACGTAACGTGCCGTACGGGATTCGCGAACACGCGATGGCAGCCGCCATGAATGGAATGGCGCTGCACGGGGGAATCATTCCGTTTGGAGGGACGTTCCTCATCTTCTCCGATTACATGCGCCCCGCCATTCGTCTCGCGGCGCTGATGAAGCAGCATGTGATCTATGTCTTCACGCACGACTCGATTGGTCTGGGCGAAGACGGACCAACGCATCAGCCTATTGAACAGCTCAGTGCGTTGCGCGCGATTCCCGGCCTGACCGTTTTGCGCCCGGCCGATTCCAGTGAGGTCGCTGAGGCGTGGCGCGTGGCGCTGATGCACAAGTCCGGCCCGGTCGCACTGATCCTGACGCGACAGAAACTTCCCCTCATCGACCGCGCATTGTACGGCAGCGCGAGCGGTGTCGAGAAGGGCGCGTACGTGATTGCCGATGCGGTAAGCGGGCCGCCGCAGGTGTTGCTCATCGGCACCGGCTCTGAAGTACAGCTCGTGATCAGCGCGCGCGAAACGCTCGCGGCCGCCGGCATTCGCGCGCGAGTTGTGTCGATGCCATCGCACGAACTCTTTGCCGCGCAGGACCAGCGCTACCGCGATGAGGTTCTGTTGCCGGGAGTTCCGCGCGTCGCGATTGAGGCGGGACATCCAATGTCATGGTACCGATGGGTCGGTGATCACGGCGCCATTGTCGGCCTCGATCACTTCGGCGCATCGGCCCCGGCAGAACGTTTGTTCAAGGAATTCGGGATTACTGCCGAGCGGGTTGTCGAAGAAGCGAAAAAGCTGGTGCGCTCGTAGCGTCTCGTCCGTCCAACCGGTGGTTAGTTGACTCTCCCCACCGGCATCACATCGAGCTTTCGCAGTTTGGGAAATCGCCACGCAATTCCCAATACCACGGCGAGCGTTCCCGCACCTCCGACCAGTACTGAAGGAATGGTGCCGAGGAGTTTAGCGGCGAATCCACTTTCGAAAGCACCAATTTCGTTGGATGATCCAACGAACACGGAGTTGACTGCCGACACTCGTCCGAGCATGGGTTCGGGCGTGACGGTCTGAAGGAGCGTGCTGCGAATGACGACGCTCACCATGTCGGCGGCGCCCGTGATCGCGAGCATCGCTGCCGACAACCAGAAGTGTTTGCTGACTGCAAAGGCAATCGTCGCGAGACCGAATACAGCGACGGACATCAGCATGACGGGCCCATTCTGGCGCTGAATCGGTCGTCGTGCGAGCACGATGGCGATCAACACCGCGCCGGCCGCGGGTGCGGCACGGAGAATGCCGAGCCCTTCAGCGCCGACATGCAGAATGTCCTTCGCAAAAATCGGAAGGAGCGCCGTCGCGCCACCGAAAAACACCGCGAGAAGATCCAGCATTTGGGCGCCGAACAGCAGTCGTTCACCAACCACGAATCGAAAACCGGATAACAAGCTGTCCGCCACGGCGCCGACGAGCGGCGCGCGTATCGGCGACTGATGTTGCATCGTGTAGATCCAGCCCATGCCGATGGTCATGAGCGCCGTGTCAGCGGCATACGCAAACGGTGCTCCACCCGTGGCGTAGAGGAGCCCTCCAACTGCAGGGCCGATTACGGCGGCAAGCTGCCATGTTGATGCGCGCCACGTAATTGCATTTGGATACACAGCACGCGGCACGAGCTCGGCGCCGAGTGCAATTCGCGCGGGCATCAGGAAACTCCGCGCGACGCCGCTCACGATGATGACACTGTAAATCGCGGTAACGCGAAATCGCGTGGACGTGTCGTGCGCGACGGAGAGCGCCAGCAACGCGGCGGAACATACGACGAGCGCGAGCATCGACCAGAGCACCTGTCGTCGCCGATCGTTGCGATCGGCAATGTGTCCGGCCCACAGCGCGGCGGTGATGAACGGCAGCGCCTCCGCGAGACCTACGAGGCCGAGTGCGAGCGGATCGCCGGTGAGGTCATAGATCTGCCACCCGACGATCGTGCCCTGCACCTGTATGCTGATCGTGAGCGCGAGGAGTCCGAAGACGTACCGGCGGAAATTCGGATATCGAAGTGCTGCAAACGGATCGCGCTGCGGAGAATCCAATCGGGGTGCTTTGGAAGCCGGTTTGAGGGTCTATCGAATGTGATGTAAAACATCACGAAAACAGCCTAAACATGACGCAGCGCGCCTAAATGTGACGCAGCACGCCCATTTATGCATATGTCTGCATATGGGCTTTGCGCCGGACGCCGGTACCCGCCACTTTTTGATCATCTGCAGTAGCCATTACTCCCTCCATTCGCCGGTCCACTAACTCCATGCCCATTCTGGCGCCGTTCGAAGCGTTCGCTCGAGATGCTGTTGCGCTCAAGGTCGATGAAGACGAGACGCGATTGCCCGTGAAGTGGCTGGCCGCCGCGCAGATTGCTGCGCGCCTGGCCGATTCGCGGCCGGCGGAACGAAAGGCGCTGATGAGTACGTGGGTGCGGCAGCAGCACGAGGACGGCGCCGACGGCATCTGGTCTGCCTTGGCTGTGCCGGGCCTTCCGGTTCAGGATCTTCCTTCGGCGTCGGCGGCGCTGTGTCACATTGCCGCAGACATGGAACGCGGCGGTGCGCTCAATCTGGCGTATTCGACAGTGACGCACATGCGCATCTCGATGCTCGAGCGCGGACCGGCTGGAGCGCGCGGCGCTGCGACGTTCCAACAGGCGCGTATCCTGCGGCAAATGGGGTTGCTGGATGAAGCCAGCGACACGTATCAAGAGGCGAGAGAAGATGCGGTCCGCGCGCCCGATGCGAATCTTGAGGCCCGAGCGTTGCTTGGCTTGGCCGTCGTCGCCGGACATCGAGGTAATTACCCTGACGTCATTGCGTTCGCGAAGCGTTCACTTGAAGTGATGCCCTCGGATTCAGAACACGTCGCCGACGCTCACATGAACCTGATGATCGCGTTTATGGCGACGCGCGACAGCGCTGCCGCTTTCGAACACGGATGGCGCGGTTATGACGCTGCCTCGCGCGACGTCGAGCGTCGAGCGAGTATGGTCGCAAATCTTTCATCGCTCGCCCTGCGAAATGGACGCACCACCGCAGCGCGCCGTGGCTTTATTGCTGCCCTCGGCCTGACGCAACTTGAGCGCATCGCTCTACCCGCGCTCGGAGGCTTGGCGCTCGTATCGGCAACTACAAAAGACGTTCGTGAACTTCGGCGCGTATCAACGATGATTGACCGCGCCTCGGCCAGTTCCGCTTTGCCCTACGAGTTAGCCCGCGCGCGCTTCGAACTCGCGCAATCGTGGCAGCAAATCGGCGATCTCAAGAAAGCGCAAGAGAGCCTCACCACTGCCCGAGACCTCGCCGCTGCTCATGGGTTTCACGAGGTCACTTTCCGTTCGGATCTGCTCGCGGAGGCTATTGCCGCCGCGCAGAATACGCGCACGGGGGATTCTCGGATTGAGCATGCGATCGCTCGGTTCGACGAGTTGACGGTCGACGAAAGCGTACTTGTTGGAGCTTAGGTCCAGCTCCAAACGTCGCCGCGGCAAACCATTCCAGCAGCCGGCGCATCCTGCGCGCATGGTACGCTGAAATGCGTGGTATCGTCGGACGGAGCGGAAACATCACTGCAAGCGGTGGCGGCGGTAACGATAGAAGCAAACGCGAAAGCGCGGATTACGCGGCGAAGCACTTTAGTTCTCCTTGAGTTGGTCAGTTCGAATGAGCGAACGATGCAGGGATCCGGGCATGCCCGCCTACTCGCAGCCCGCACGAATGTGACTCAGCGCGCCCTTTTTGCGGCCGCGCTTCGCGGTCGCGTTGCCGTCTGGACCAGTTCATGTCCACCCACCGCGTTGTAGCCCTCGTCCGGGAACTCGGAGACCAGGCTCGACTCCGCGGCGCCCTTCGCGGGACAGGGGAGCTATTGCCGTGTCAGACCGCCAACGACGTTCTCAGTGCTCTCGCGGACAGGGGCGCCGTCGCCGTCGTCGTCGCCGCGTACGGCCCCTCAGTGCCCGAAGGCATCGCCCTCACCCGCGTGATGCGCGCCCGGCATCCGAGCATCCCGGTACTCGTCTACTACGACGCGCAGCATACAAACCCCCGGGAGTTGCTCGCGTTCTTCCAGGCGGGCGCAGCCGAAATCGTTCAAACCGGCAGTGACGATCTTCGCCGCGTATTCGCGTCGGTGCTCGCGTCTGCCGGACACCGCGTCAAGGCGCGGCAGATGCTCGACCAGTTGAATCCGCTCCTCGAAGCGCAGGCGCGTCCCTTGTTCGAGTACCTCCTCGAGCACGGTGACACGCCGCTGTCGATCGAGCAGGCTGCATCTTCGGTCGGCCTCGCGCGACGGACGCTCGAAAAGCGCCTGGCGAACCTCGGCTATCCATCCCCCGAGACTCTCATCGGCTGGTGCCGGTTGCTACTCGCGGCCCATCTCCTCGAGGACCAGGCGCGCACCTACGACGAGGTCGCGCTGCAACTGTCTTTCCCCTCTGGTATGGCGCTCCGGTCGATGCTCAAGCGATATACAGGAGTTTCCGGACGGGCCGCGCGCGAAGAGCCTGGTCCGGTTGCACTTATCCTCCGGCACCTCAAGGACCAGCTCAAGACGCCTCAGTCCACCAAGGCGGTGCGCAAACGCGTCACGCGGACAACTACACCGCGACGCCGGGTCTAAATCGCGAAATCGTTTCGGTCGGTGACCACGTCGAGTATGTGGTCGGCGATTTTCTGCATTTCGGCCGATACCGCCGCCGCAACACAGCCGCCGTCAACGCCGTGAAGAAAATGGCTCGCGTGCGTGATGTCCTTGTCCACATCGCGACAGATTCTCGGCAATAATTCGCCGGCCATTTTGGTGCAGTCCACCAGCACGCGGGACGCCGGAATGTCGGTGCACCGTTCCGCGAGTCTTCCGAACGCCCGCCGGGTGAATTCCCCTCTGAGCGCCACCTCGATTTTCGCGCAGTGCATCAGTTCTTCCTGCAGCGTGCGCTCCGACGGCGGGGCATCCGGCTGGATTTCGATTCCCCAGATCCGGTTCCCGGTCGCAATCCAGTGCGGCACGCGGCGCGCAAAAAAAGTTGCGCACTCCGTGGCGGTCTTCTGGAGTTCACCAGACCATGCATCGGTCTGACTTCCGAAGGCGTGCTCGTTCATTCCTGGCGGGCGACTGGAACTGGGTTCTGGGATGTTGAAATCTCGCCCTCCGCCCCGCTGCCGAACGTGACGCAGCGCGCACGAAGGTGACGCAGCGCGCCCTTCGCGTGTCCGGTGTCACGTTCGTGACAAATACGAGCTAGTCCGCGGCCGCGTTCACGCCTTTGGACGCCATCGAGGCAATCGCATCATCGATCGTCCGCGAGTGATGCATCGAGCAGAACTTCGGCCCGCACATCGCGCAGAACTCGGCACTCTTGAAATAATCCGCCGGTAATGCCTCGTCGTGATACTCCTGCGCCCGCTCCGGATCCAGCGAAAGCCTGAATTGTTCGTTCCAGTCGAACTTGTACCGCGCGCGAGACAGCGCGTCATCACGATCACGTGCGCCCTTTCGTCCGCGCGCAACGTCTGCGGCGTGCGCCGCAATCTTGTAGGCGATGACACCCTGTCTGACGTCTTCGGCGTTCGGCAGACCGAGGTGTTCTTTCGGCGTCACGTAGCACAGCATGTCCGCGCCGTACCAGCCAATCATCGCGGCGCCGATCGCAGAACTGATGTGATCGTACCCCGGAGCAATGTCGACGACGAGTGGGCCGAGTGTGTAGAACGGCGCACCGTGACACACGGCTTTCTGCTTCCGCACCTGCATCTCGATCTGGTCCATCGGGATATGCCCGGGCCCTTCGACCATCACCTGCACGCCATGTGTCCACGCGCGTTTGGTGAGCTCGCCGAGCGTTTCGAGCTCCGCGAATTGTGCCTTGTCACTCGCATCGTGCAGTGACCCGGGGCGCAGCGAATCACCGAGCGAAATCGTCACGTCGTACTGCGCGAGAATCTCGCACACTTCATCGAAATGTTCGTACAACGGATTCTGCTTGTTGTGCTTCACCATCCACACCGCGTGCAGGGACCCGCCGCGGCTCACGATTCCCGTCACGCGACCGTAGACCAGCGGCAGGTGTTCGCGGAGAATCCCTGCGTGGATCGTCATGTAATCGACACCCTGCTTCGCCTGGTGCTCGATCACTTCCAGAAAATCGTTTACCGTCGCGTCAGCGATGTCTTCCGCGCGCTCAGTCACGACCTGATAGATCGGCACTGTGCCGACGGGAACCGTCGACGCGTTGATGATCGCGCGACGAACAGCGTCGAGATCCTTTCCGGTGGAAAGATCCATGACGGTGTCGGCGCCATACTTCATGGCGAGGTTGAGCTTGCCAACTTCCTCGTCGAGTGACGATGTCACCGCCGACGTTCCGATGTTGGCGTTGATCTTCACCTTCGCGACGGCGCCGATTCCCATCGGCTCGAGCACGCCTGCGAGATGATTGATGTTTGCGGGAATCACCAGCCGGCCGCTGGCAACTTCCTCGCGTACGATGTCTGCGCTGAGTTCTTCGCGCCCGGCGACGAACTCCATTGCCGGCGTGGTTTCGCCGGCCAGCGCGCGTGCGCGCTGTGTGATGCCTGCTTTCGCGATCATTGTGCTGACTCCCTACGCCGGTACGAGCCGGATCAGGTTCGACGGGTGTTTCTCAGCCGGCGGCGGAATTGTCGCCGGCACCCCGGTCATGTATGCCCTTCAAAGCTATCGGTGCTGCGGGTATGGAGGAATCCGCCGAACCCGTCGGCACAAACGACAAAGCCACTGGCGCGGTCGCCTGACCGAACCAGTGGCTTGCCGTGCTGCCGGTTTACTGAGCCGGGCGCGTCACGTTCTCGGCGGCGGGGCCTTTCTGGCCCTGCACCACGTCGAATTCGACGTACTCACCCTCGTTGAGGGACTTGTAGCCGTCGCCCTGAATCGCCGAGTGGTGCACGAAACAATCCTTCGAACCGCCTTCCGGCGTGATGAATCCGAAGCCTTTGTCCGCATTGAACCACTTGACGGTGCCTTTGGTACGCATTGGTAGAACTCCTCTTGTTTGCTGTGGTCGGAGTTCCCATGCTGGCAGTGCTCGTCGACTACAACTGTGTTGCGTGGAACCCCACGCGGGGCGCGCCTTTCTCAGCGCAATGAAAACCTGAAAATAAAAAAAGAGGGGCTCCGCGAATCGCGAGCCCCTCTTGTCCTGGAACTTGTGTGCGCGCCGAAGCGCGCGTCGCACTTTCAACCTACTCGGTCATGGATGCGAAAGCAAATCATTGCGCCACGGCCTTCTTGGGAACCGGGCCCATTCGCACGATCCAGAGACCGTTGTTCATGTCGTTGACGTATGCGAGGCCGTCCCGCACAACGACACCCCACGTCATGGCGCTGTTCGCGACATTGCCCGTCAGATCCGCCGTATTCACGTGCACCATCTCGCGCTGCTGCGCGCGCAGATCACCGCGGAGCTCGCCGGAAATATCGAACGCGCGGAAGCCCGCGTTGTACGCACCCATGTAGAGGGTGTCACCCGCAACCCACACGTTGTGCACACCGCCGAACTCCGGCTCATAGAACGCGACCGACCTGGGATGTTCGATATCGCTGACATCGAGCACCTGGAGACGTCCATAGGCGCGTCCCGCTGAAGCGTCCTTCGCGCCTTCGACACCGTTGGCGGGGAATACCTCATCGGCGATGAACACGTAGTTCTTGTGACGCCACGCAGTATGCGTGCCTCGAATGAATCCCGGCCCGCCAGCCGCTTCGACATCGCGGTACAACGCGTTGAGATCGTACTTGTACTGCGAGACGAGCTGCGGATTCGACGGTGAACCGCCCTTGATGCCGTTACCGATGTCGAGAACGACGAGGCCGTCGTTCCAGTAGCTCGCATAGAGGAGCCCATCGCGCAAATCGATGTCGTGCAGCGATCGGCCGGCATCGGAGCGCGGCGTCTTCCATTGCGCAACTTCCTTCGGCTTGTACGGATCGCTGATGTCGATGATGTGCAGTGCGCCCGTGCCGTCGTTCGTGATGTAAATGTGCGTGCCGAACTTGTCCTGCTTGTAGATGTAGGACGAGTGCACGCCGGACGTCACGCCGTCGGTGAACTCCGAGATCGGCTTCGGATGCGCCGGATCAGCGAGCGAGCAGATCACGATGCCATTCTTGCGATCGTTCGCGCCTTCGCGCGTGAACACGAGAAACTTTCCGTCCGGCGTTGTCATCACGTCGTTGACGCGACGGGTGTTCGCAATGACGGAATCCGTGATGATCGGGTTGGCGGGATTGCTGATGTCGAGTGCGTAGAGCACATCACCACCGCGGCCCGAGCCGAGATACGCATTCTTGCCGTTCGGGTGCAGCCACACTTCTTCCGTGCTGAACCGCGTGCGCGGCAGTCGTCCGACGACAATCGCGGGACGACGAACATCGCGAGCCTCGAGGGATACTGTTGCCTGCGCAACGCGATTACCCAGCGTTGCCGTGATCGTGTATTGCCCCGCCTCATAGCCAACAAACCCGCCGTCCTGTTCGATCGTCCCGTGTCCCGGCGCGAAACTCCAGCTTGGCGCAACGCCCGCAATACCCTGACCATTCGCACCTTTCGCCGAGAATGCGAAACGGATCACGTCTCCTGTGCGCGCGTTGCTCGTCGATGGCGTAATGTCGAACGACGCTATGCTCGCAGCTGCGACCGTAACTGGGAGGGTCGCCGATGCGGCGCCCGCACTTGCCGTTATGGTGGCGGTGCCCGCTGCGACGGCGGTAGCACGACCATCAGCGCCCACCCGAACGATGTTCGGCGCGGAACTACGCCACGCGATGGCATCGCGCCGTTTGTCGTTCGCCTTGGAGTACGACGATGCAGCCAGCACGTAGCTCTGACCAACGACGAGTGTTGGCACCTTGAGATCAAACGCGATTCTGGCTGCAGGACCTGGCACCATGTTCACATCGACCTTCTCGATCACTGGAGCGCTACCCGGAACGAGAGCGGTAACGGTCACCGGAATCGTGCCGGTCGATCCGGAGCGCACAAACCCCGCAGAATCAACGCGCCCTTCAAAGCGCGCGGTACCGGCCGCGAGAAATGCGAACTGCACACCCGGTACGACGCGCCCTGATGCGTCGAGCGCTTCCGCCTTGAGTTGCAGCGAATCCCCGGCGACCACAGTGGGATTCGCCGGCGTGATGCGAACGCGGGCCACCGCCTGTGCGCCGGCCATTACCGGCAACGCGCAGACAAATGCGGCAATGGGTCGAACGCGCATTACAGCTCCCAGCCCTTCCGGTATTCGCGGGTGAGGAACTTGTTGGCGTCCGGCGCGTTCGTGAATTCCATTTTGGCCGCATCGTAGTGCAGCACCTTGCCCTGTCCGGCGCGCAATGTCGCCACACCGAGCACCATCGTCTCGTTGAGTTGCGTGCCGTACTCGAACGGCGAGCTCGCAGTACCCTCGCCCATCGCCGCGTTTGCCCAATTCATCTCGTGGCTTACCGTGATGCGCGGAACTGACTGAGGCACCTGCGCCGCAGCGTCGGCCACGGCCTTCGGGAAGATGTTCGGATTGTTGCCATACGTTTCGTACGTGATCGCGCCCTTGGTGCCAACGATCATGCCGCCGCCGCCATCACCGCGCACGACGAAATCTTCAGGGATGAAGTCGCTCTTCGGTGGCAACAATCCGCCGTCGTACCAGAACACTTTTACTTCCGGACGATTGCCGACGGCCGGGAAGAGATACTGCACCATCGTGGCGAGCGGGTACGATGCCTGCGGTTCGGCGAGCGGGCGCCCGTTCGTACCGAGCACCGGTTTGCCGTCGACATCGATCTGCTGACCCTGTCCCCACAGCGAAGATGACGCGACAATCTTCGTCGGCTGCGTGAGTCCAAGTGCCCAGTACGTCTGATCGACGAGGTGAGCGCCCATGTCGCCAAGGGCGCCAACACCGAAGTCCACCCAGCCGCGCCAGCTGAACGGGTGATAGACGGGGTGATACGGCAGCTGTTTCGCGCAACAACCAAGGAACAGCTCCCAGTTGAGTCCGGGCGGTGGAGACTGGCTCACGTCCACCATTCCGCGCGACACCGCGCGATTCACGACGCCAACGTTCCACTGCGTCGGCACGCCGTTCTCGTTCGGTGCCATTGCAGTCGGTGGTACGATCGGCGGACGAGGAATGCCCTGCGCCCAGTAGTTCACCGGGCGATCCGTCCAGATGTGCGATTCGAGAATCGTGCCGAGCAACCCGGACTTGACGATCTCGACGACGCGGCGCGTGCCGTCCATCGAGTGTCCCTGGTTGCCCATTTGCGTTACGACTTTCGTTTCCGCGGCGACGCGGCGCAGCAGACGCGATTCGTACACGGAATATGTCAGCGGCTTTTGCACGTAAACGTGCTTGCCCGCTTTCATCGCGCGGACGGCGACCTGCGCATGTGTGTGATCGGGAGTCGCGACGACAACGGCATCGAAATCATTCGCGCCCTTGTCGAACATCTCGCGGAAATCGGCGTACTTCTTCGCTTTGTCGTACGACGCCTTGACGTTCACACCTTCGGCTTTGTTGCGCTCGTTGGTGTCGTTGAGCTGCCTCGTGATGTTGCGCTCGACGTACGGAAAATCCACATCAGCGATCGCGACGACGTTCATGCCGCCACGGAGCAGTGCTTTCCACTGCTGCATTCCCTGGCCGCCCGCCCCGACGATCGCGACGTTCAGCGTTGCGCTGGGCGCGCGAAAGCCCGGTCCTCCGAGCACGTGGCGGGGAACGATCATCGCTCCAAGAGCCAGTTTGCCTGCGTCCGCGACGAAATCGCGGCGTGTAACGCGTTTTGACATGACAGTCCTCTCGGGAAGAGTGCTACTGCTTCTTCATGTACTTCCAGTTGCGCTGCTTGCCTTCCGCTATCCACTCCACAGCTGTCGCGATTCTCTTGTCTCGCGTCGCGTCCGTCTTTGCCTCCGCGATCCATCCCGCGTATTCGCGTTTGGCGCTCGGGCTGAACGTGTCGTAATAAGCGGAGGCTTTTTTGTTTTTCGAAATTGCGGCTCGCAGAGCCGGCGGAGTCTTGATCGCCGTTTTCTTCGGCCGATCGTGTTTCACTGGCGCCTTGACGCCATTCTCGTTGAGTGCCATCGCCTGCTTCACATATCCAGCCAGCACGCGCTTCGGCGGGAGGTCGCTCACCTTCGTAATGCGGCCGAAACTCCCGGCCGCTTCAAGGCTCTTCGTCTTGTCGACCTGAATCAGCGTTCCTTTCCAGAATCCGAAAATTGCATGTGCCTTGAACGCAGCCATGCCGCACAGCAGGCCATGATGCATGAAACTCGGATTCCGCCACTTCAACGTCTCTTCGACGTCAGGACACGCTTCGTGAACGACAGCGCGAATGTGTGTCAGGATTGGACGCGCAAAGTCGGCAGACTTGGCGATATACGCATCAATGCGAGGATCTCGCTTGGCCATGTGTGCGTGTGGGAGGGAAACGAGGCCTGAGGCTCGTCCTTTCCGTCCATTTCTTTCTTTTCATCCTGATGGTGCTAGTGGCCAGGGCCGGAATCGAACCGGCGACACCACGATTTTCAGTCGTGTGCTCTACCAACTGAGCTACCTGGCCGTACTACTCTGGGGGCGGAAACCTAACGGTCCTCAAAGACCTCCCGCAACGCTGGCCAGGCCGGAAGTGTGAGTGCGGCGACCGCCGCCAGCAGCAGGGCTGCCGCCACGAAGGTGGACGGCGCAAGGCGCTCCCCCGCGAAAGCCCAGCCCATCGCCACGGCGATGACGGGATTCACATACGCATAGGTGGCCACCTTCGGCGGCGTCGATACCCGGAGCAGCCACGTGTAGGCGCTGAATCCGATGATCGATCCGGCGATGATCAGATATGCCAGTCCACGCCAGGCCTTGCCCGACACGGCTGCCACGTCGAACGCCGAGAAGTCGCCGATGACGAGGCTTACCACTGCGAGGGCCGCGCCGCCGCACAGCATTTCCATCGAAGTTGCGAGCATGCCGTCAGGCTGACGGCGAAGCTGCCTCGACAGAATACTCCCGGACGCCCAGGAAACTGAGCCGATGAGCAGCACAACACACGCGACGAATGCACCAGTCCCGGTCGCGCTGACGCCCTTCGCGCTTCCCGCACTCCATACGAGTCCGACGATACCCAGCGACCCAAGCACGAGCCCCGCGATGATCCTTGGCGTCGGGCGAACTCCTCGCGGACGGAGCCAGTCAACGATCACGATCCAGATCGGCACGCTCGAAACGATCAGGGCTGAGAGACCGCTTGGCACGCGTTGAGATGCCCAGTTCACGGTGCCGTTCCCGAGCCCCAGCAACATGACCCCGACCAGAGCGGCTGCTCCCCACTGTTGTCGAGTGGGGCGCTTCGCTCCCCGTGACAGCGCGATGGCAAAAAGAATGAGCCCCGCCGTGCCATGGCGCATCGCCCCCATCAGAAGTGGAGGAATCTCAGCAGCGCTCCACTTGGTGATCAGATACGTCGAACCCCAGATGACATACAACGCCAGGAATGCAGCGACGACCTTCGCGCGGCTGGGTGCAGGATTTGTGATAGCCGTCATTCTCCCGCCCTGTGGCATCCCAGGCGGGCCGATGGCATTTTGCTGTCGTGAGTACCTCGCGCCCACATCGAGTCGCGTTTCAGAGCGGACTCGGCGCCTACTCTGAAGACGCCGTGCAGTTGCTGTACGGCGCCGGAAGCGAGGCCGTACCCCACTCGTCGCATGCCGACGCGCTCGCTGCGGTCCGGGATGGGGAGGCGGATCGCGCGCTTCTCCCCGTCGAGAATACAATCACCGGTTCGATCGGTGAGGCGCACGATGCCATCGACCGCATTCCCGGCGTATTTGCGGTGCGCGAGACTGTCGTGGCCGTTCATCACTGTCTGCTGGCGCCACACGGTGCATCTGTGAACACCATCACGACCGTGCTCAGCCACCCGCTCACGTTCGGCCAGTGCAAACTTTTCTTCGCGAAGCATCCCCGCATTCAGACGCACGGGTTGTTCGATGCGGAAAGCGCCGCGCGCGAAGTTGCGCAGCTCGGCGATCCCAGCTTTGGCGCTGTCGCCGCTGAGCCTGCTGCCAGACGGCACAACCTGGCCGTGATTGCGGTGGACATTGGTGACCGGCGCGACAATCAAACGCGATTTCTCTCGTTCGCCCGGGAGGCGGCCAATCCACCGGCTGGCACTCCGGTCCGGACTATGATCGTGTTCACGACGAAAGACGCGCCGGGATCGCTTCTCGCGGCACTTCAGCCGTTCGCGAGCTACGGCGTAAATCTCCGGCGAATTGATACGCGGCCAACCGGCGAACCATGGTCGTATCGTTTCTTCGTTGAGCTCGATCACGAGATCGGTAACGTCAAAGCCGACGCCGCCATGCGCGCCGTAGCGCGTGCGTCGGCAGGCATGCGGTTCGTTGGCACGTTTCCGCGCTGGGAGCCCGGACGACAGCGGTCCATCGGCTGGTCGCCGACGGACGTTCCCATCATCGCTTGACGGTTGCTGCAGTGTGGGTCGCGGTGATCACGGACTTGATTCCCCCGCGCACATTGAAATCACCGGTCACGGTCAGTCGGCGCGGCTTTGCGCACGCGCTCAGATCATCGAGAATTCGGTTGACTGCCCGCTCGTAGAAAATCCCGTCGTTTCGAAAACTCCAGAGATAGAGTTTCAGTGCCTTCAGCTCCAGGCACACGTCGCCGGGTACGTATTCGATGATGATGGTCCCGAAATCCGGCGCGCCACCCTTCAGTAATTCCAGCTCCGCGGCATCGCTCTCGATGCCACCAAGGGGACACAGTGACGTGAATTCGGGGCACGTCATGTGAATGACGTAGTCCCGGTCCGGATGCGGGTTTGGAAATGTCTCGAGAAGTTCGGCTTTCGGCATTGTCTCGAACGCTAACGCCGTGTGCCCCGTTGCTGCAGCGGCGGCCTCGCCAATTCCGCCCCCCGAAATACCAGCTAGTCGTTCTTGAGCTTTCGCGCGGCGTCTTCGAGCCGCTTGCGCTCCGAGAGCGACAGTGCATCGATCCCGTGCGCTGAAATCTTGTCGAGTAAAGCGTTCAGATCGCGGCGCGAAATTCCTTCGCTTTGTCCCGCCATGTTCTGATCCGCGGTATTCGCCGTGCGTTCCGCAATTGCTGCCTGGCTCTGCTGCACGATCTCATCCACTTCGCGCGGATCGCGCTCGCTGCGCTGACGCGGGAGGGGACGCGGAGGAATCGGGTGCGGCATCTCGTCCGGTTCGTCCGCCACGGGGGCAACGCGTTGCCGCAGACGGTCCAGATCCATCGAGCCGGCCATTCGCAGGTACGCCCAGCCAGTGATGAGCCCGCCAACGTGTGCCAGGTACGCAGCACCTGTTCCGATCTCGGTGCCGATGCCAACGAACAAGTTGACAGCAATGAGGAGCGCAACGAGCCAGCGAACTGTCAGCGGAATGACGCCGAGCACAAGCACCGATTCCCCCGGCCACTGAGACGCGTACGCGACCATCACACCCATGACAGCAGCAGACGAACCGATGAACAATCCCTGGCGCACAAACAACAGATGAAAGAACCAGCCGCCGAGTGCGCAAAGCAGATAAAATCCCGCGAATTGCCCTGATCCCCACCGGGATTCGATTCGGGGGCCGAATTGCCAGAGCGAAAACGCGCCCACGGCGAGGTGCAGCAAACTCCCGTGGACAACTGCATAGGTCGCGACCGTCCACCACGCATCGAGGTTCCCGATCTCGAAGCCGAGGTACGAACGGACATCGGCGGCGCTCACGACAGTGAGCTGGAGGAAATACACGGCCACGCTGACCGCGAGGAGCCAGCGGACTACGGGGGTCGTGCCTCGGGGAGCGAGGTCCCTGGTTGGATCTGTCGATTCGAACTGCATCAGGCGGGAACGCGGGGGGACAGGATCTACTGGTACTGACTACGGTACGCGACGACGTTCTGTTCCGCTCAGGCGGGTAGCCTAGCGCATGCCAGCCGGACGGAGAATGCGAGTCCCAAGTGACGTTCTCGCATGCAGTTGCATCGCCTGGTCGAGCATCACCGCCCAGCGCCGGTCGAGCACGGATTCACCGCTCTGCGGTGGCAGAAGAATGATGTCCGTTTCAGAACTCGCGTCCCGTACCTGCTCTACCGTGCGAAGGATCTGCGCGTCACTCGTTTCTGTGCTGGCCGCCACAACCATGGCGTGCGACCGCCCCGCACGTGCGGCGGCGGCCAGGGTCGAGCAGCCTCTCTGGAGCATTGTGTCTGCCGCACCGGGGTCCAGCGTTACCTGCACGAGCGTGAGAAGCTGTGCGATCGTTGCGAGCTCGTCCGGACGCTGGCCGTCCGAGTCGAGCATCACAGGTAACGGGATCTGCGCCTTGGTGAGCGCCGCGGCGAGGAATTCTGTGTTGGCGAGAGGATCGCGGCCTGCGACGGAAATGGAATGAAACACACCCCGCTGCACGTGACGCTGCATTTCGCGCGCGAGCGCGTCCGCCGAGTACATCGTCGCGGTTTCGGCCTCGCCAGCGAATTTCACGAACAATTGTCGCCGGCCAACCCACGCGCCCTGCGCCTGCACCCCAACCGGCACTCCCGCAAGAGCGGCCGCACTAAACACTGGCGTAGCCATCAATGCTATTCCCCCTCGGTCGTACGCACCGCCAGCAACGCGATGCGTTCACACAACTCAGGAAACGAAACGCCAGCAGCAGCCGCCGCTTGCGGGATAAGACTCAATTCAGTGAGGCCAGGCAGGGTATTGGCTTCCAGACAATAGAACGTTCCATCCACTGTCATGCGGAAGTCAATGCGCGCGCATCCGCGCAGCTTCAGTGCCCGAAACGCCAACTTGGCCTGTGCCTGCACCTTTGCGGACGCCTGGGACGATATGTCCGCCGGGAAAACCTCGTGCGCCATTCCCGCCGTGTACTTCGCCTCGTAGTCATACAGCTCGTTCTTGGAGACGATCTCTCCCACGGGCAGCGCTTCGCCGCCCAGCACGCCGACAGTGAGCTCCCGGCCTGGGATATATCGCTCGAGCATCACCTCATCGTCATGCTGGAGCGCGAGATCGATCGCCGCCTGCAGTCGGTCTGGCTGCTTCACGAGTGTGAGTCCGACGGTGCTCCCTTGCTTCGACGGCTTGACGATGACCGGAAATCCAAGGCTCGCGCTGACGTCTTCAACAGAAGCCGGCGCCATCTTCCAGTCCGCAGTGGAAACCCCGGCCGCACGGAAGAGAACCTTTGAGAGGTCCTTATCCATCGCAAGCGCGCTCCCGATTGCTCCGCTGCCCGTATACGCCACACCCGCGGAATTGAGGATCGCCTGAACGGTTCCGTCCTCTCCCTCGCCTCCGTGGAGTCCGATGAATACGACGTCTGCCTCGCGCACAGCCGGCAGCGTCCCGAGTCCGGGTCCGAGAGACGACGCGCGCAATTTCGCGAGCGCCTCGTGACTCGGCCATTCCCGCCGGACCCCTGAGGGAAGGAGTGCCTTCAGTTGTGAGTCGGTCAGTTCTCCCGAAGCGGGATCCACTATGCGAACGACGTGACCGCGTGACCGCAACGCGTCCACGACACGAGAGCCCGATACAATCGAAACATCACGCTCGGCGGATGTGCCACCGAGAAGAACTGTTATGCGCATGCCGTTTTCACTCTTAGCGCTTCATGACGTAGTGCAGCACGTCTGATCTCGTCAGAATGCCTTCGATGCGTCCACCTCGTTTCACAAGAATGGCGGGATTCGCCTTCGAGAGGAGCTTCGTCACCTGTTCGAGCGTTGCTTCATAATCGACGGTCGGAAGTGGCGGATCCATGACGTCGCTGACTGCAGCGTCCAGCAGCTTGGTATTTTCGAGGGCGCGTGTAGAAAGCCCGCTCTCGCTCACGACCCCGACGCAACTCGTCGCGTCCATTACGGCCAGTTGCGAAACGTCGTGGAGGGCAATGAGTCCGAGCGCCTGTCGCACACTGGCCCCAGGCGCGACGGATACGAGCGTCGGCGCATCCCCGGGTTTCTGGGCGAGCAACTGCCCCACGGTGACCACTTCGGTTTCGAGAAGCTGATTCTCCTGCATCCACTCGTCGCTGTACAGCTTGCTCAGGTAACGTTCGCCCGTGTCGCACAGGAATGTCACGACGAACGCGTTAGGGTCGTCGAGGCGCCGCGCAACCTGCAGGGCGACGTGCGCGATCAGACCCGATGATCCGCCGGTGAACAGACCTTCTTCGCGCGTGAGGCGTCTCGCCATCGCGAACGCTTCGCGATCAGTCACGGTTACGTAGTCGTCGATCACGCTCATGTCGAGCGTCCCGGGAATCTTGTCCTGGCCAACACCTTCGACTTTGTACGGGACACCTTCCACGGTTCGCGTGCCTTTGCTCCGCCAGTGCTCGGCGAGAATGGAACCGACGGGATCACCGGAGATGATCTGGATCGCTGGATTCTTTTCTTTCAGATAGCGGCCCACTCCGGTAACTGTGCCCCCCGTTCCAGCCGCGGCAACGAAGTGGGTGATGCGTCCACCCGTCTGCTCCCACAATTCCGGGCCCGTCGTATCGTAGTGCGCCTGCGGATTTGCCGGATTGTAAAACTGATTCGCCAGAATCGCGTTCGGTGTTTCAGACGCGATTCTTTTTGCCACCATGACGTAGCTGTCGGGGTGATCAGGTGGCACGGCTGTTGGCGTGATGATCACCTCTGCGCCGTACGCCTTCAGCAGCCGCACTTTCTCCTGCGACATCTTGTCGGGCATCGTGAAGATGCACTTGTAGCCCTTCAGCGCCGCGGCCATCGCGAGCCCGATACCGGTGTTTCCGCTCGTGCCTTCGACGATCGTGCCGCCCGGCCTGAGCCGCCCTTCCCGCTCGGCGGCCTCGATGATCGGCATGCCGATGCGATCCTTGACTGACCCGCCCGGATTGTACGTCTCGGCTTTTGCGTACACGGGGGTTCGAATGCCACGCGTAACACGCGTCAGTCGAATCAGCGGGGTCCATCCAATCGTATCGAGAACACTGTCCACCGGGGTGGCGAAACGCGCTGTCATTTCTTGTCCTGATGTGCAATAGGACTGTTCAGATTGAAAACGTCGCGCAGCGTGGCGGCGGGATGGCGGAAGAATACCGGAAGGAGCATCGCCGCGAAACCAAGCACTGGCGTCATACAGCGCGCGCGCGTCCTTCGTTCGCCCCGCGCGCATCATCGCGCAATTCCGCAAGCAGCTGAAGCGCTGCGAGTGGCGTCAGGGTGTCGGGGTCGATCGATCGCAGTCGCTCGAGCACGGGGTGGCTTGCTGGGGAAAAAAGCGGGAGCTGCTCGCTGGTAGGTGTGCGTTCGCCTCGGGCGGCGAGCGCGCCGGCGAGGTCGCCCCCTTCGAGGAGACGGAGCAATGCTCGCGCGCGCTTGATGACGTCGCCAGGGAGCCCGGCAAGGCGTCCTACTTCGATGCCGTACGACCGGTCAGCCCCACCCGGTTGCAGGCGGTGCAGAAAGAGGATCGCGTCGCCGACTTCGCGCACGGCGACGTTGTAGTTCCGCATCCCTTCAAGCTCATCCGACAGCTGCGTGAGCTCGTGATAGTGGGTCGCGAAGACCGTTTTGCATCCTATGTGGTCGTGCAGGTGTTCGCTGACGGCCCACGCAATCGACAAACCGTCCCATGTCGCGGTGCCACGGCCGATTTCGTCGAGGAGGACGAGACTTTTTCCCGTTGCGGTGTGAAGGATTGCGCTCGTTTCGGCCATCTCGACCATGAACGTCGATTGCCCACGAACCAGGTTGTCGCTGGCACCGACTCTCGTGAAAAGGCGGTCGCACACGCCAATCGTCGCGCGGTCGGCAGGCACGAAGCCTCCCATTTGCGCCATGAGAACGACGAGCCCGATCTGCCGGAGAATCGTGCTCTTGCCGGCCATATTCGGCCCGGTGAGGACGATCAAGCGCGCCGAGTGCACGAGCGAGATGTCGTTCGGAATGAACTTGTCGCGAGGCATCATCTGTTCAACCACGGGATGGCGGGCGCCGTCGATCGTCAGATCGAATTCGTCGGTCATTTCCGGGCGAACATATCGCTCGTGCGCGGCGACTTCGGCGAGACTCGCGATGGCATCGAGCGTCGCGATGTGTTCCGCGATGACCTGCATCCGCCCGATCGCGCCTCCGACCCGCATCCGCAGCGCTTCGAAGCGTTCGCGCTCGATCGAGTCACAGCGTTCCGACGCCGTAAGGATGGTTTCTTCGAATTCCTTCAGCGCCGGCGTGATGTAGCGCTCGGCCCCGGTGAGTGTCTGGCGTCGCTGGTAATCGGATGGAACGAGATGCGCGTTCGCTCGCGTCACCTCGATGAAATATCCGAACACCCGATTGTAGCCGACCTTGAGAGATGCGATGCCTGTTCGCGCGCGCTCATCCGTCTGCAGTGTTGCGATGGCGTCCTTGCTTCCGGTGCTCAGACTGCGCAGACGATCAAGCTCTGCGTCAACACCGGGCGCGATGGTTTCGCTTTCCCCGATCGAGTTCGGTGGACGTTCGACCAGCGTCGTAGTGATGTCGGCCGACAGGTCAGCGGCATTGTCCCAGCTGGACATCACCGTTTTCAGCACGCCCCGCAGTCCGACTGGCGCCAGCGCCGCAGCGATCGCCGGCAGTCGCGCGAGCGATTCTCCGAGCGCGCGCATTTCCCTGGGTGTCGCGCGGCCCGCTGCCGCCTTTGCGCCGAGCCGCTCGACGTCGCGAACGCCGTCCAGCGCACTGCGAAGCGCAGTGCGCGGTATCGGATCACCAAAGAGCGCAGCCACCGCGTCAAGGCGCATGTCGATGGCGGGGCGGTTCACGAGCGGCGCGAGCATCCATTCGCGCAACCGTCGCGATCCCATTGCCGTCTGGGTGCGGTCCAGAATTCCGAGGAGCGTCCCTTCGGTTCCTCCACGCAACGACTCGACGAGCTCGAGATTTCGCCGCGTCATGTCGTCGAGCGGCATGGTGGCGCCGGAGCGTTCGATTACCGGACGTGCGATATGAGGCACGCCCGCCGGTTGCAGCTCGCGCAGGTATCGCAGTAATGCGCCCGCTGCGCCAATCGCGCAGTCATCGGACGCCTGTATCCCGAGGCCGTCGAGACTCGCGAGTCCGAAGTGGGACTGGAGCGCATCGCGTGCGAGGGCGGGGTCGAATTCCCACCCCGGGCGGCGGGCGAGGAGCGCGCCATCCGCGAGGAGCGGTCGCACCCGTTCTTCTGCGTCTCCGTTGATCAGCACTTCGCGTGAATCAAATCGCGCAACGGCAGCGCGTGCGTCGTCGAAAGATCCGGTCGCGATACGAAATCGCCCCGTTGACACGTCTATCGCGGCGATCCCGATCCCATTCCCGTCGACGGAAATTGCGCACAGGAAGTTCGCTCGCGCCCCGTCCAGCAGATCGTCAGCATATGCAGCGCCCGGAGTAACTGTCTCGACGACTTCGCGCCGGACGATGCCCTTGGCCACGCGCGGATCTTCGACCTGCTCGCACACGGCGACGCGATATCCACCCGATACCAGACGGCGCAGATACTCCCCCACGGCGCGCACGGGAACGCCCGCGAGCGGAACTTCCGATGCGCCGCCGTTGTTTCGCGATGTGAGTGTGAGGCCGAGGACTTTGGACGCCGTGACAGCGTCGTCGTAGAACATTTCGTAAAAGTCCCCCATCCGAAACAACAGAATCGAGTCCGGATGCCGCGATTTGATCTCGCGGTACTGCTGCATCAGGGGAGTGGTTTCCTCACGGCTCACGCCGGGTTGCCTCTACAACGATCGCGTCGATCTTTTCGCGCTTGAGTTTGGAAACCAGGCTCGCTGCCTCTGCTCGCGATGCGAACGAACCGATGCGCACTTTGAAAAGCGGGGGCAGCGTATCGATGCGCGCTTCGTGTTTTTTCAGTTTGAGGCTGCGGACAAGGCGCTCCGCCTCGGCGCTGGTCTTCAGTGCGCCGACCTGAGCGGAGTACCGCCGCGCAGGCGGCTTTGCGGGCGGCACCGTATCGGAGGATGTAACAGGCGGCGTGGCTGCCGCCGCAGCTCTCGCATCCGCGAGCCCGCGGCAAGGTTGCGCCACAAACGCAACCCGATTCAGCAACTCCACATTGCCGGCAGGAATTCTGCGCTTCGCGCTATCGAGCGCCACACAACCGTTACTCAGATCATTGTTCTCCACGCGAGCGCGGCCAAGCCAGAACCATCCGTCGGCAGCAGCGGAACTCGCGCGGTGTTCGAGCACGAGCCGTTCGAAGTGCGCGACCGCCGCGCTCCGGCTGCCGCGTGAATACTCGATCTGGCCGAGGTGCAGCAGCGCGTCGGCTGCATACGGGGAAAGCGCATGGTCCACCACGATTGCGATGTAGTCACCTTCGGCAGCTGTCGAATCCTTCGCGAGCGTTGCACGCCAGTACAGCGCCTGTGCGCGCGCGTTCGTGCCCTCACGGTTCGTGCGCACCAGCGAGTCGAGTAGAACGAGCCCCCGCGTGCCATCTCCTTCTTTCACCAGCCGCTGCGCTCGTACGAACAGCGAATCAGGAAGAGAGGGAACGCCTTGTGCGCGTGCTGTTGCGCCGGCACCGGGCAGCCCCAGGACTGCAGCCCACACTGCAAGGGCTCGCACCCGTCTCGCGATCATGCAGCCTCCGCGCGATTCGGCGCGACGCACAACGACAGCACGAGGGATGTTAGAACGGCTTCATCCGACGATACGCGCGTATCCTTGAGCGCAACGTCGGCAGCGCCAATCAACCGCACGCCGCGCGCGAGGTCCGCCGCACTCCATTTCGGAAGGTTGCGTGCCCAGCATTTCGCGGCCTCGCCCCATGGTCGTCCCGGAAAGCCGCCCCCTGCGCGCATGAGATTGAAAAACTCCTGTTCGAGTCGTTGCGCAGGAAGACCGGTGCTGCGTGCGGCCCTCGCCCACGCCATCGCTACCGTCTGCGTCGCGAGAAACATCACGATCTGCACACCTGTCGTCTTGGGTTGCGCCAAAACCGGGCCGATGAGCCTCACGGCATTTGCCGCATCGCGAGCAGCGACGGCGTCGAGCAGATCGCCGAGTGTTTCGCCACGACGCACCCCGAGAATCGCCTCGACATCTGCTTCGCGAATCGCGCGCCCGTTGGTGTAGGATGCGACCTTGTCGAGTTCACTCACCGCATGCAGAAGGTCACCAGCGACCGCTTCGGCGATCAGCGCCGCGCATCCATCGCTGAGTTCGAGCCCCTTTTCGCGCGCGTGCGACGCGATCCACGCGGGGAGTTTGTCTGGCGACAGCGGCGGAAACGGTACGCTCGTGCTGTGTGATTCGATGTCGGTGTCGGCTTTTTCACCGGCTTGCGCTACGAGTACGAGCAGCGTTTCACGGGCCGGATTCTTCAGGTAGCGCAGCAATTCCGTGCGCGCATGTTTTTTGATCAGGTTCGCGTCACGAAGCACGACCACGCGACGCGTGGCGAGCACAGGAAACGACGTGAGGGAGGCACCGAGGCGGCTGGCATCAACCTCCGAAGCGCGGAACACATCGTAGTTGAAATCCCGCGTCGCCGGATCGAGAGCGGCCGCGACGATCTTTCCGATCGCGTCGGACTTACGGAAATCGTCGTCGCCGTGCAGGTAATACACGGGATCGAAATTTCCACTGTCGATGGCAAGGCGCAGGGCGCGCTGAGCTGCAACGCTCATGCGGAAATATACTCGGCCCTGCGCTCCCCGACGTGCTTAGTGTGTCGCTCGAATATTTGCGGCGCGTGCCTGTGTGGCTGCAAACTGCTCCGTCGCCCGCTGCGCAAGGAGAATTGCCGGGTGTACCGGCTGGGCATGCGGGGCGGGAGCCGATTGCGCTTTCAGAACGACCGGTTGCGCGACGGGTGCAGCCGGGACTGGCTGGGACGCGACAACTGCGGGCTCGTCTCCCTGGACTGACACGATTCCGAGACCCGCGAGTCCGATTACCAGCGCTGCTGCAGCCGCCATAAGAGGAACGCGACGGGCGTGCGGAGGAGGTGCCATTTCTCGAAACGCGGGACGCGCGAGTTTTTCCGCAGCTAGCCGTGCGCTCAGCTTTCGCTGAAACTCGGGCGAAGGCTCAAGGGTGTGAGCTTGCCGCGCGATGAGGAGCGACCGCCGCAGGTGGGAATCGAAGCGCGAACAGGATGCGCACGAGTCCAGGTGGTCGCGCATGGTCCAGGTCTCGACCCCGGAAAGCATGTCGTCGATGAAGTACGCGTGCTGTTTGCGAAATTGCCGACAATCCATCGTTGGATCCTCAAAGGCGCGGGGTCGTCCTTCCGTACACACGTCCCCGGCCGGCGTTCCACGCCCATGCAACGACGACCGGAACCCCGTGTCGGCATCGGGGCTCCGGTCATCCGTACCACTTTCAACGTTGCCTGCTTAGTCCATCATGGGCCCAACGAGGGACGCGAAGGCTGTCCGGGCGCGATTCAGCCGGGATTTGACGGTGCCGAGGTTGCAGTGCGTGATCTCGGCGATGTCTTCGTACGACTTGCCTTCGAGTTCCCGGAGGACGAACACCTCTCGGTGATGCACAGGGAGCCGCGCAACTGATTGCTCCACGACTTCACGGAGATAACGCTTGCGATACAGGTCGTCGGGCCGGAGACGGTTGTCTTCGAATTCGACCGGGCGCTCTTCTTCGCCAGCGAACCCCTTGGTAAGCGACTGGAAGAACACGAGTGGGTTGCGCGAACGATTGCGAAGTTCGTTCTTCGCGAGGTTCGATGCGATCGTGTAGATCCACGTCGAGAACTTCTTGGACCGGTCGAAGCGCCCGAGGTGTCGGTACACCCGTACAAACACTTCCTGCACCAGATCTTCGGCGCGTTCCCGGTCACCAACTGTCCTGTAGATGAAGTTCAACAACCGGGTCTGGTATCGTTCGACCAGTACATCGAAAGCGCGTTCGTCGCGGTTCAGGTAGGTCGTAACCAGCTCGCTGTCGTCGAGCAGTCGTAGCTGCTCGCGCGTCGTCAAACCGACTTGCTCGGTAAGGCGGATTGCGCGTTGAGCCATGGCTCTCTCTCCTTGGGCGTCGCTCGGGGCTTCTCGGCGGGTCACGTTTTGCGACCTGTCCTTGATGCCGTTACGGAACCCTCTAAAAGCAGGAGCCGTGCCACGATTGCCAAACAGCTAAGTACTTGGCATGTAAGGACTTAAGTTATCCACAATGTGGGCTGGTCGTCCAACTGTCCTGTCCTGCGTGTCCTCAACAGAGGACAGTTGGCCCTAACGTCCTGTTCGGAATCCTGCCGCAAAGAGGATCGCGACAGCCGTCTTCGCGTCGAGAATCTCTCCCCTTTCAATCATCTCGAGGCACGCCGACAGCCTGACGGTCTGGACTTCAATGAACTCATCGTGCTCCGTGGCGGCAGTTCCGCGGGTCAAACCGGTCGCGATGAAGAGGTGGATTCTCTCGTCTGTGAATCCGGGGGTAGTCAGGATGGTCGTCATCCGGTCGAGCTGAGCCGCCGTGCAACCAGTTTCCTCGCGAAGCTCGCGCGCCGCGCACGCCGTCGGATCTTCCCCGGGCTCCAGGCGCCCTGCCGGCACTTCGAGTACGTAGCCGTCCGCCGCGTAGCGATACTGCTTCAACAGCAGAATCGATGGATCATCGCCCGTTGGATCGCTGAGGAACGGCACGACCGCGCTCGCTCCGGGGTGTCGCACCATCTCCAGTTCACCAACGGTCCCGTTCGGAAACTGAACGGTATCGATGTCGAGAGAGATCACACGCCCTGAGTAAACACGACGACTGCTCTTTTGCCCGGTGCCGGGTCCCGCGCCGAGGCCTTTCACAGCGCTGTCTCGACTTCGGTGGGCGATATCGCGTTCACCTCTCCATGACTCTCGAGTTCCCGGTGAACCACGCCGGGGTCACCCACCGCCACAATATGAAGCGCTTCAGGATGCAGGTGTTCACGAGCCGCGTTCAACACATCTTCTGGTGTTACGGCGGCAATTCGCGCCCGGTACGTGTCGTAGTAGTCTGACGGCAGAGCGAACACGGACAATGACGCCAGTGCTGCAGCGACAGCCGACGTGGTCTCGAAACGCAGCGGGAAAACGCCGACGAGATATTTCGTCGCCAGCTCGAGCTCGTCCATGGCCACGGGCGCAGCGCGGATCCCATCGATCTCTTTCAGCACTTCCCGAATGGCGGCACCAGAGACTTCGCTTTTCACGGCGGTGCTCACAGCCCACGGGCCTGCCTGAACGCGCCAGTCGAATCCCGAAAATGCGCCATACGTGTACCCGTTGCGTTCGCGAAGATTGAGGTTGATGCGCGAACTGAACAGGCCGCCGAGAACGGCGTTCATTACCGTGAGATCGAAGTAGCGCGGATGCGACCTGGGAACGCTGATATGGCCAATTCGCAACTCAGTCTGCGCCGACTCCGCCTTGTCCACGAGTGTCACACGCGATGCCGGTGTCGAAACCTCGTCTTTGATCACCCTCGATGCAGCGGCCGGCGCTGACTGCCATCCATCGAGCAACTGCTCCGACGCGCGCGCTGCCTCGTCGACAGAAATATCTCCCGCGAATATCAGCGTGAGATTCTCTGTAATGCCGTGCGTCTTCCAGTAAGAGACGAGGTCTTCCTGCTCCAGGGCGCTTACTGTCGCGAGCGTTCCGTCGATCGGGCGCCGAAAGCGTGAGCCCGATGCATGGTAGCAACTCCACGCAAACGCACTATCGCCCAGTGCGCGTGGATCAGCGACGATCTGCAGCCGATCCGACTCGTGTTCGCCTTTAAGGCGCGCGAGATCGGCCGGGCGAAATGCGGGGAAACGCAGCACCTCGCGCATCAACGCGATTGCAGCAAACAACCGCGCGGGTTGCACAGTAAATGTGGCCGTCGTGCAATCCCAATCCGCTCCAATCGAGAGCGACGAACCGAGCGACTCGAATGCTTCAGCGACGCCGGCTCCATCGCGCGACGCCGTTCCTTCGATGAGCATCGCGGCCGTCAGCTGAGCAATCCCGGCACGCTCAGCTGGTTCGGCGCTCGCGCCGGCGTTCGGAAAAACGGCGGTGACCGTGACCAGCGGGAGCTTTGACAGAGGCGCAACGACCAGGTGTGCCCCGCGCGACAACGCTCGCCGTTCAAAAGACGGAAAGTGGTATGCGCGAGGTGTGCCAGGAGTCGGCGCCGTCATGACGCGTCGCGCGGCGTGTAAATCAGCGAGGCCCGGTTCTCAGCGATGAGCGACCGGCGGGCAAATGCGTTGACGTCAGCGACGGTTACAGCGCGGTAGCGGTCAAGCTCGGTGTTGATGCGGCCCGGATCGTCGAAATAGGTCGCAAACATCGAGAGGCGATCGGCGCGTTCCTGCGCCGTCTGCATTGACGCAAGAAAATCTGTTTCGATCAATGCGACCGATCTGGCACACTCTTCGTCGCGGACGCCGTTGGCGATGAGGGCTTCGACCTCCGCAATGACCTCTTTTTCGAGTGTGGCATCGTCGATCCCCGGACGAGCGGTCACATCGATAATGAACAGATCGCTGCCCTTCGTCAGGTCGTACGTGAATGCTGTCGCATCTGAAGCAATTTCCTTGTTTCGCACGAGAGACCGGTACAATCGGCTTCCTCGTCGCATGCCGAGTACGGCGGCGCAGACGCTTGCAGCGTACCAGTCCGTAGACCCGAACGGCGGAATGCGAAACGCCAGAAACAGTCGAGGAAGGGGAACGTTGTCCTGCACGATCTCCCGTTTCCATTCGCCGAAGTTTGCCGGAAGCTCCACGGATGCGAGCGGTGGTTTGCCCGCGCCGCGGGGAATGCTGCCGAAGCGTCGTTCGATCATTTCGCGCACTGACGCCGGATCAAAATCGCCGGCGACTGTGAGAACCGCGTTGTCCGGTGTGTAATAGGTGCGGAAGAAAGACGCGATGTCATCGAGACTCGCCGCATCCAGATCTTCCATCGACCCGATCAGCGAGTGATGAAAAGGATGCGATGGAGGGAATGTCAGCGCCGGAAGTTTCTCCCACCATGTGCCGTACGGACGGTTGTCGACCGACCATCGTCTTTCGTTTTTGACGACGTCGCGTTGTGTGTCGAGTTTCTCCTGCGTCATCGCCGGGAGCAGGTATCCCATGCGATCAGCCTCGAGCCACAGCGCCAGGTCGAGATAATGCGATGGAACCGTCTCGAAATAATTGGTTCGGTCGAGGAACGTCGATCCGTTCAGCGTGCCGCCGGCGCGCTGCACCAGCTCGAAATGCTGGTTGACGCCGACGTGTTCCGAGCCCTGGAACAACATGTGCTCGAACAGATGCGCGAATCCTGTTCTCCCTTCGCGCTCGTTACCCGAACCAACGTGATACCAGAGATTGACCGCCACGATGGGGGCGGTACGGTCTTCAGAGAGCGTAACTCTCAGGCCGTTGTTGAGACGGTATGCGACTGCAGGGATGTGCAAACGGACCAGCTACTTGGTGTACGTCAGGCTCAGAGTGCCGGCGGCCAACGTCATCGTAGGCCCATTCAGTCCCGCCATCTGAATGCCGAGACCGGGATAGGCGAGCCGAACAGAATCGCCGCGAAGTGACCACGTACCCAAATACCTCTGCCGGGCTTCCGCGCCGATCTGTGACCCGTTCGACAAGCGTCTTTCCGTCGTGATCGTTTCGTCGGTCATGCTGTGATCCGCGTTGAGCGCAATGCTCCCCGAATCGATGTCGAATCGCGAGGTGTCGCTTTGCCCGTACTTGAATGGAAGCGTCGAGCCGTTGGCCGCTGTCAGCGTGTAAACACCGACCGCTGCAGCTTCCGCCGCAGGATCGACGGGATCCGGATCATCGCCGCCGCAGGCCCCGCCAGCGATCGCCGTCGCAAAGAGACCCGCCAACACAATTGCTCTCATTCGTAGCCTCGCTGCGTTTGCCTGCAAATGATTACCCCGCGATGCGGGACCGCGCCACCCATCCTCATCCTACTGGCCCGGAAAAACCGCGGCAACCGGGAGCTTGAACACCTCGCTCAGAACATACCGCCACTGCGCGCGGGCGTTCCGCGAAATCGGGCTGGTTTGGGTCGGAGACGTCGTTCCATGAAACCCATGCCGGATCGCGAGAATTCGCAGCCGAAGCGAATGAAAGGGATCGCTCACGAGGATCGCGGTCGTCAGGTGTCGTTCTCGCAACATGGTTGCGACCGCGCGAAGAGACTGGCCAGTGGTTCTTCCGGCCCGCTCCAGCAGAATGGCGGAGTCTGGGATCCCGGCGGCGATCAGATACCGTCGCCCGACCTCCGCCTCGCTCGTCGTATCGCCTGTACCAATGCCGCCAGTAACGATCACAAGCGGAGCGGTATGAGCCCGCCACAGGTCAGCCCCATGATCCAGCCGCGCCTGAAGCACTGGCGACGGTCGGCCGACATATTGTGCGGCACCCAGAATCACGATCGCGTCCGACGTCGGGTGACTGTCGCTGCGCCCAACGATCAACACGGCGATCACGGCGGCGACCCATATCGCCACGATCACTCCGACGAGGCTGAAGAGCGCTCGCAGGTATCTGCGCACGACCGGGCTCATCGCTCAGTCGCGCGCTCCCTCTCATTCGTTCCCCTCACAACTCGCGAACGTCCATTCGCGCGGGTGCCTCTACAGAGAATCCGTCGGCACGAAGCACCGCAGCCAGGGCCGTCTGGGCTTTTTCTTCGCCGTGAACGAGCCACACGGGTCCAGATGAGTTGGCTGATCGACGGACGGCTTCGAGCCACGCACGAAGTTCGGTCCGGTCTCCGTGCGCGCTGTAGCCGTTGAGCACTTCGACCTGTGCGCGAAGCGGAACTTCCTCTCCAAACACCTTGATGATCGGACGACGCTCCACGATCCGGCGTCCAAGAGTGTGTTCAGCCTGAAACCCCACAATCAGAACTGTATTTCGTGGATCGCTCGCGCCATGCAGCAGGTGATGAAGAATCCGCCCGGACTCCGCCATGCCCGACGCGGCGATGATGACCATCGGACCCACTGCGCTGTTCAGCCGCTTGGATTCTTCCGCATCCCGGGTGAAATGCGTGTACTCATCACGGAAGAGGCGTTCCATCGTTCGCACACCCGGTTCTGACCCGTCATACGAGTCCGGGTGCATTTCGTAGACACCGGTCGCCGCGGACGCGAGCGGACTGTCCACGTACACGGGAATTCGCGCGAGTTGACCTGCGTTTCGCATCTCATGCAGGTCGTACAGCAATTCCTGGGTGCGGCCGACCGCGAAAGCGGGAATGAGTATCCGCCCACCGCGCGCGGCGGTCTCGTTCACCACACGAGCGAGATCAGCCCGCGCAGTCGCAGTGGATGCGTGGTCACGATCGCCGTACGTGGACTCCATGATCACTGCATCGGCTCCCGGCGGTGGCTTCGGGTCGCGAATGATCGGAAGCCCGGTTCGTCCAACGTCTCCCGAGAACAACACCCGCTTCGTTCCTGTCCCTTCCCGAACATCGAGGGCGATGCTCGCCGACCCGAGGATGTGCCCCGCCTCGAAAAACGTCGCGGTCATTCCGTCGACGACCGAAACCGCGCGTTCGTACGGGATCCCGACCATTTGCGAAATGCACTGCGTGACGTCCTTTGGCTCATAGAGCGGCGGGGAATGGTCGCGCCCCCGCTTCTCAAGATGCCGGGCGTCAGAAATCTGAATGTGTGCCGAATCGGCGAGCATGATCGCGCATAGATCGCGCGTCGCCGGCGTGCAGTAGATCGGCCCCCGGAATCCTCGGGCCGTCAGGAATGGAAGTCGCCCGGCGTGATCGATGTGTGCATGGGAGAGTACGATCGCATCCAGCTCGTCCATGCTCAGCGGGAGCTGCAGATTCTTTTCGCGCGACTCCTCGCGGCGACCCTGGAACATTCCGCAGTCGAGAGCGACAGCTTTCCCGTTCGCGCGCACGATATGGCACGAGCCGGTCACCTCGCGCGCCGCGCCAGCAAACTGCACGCGCATCGTCAGCGCTCGAGGTCAGTGTCGCGGTGAAAGACGATCGTGAGACGCACTCCGTCCTGCGTCATCATCGATGGCTCCCATCCCCCGCGGCTGCGTTCGTTCAGCAGGTCGGTCAGCGCGTCCTCGTCGTCGCGCGCATGGCGCGTGAGACGGAGTATTACGGCCTGATACTCTTTCATGCGCGGAAAAGTATCCTCCTCGGCGGACCCTTGCTCAAATCCGCGAAATGGTCTTGTTCGCTTTCACGAGCCACGCTATCATTCGCCCCGGTCGCGATTTCCATCGCTGGTTTCGTCGGTACCTGTCTCGCCGCGCCGGATGCTCATCAATCTTGTCCCGGAATTTCTAGCCGTCGCCGAATCCGGAGACCCTGTTGCGGCCTACGCCGAGTATTTCGCGGCCCATGAACCGATGCTTCGCGCCTACTGGCGGAACTATGTCATAGAGCCCGACGGACCGCACTTTCAGGAAGTGGTCCGCGCCACCGCGCTGGCCAGCCGGGAAGACCTGAAACGCGTCGTCGGTGAAATGGACATCGTGGCATTGGCACGTGATGTAGAGCTTCGTTGTCAGACGCTACTCGGAATTGACACCGACTATGACATCGTGCTCATGGTTGGTGTTGGTGCGGCAAACGCGGGCGAACTCGTCGTGAATGGCCGCGGTGTGGCGTTTGTTTGCCTCGAGCACTTTACGGGCATGGCGAATCATCAGACCCACGGGCTCGGTCTCGACCCCGAGCTCATGTCGCTGTGGCTGGCTCACGAGATCACGCATGTTGTCCGTTATACGTCTCCGCAAAGCCGGAGCGAAATGCGGCATCTCGTAGAGGACGCAGACGGGTCGTATTCATACTGGGAGACCGGACGCCGCGCGTCGCTGAAGGAATTGGTCCTCAACGAAGGGCTTGCGGTTCAGGTCTCCCGGGCCGTCAGTCCGGGGCACGCGGCCTGGGATTACTTCGGTTACGGCCGAAAAGAGTTTGCGCGCGTCCGCGAATCAGAGGGATTTGTGGCGCGCGCCATTCTCAGGGACCTTGACCGCGCCGGTCTCGGACTGCGCTTGCGATATCTGTCGGGGGGAATGAGCGACTCCGCGCGCACAATCGCGGGGACCGTCATCCCGGAACGTGCGGGCTATTTCATTGGCGCGCGCATGGTCGAGCCCGCCATAGCGCAGCACAGCCTTGCGTGGGCCGTGCGCGCGTCGGCTGATGATATTCTTGGCGCGGCGGCGGACGCCGCCCGTATCGCCTGAGTTACTTCCCCACGCAAAAACGTTCGAAGAGCCGGGAAAGCACGTCTTCGATATCGATCGCGCCGATGAGTCCGTCCAGCGCGCTGATCGCTGCACGCACGTGAATCGCCGCAACCGTCGCAGGTAATCGCCCGGCGCTCCATGCGCTGCTGAACGCGTCCAGCTCCTCGCGTGCGAGCGTCAGCGCCACTTCGTGGCGTGCGCGGAGAATGATCGGTGTCTGTGCCGCAGGGAGCGGATACCGGGCAACAAGTGTCCGCGCGAGCAGTGACCGCAGCACATCTACTCCTTCACCCGACGGTGCACTGACCGCTACGTCGGCGTCGTTGATCGCCTGGCGTGTGACGTCCTGCATCGTTTGCACTCGCAGCACCATTGCCTGCGTTTCTCCAATTGCAGCCATCGTTGCGTGGCGCGACTCAGGAGTGGGACCGCAGACGAGCACCACATCGGCCCGTCCCAACCACCGCGTGCTGACCTCGACGCCGAGGCGTTCGATAACATCCGCCGTTTCGCGCAACCCGGCGGTGTCGACAAGACGGAAAGCGTACGGCTCCGACTCGATCAGCACGTCGATCGCATCGCGTGTCGTACCGGCATGCTCCGTAACGATGGCGCGTTCTTCACCGATGAGCGCGTTGAATAGTGAGGACTTTCCGGTATTGGGTAATCCTGCGAGCACCACAACCGCTCCTTCACGCGCGATCCTCGCCGCCGGAAGAGTCTGCAATAACGTGTCGATCTCCAGTCGCGCGCTGGCCGCGGCCCTCGCGATTCGCTCGGGAGCAACCGGCCCTTCGTCTTCCTCCGGGAAGTCGATGTCATATGCGAGCAGCGCTTCGAGCTCGAGAAGCGCTTCGCGAATGTCCGTAATGCGGCGGGTGAGCGCGCCGCTGAGGTGGCCGAGTGCGGCGCGGTGCACAAACGATGTAGGCGCATCGATCAGATCGCCGAGGGCTTCCGCCTGAATCAGATCGATTTTGCCTTGCAGCAATGCGCGACGCGTGAATTCGCCCGGCTCAGCGGGCCTGGCACCGGCGCGCACGAATGCGCGAAGGACGTTCGCCGGCGCAATTGCCCCACCGTGCGTTGATACTTCGAGAACGTCCTCACCGGTAAACGACCGGGGCGCTGGGAAGATCGTCGCGAGTGCGTGGTCGATCTTCTCGTGCGTGTCGTGCGCCTGCAGTGTGACGAGCGTGGCACGGCGTGGCGTGAGGGGCCACGGCGCAATGCACGCGGCGCCGATCGCAAATGCCGCGCTTCCGCTTACACGGATCGTTGCAACGGCGCTCCGCCCGGGCGCCGTTGCAACCGCCGCGATCGTGTCGCTGAACGCGGCCGCGTCGTCAGGCTTTCTTGGGGGCGTTTTTTGCCCGCTCATTGGCGATCAGCCACTGCTGCGGGAGCGCCGCGAGATTCTGCGCGGCGTAATAGAGGTTCAGCCCGGCGGCAAACTTGAAGAGAAACACACCCATCATGATCGGGAGCACGTACATCATCATCTTCGCCTGCGGATTCGGCGGCGCGTTGCGCATGCCGATCCACTGCAGCGCGAACATCGATACCACCATCGCGGCGGGAATGATGAAGAGCGGATCGAACTGCGAGATGTCCGTCATCCACCAGAAATTGACCCCGCGAAACTCGATCGTGTTCTGAAAGACGAAGAACAGCGCAAACAGGACCGGCATCGGAATCAGCATAGGAAGGCATCCACTCAGCGGGCTCAGTGGACTCATCCCATGTTCGCGGTAGATGCGCATCATTTCGTCGCGCTGCTTCTCCGGATCCTTGGCCCATTTTTTCTGAGCGGCGGCGAGTTCAGGCTGCACGCGCTGCATGCGCAGACTCGATCGCATCGCCATCTGATTCATCGGCCAGAGGACGACGCGAATCAGAATGCCGAAAATGATCAGCGTGTAGCCGTAGTTGAGTCCGGTTCCATCCTTCACCCACAACAGAACTTTCATCACGATGCGTGCAAATGGCTGCACGATTCCCTGCATCCAGCCGCCATACGGGTTCGCGGTTTCGAATTCGCGCCCGAGCGCCGGAAGGCGGCGGGGGTCCTGCGGGCCGATGTAGGTCTCGAACGATGCAGTGCCCGCCGTGAGCGGAATGACTGCCGTCGCCTGTCCCGTCGTTGCCATTCGCCCGGTCTGCGGTACGCCGGTGATTTTCAGCTCCGCGATTGGAGCGGACGCATCCGCAAGTACTCCGACAAGGAAGTATTTGCTCTTTGCGACAGCCCACGTGAGCGGGCCGGCCTTCAGGGAAAACTCGCCTGGTTTCACCTTGCCGAAGCGAACGAGATCCGCGCCACTTGCGGCGGGTTTGAATGCGTACGCCAGATGCGAAAAGTCCGATACCGAATCGCGTTCGCTTGAGCGAAAACCCGCGGGAAGATCGACGAGCAGGAACGTTCCTGGCGGCGCGCCGGAAATCGTGACACTCACGCGCCCGATGTAACCAATCGGCTGCTCGGTCTTTCCGATTTTTACTTTGTACGAATCGGGCGCAAAACTGTAGCGAACCTCAGCTGGAAAATTCCCGACCGTTCCGCGGTAGGTGATCTGGCGTGGCTCTACCGTTGCAGTGAAGTCCGTGCGGTCGAGCGCGATCGTATCTCCGCCGGCGACTGCGTGAAAGCGCAGCAGCGCTTCGCCCGGGCGCACGAGTTCGACCTTGGTGGAGTCACTCCCGAGGATCGCGTAGTCGGGAAGCTCAGCACCGACCAGAGCGGCACCCCTGCTGACGAACCGGAGCCGCAACTTGTCCGTGACGATCGTGCTCGTATCGAGCTTCGCCCCGGAGTCTACTCGTGCTGGAACCTGCGCGGCAGACGCGGCCGGAATCTGTGACTGTGCGCCTGTTGCAGTGGAAGGTGTCGGAATTGCCGGTGCCGTCGGAGCAGTCAGCGAATCCGCCTGAGGCACAACCGGCGCGCTGCCGTTCTGAAACAGCAGAGGGGTCAGCACGATGACCGCCCCCGTTAGCAGCAAAGCGAGGAAAAAACGCTTGTTCATTTAATCACTGAGCTAGTCGGGAACCGGATCATAGCCGCCACTACGGAACGGATGACAGCGAAGGATTCGGCGAATTGCCAGCATTCCTCCGCGCCAGGGGCCATGACGATCCAGCGCTTCCAGCGCGTATTGTGAACATGTCGGCGTGTACCGACACGCAGGCGGGAGCATCGGGCCAAGCACAACCTGATATGCTCGCACGATGAAAACCATCAGGAACTGCGCGCTGCGACGAATCACGCGACGACCGGGAGACGTCGCGCCAGCTCGCGAATCGCCGTTCGCAGCGTTTCGAAAGTGGCGCGATAACTCGATGGCGTGGCGCGAATCACGACGTCGACGGGCTTTAGCGACGGCAGCAACTCGCGCCGCGCCAGCTCGCGCAAACGACGCTTGACTCGATTGCGCGCCGCAGCGGTCCGGTTGAATCGTGGCACCACGATCGCAATCCGGGCATGCTCGAGCAGGGTCGGCAACGCCCGGACTTCGAACCATGGAGTTCGTTCGCGCTTCCCTTCGCTGTTGATCCGCGTGATGTCGGCGCTTCTGGTCAGCCGACAATGCCGGGGGAAACTCTCCCCGCTAGACGCCGGCGTACTTCGACGGAAGTTTAACCGTAAGACGCGCGCGTCCCTTCTTGCGACGGCGACTGAGGACCTCACGCCCCCATTTCGTCTCCATCCGGGCCCGAAATCCGTGCTTTCGCACGCGGCGGATGTTGTGAGGATTGTATGTCGGCTTACCCATATATTCTCCAGATCCCGCATTCGTGACTTAGTGAAGCGTAAACCTAGTCACACAGCGGAGATCGTTCAAGCGCGCGTGTGCATTCGGGTCCTCATCGCGTTGACATTTCCACAGTTGCCCCATAGAATCGCCCGCCCGGTCTGAATACGCCCCGCCGCACAGGTTGATGTCGCTCTCCGCCGAAGAAACTTGGTCCCGTATTCTCGATCGCGCACGCATCGAGCTTTCAGAACAAGTCGTGGCAACGTGGCTCACCCCCCTGACGCCCGACTCCCTCGACGACCAGACCCTGACGGTAACGGCGCCCGACCAGTGGTCGGTCGAATGGAACGAACAAAAGCATAGCGCCATCCTGGAAGGTCTGGCGCCCGTCGCGCTTGGACATCCGCTTCGCATCTCGTTCCGCGTTCAGACCGAGCGTGTGAAGCGCGCACAGATGGACTTGTTTGTCGAGCCATCACCGCGCAACGCGACGGTCACCGGAACCGCACCGGCGGTCGCTCCGTCACTTTCGCCGCGATACACGTTCGACAATTTCGTCATCGGAAAATCGAACGAGATGGCCGCGGCCGCGGCTGCGGCCGTCGCAGCCCAGCCCGGGACTGCCTACAATCCGCTGTTCATCTACGGCCCCACGGGGCTCGGCAAGACACACCTGATGCAGGCTATCGCGCACGACATTCTCCAGCGAGAGAGCTCGATGCGCATCGTCTATATCAGCGCCGAACAGTTCATGAACGAGCTGATCTCGGCGATCAATCAGCGGACCACCCACCTCTTTCGCCGTCAGTACCGCGAAACCGACCTGCTGATGATCGACGACGTTCATTTCATCAGCCGCGGAGAGCAAACGCAGGAAGAATTCTTCCACACGTTCAACGCCCTCTACGAAGCTGGACGTCAGATCGTCCTGACCAGCGACCGGCCTCCCGATGAAATTCCGAGGCTCGAGCAGCGCCTGGTCTCGCGCTTTGCGTGGGGCATGGTCACGGACATTGCCATCCCCGATCTGGAGCACCGCATTGCGATTTTGCGGCAGAAGGCGGCGGTGGATCATCTCGAGCGGACCTTGGGCGATGACGTTATCCGTTTCGTCGCAGAGCACGTTCGAACCAACGTCCGTGAGCTGGAAGGCTCGATTCTGAAGCTTCTCGCGTATGCCTCCCTCAAACGGTCGGATATCACCGTTGGCCTCGCGCGGGAGGCGCTGCGGGACAAACTGCGTAATGCCGAGGACGGCGGAAGCGATTCGGCCACGGATACGCTCGTGGGGGGCATCCAGCAGGCAGTCGCGCAGGAGTGGGGCGTAACGGTCGATGGTCTGCGCTCAAAGACCCGCACCAAGACGCTGACGGTACCACGGCAGGCGGCCATGTACCTGTTGCGCCACATCACGGGGCTGCAGCTGGTGGAGATCGGCGCAGCGTTCGGAAATCGCGACCATTCGACCGTCATTCACAGCCTGGAGCGCGTCGAGGAGATGCTCAAGGGCGACGAGCAGTTCCGCGTTCGTGTGGAAAAGCTCCGAAAGCGCCTGGGTTCTCCGCAATAGCGAACGAGTAGCCAACGTGCCGTCGCGTTCGAATGATCACGCATGTGGGAAGAGCCCCCTGTCCACACGAATTCAACATCGAATCCACGCACGGTCGTAGCGGTCAAACTCAAACAACGCTTTCACTTCCCGAGTTATCCCGCGCTATCCACATTACTATTACTTCCAGTGTTTTTCTGATGTGCTAATTCAGTTCGAATAGAGCGCACGCCCACCCGTTCATAAGTCCGGAAAAACCACATGCGATTCACGATCTCGCGCGAGAAGCTCCAGGAAGGGCTCAGCGCGGTTGCGTCCGTCATCCCGGCGAAGACGACGCTTCCTGTGCTCGCGAATCTCCTCGTCGAAACGACGGAGCGCGGTATTCGTCTCGCGGCAACGGATCTGGACATTGGAGTGAGCACTGAAGTCACCGCCGATGTCGAAGCCGCAGGCGCGATGACCATTCCGGCAAAGAAACTGGCTGAAATAGCCCGGGAACTTCCACCGGCTCCAGTAAAGTTTTCCGCGCAGGGTGAGCAGCGTGTCACCATCGAGTGCGGGCGTTCGAAGTTCAAACTGCTGGGATTGCCGCGTACCGAGTTTCCGGCGGCACCCACCATCAAGCATGATGGCGCGTGGAGAATTCCATCTTCGGAGCTTCAGAAGCTCATCTCGCACGTCGCGTTTGCCGCATCAACGGAAGAAAGCCGGCCGATCCTGAACGGCGTGTTGTGGGAACTGCGTCCCGACACGATGCGTATGGTTGCGACCAATGGACACCGGCTCGCCAAGATGGAACGCCCGGCCATCGGGCGAAGTGAGTCGTATGATCTGATCGTTCCGCCGAAAGCGCTCGAGCAGATTCGCCGGCTTTTTCCCGCTGAGGAAGAACTGGAGATTGCGCGCGGCGACAACCATCTGTCGTTCCGTTCGCCGTTTACGTCAGTGTATTCACGACTGATCGAAGGTCCGTACCCGAATTACGATCAGGTAATTCCGCGCGACAACGATCGATTCGCGTACGTGGATCGCGCGGCGTTCATCAGCGCATTGAAGCGAATGAGCGTCGTCGCGTCGGATCAGACGCACCGAATCCGGCTGTCATTCAACGCCGGGATGGTGAAGTTCAGCGTCAGTACTCCCGACCTGGGAGAAGCGCAGGACGAACTCCCCGCGCGATTCACGGGCGACCAGCTCGACATCGGCTTCAACGGCGCGTATCTGCTCGAGATTCTCCGTTACCTGCCGACCGATGAGATCAAGATGACGTTCAAGGCGCCCGAACGCGCCGCGACCATCGAGCCGGAAGGATGGAATGAGCCGGGTGCGTACATGTGTCTCCTCATGCCGCTGCGCCTCGTCGACTGATCGACAGGCGCAGACTAGCGCGAGACTTCGCTCGCCTGCCGAAGAGCTAGCTCCACCCGCTGATCGACCGTCTGCGTCCGCGCTTTGCTGACCGCGCGGAGCTGCAGCACACTGCTTCCGCTCCCGTCGAACAACCAGCCGGTTGACGTGATAACACGCAATCGCGCTGATCCGGTTCCTTCACCGGAAACGCTGATCGAATCCCCGCGCAGCACGCCGCGGCCGCTGACCGACACTCTCGAGCTGCGTTCAACATCCAGCATTTGCGCCGATGTATCCGACGACACTCCAGTCACGCGGTACGACCGGACAATCGTAACCCGAAGCGGTATGCCGTCTCTGCACGCAGATGCAGTAGTGGAATCTCGCCACTGCGTTCCGATGGTCACGTCGGATGGCCATTTCACCCAGAGGTCTCGCGTTGATTCGAACGCGGCGCTCGACAGCGCGGTACAGCTTCCCTGACCCGGCCCTTCGAACGCCACAGCACCGTTGACGTCGAACCGCCCCACGGCCCGCGAGGCCGCGGTCAGCGCCAGCGGTTGCGAGTACGAAGAGTTGATGGAATACGCACTGACGGTGACATCGATCGCCGCACCCCGCGGAACGACGCGTAGCGCTGTTCGCGAAACTGATGTGTCAGTACGAGCAAGCGTGTCGGCGCGCGTGCTGAATGAAGCGCGTGATTCGACAACAAAACTTGCCGGTGCAGTCGCACCTGCAATCCGCCAGCGCGTCGGCGTCGCGGGCGTCGGCGTCACTGGCGCCGGCACCGCGGCTGACGGCAGCGGTGCTGGCGCCGGTACCGGAGGGGCGGGTGAACTGCACGCCGCGACCAGCAGCACAAGCACGAGCGTGCCCCATGCGCGGGGAAGAACATCGGAGAGACCGGCCTGTACGCCGGGTTCTGTCGAAACAAAAAAGTTTCGGACGGTCATTTCTCTGGGAGTACGGTCACCCGTACCCTCAAGCGGCCTACCCGCGGTGTCTTGATCGACGTGGGCTGCGTCTCACCGCCTGTTTGGCCTTGCTCCAGCTGGGGTTTGCCCTGCCATACGCGTTGCCGCGTATGCGGTGGGCTCTTACTCCACCTTTTCACCCTTTCCGACGCGCTGATGCGTTGGTGGTTTGTTCTCTGTGGCACTGTCCGTCACGGAAGTCCGCGCCCAGGAGTTACCTGGCAGCTTGCCCGAGGAGCCCGGACGTTCCTCAACAACGACAATAACTCGTTATCGCGACCGCCCGGCCGATCTCACCGACACCGGTAAAGATACGCGCGGTGTCCCCACCTGAGATAGTCGCCTCCTCCGCGAAGTGCTGACGGAAGACTGACGTCAGCAATGACGTTAGGTGAAACACGACACTGAGAGGAAAAATGACGCGCGCCGCCGAGTCTGAGAATCCGGGAGGACCAACCATAACCACGCTGCTCCTGCCTGGTGAGCGAGCGGATGTAGATGCCGCGGGCCGCGGGCACTACCGTGCTCTGCACAGGGAATCGCTCGACGAGGCCGTCCGTGATCTCCGCGAACGGCGCGCCGGAGCCGTCCTCTTATCAGTCGCGCGGTGCGCAAGCGCGGAGACGTCGCGCGTCGCTGCCGTCGTCCGGGAGTTCCCGCAGTCGCCGGCCGTCGCACTCCTCGCATCCAGTGAAGCGACGACCGCACAGACTGTCCTGGCCCTCGGACGGAGCGGTGTACGCACCCTGATCGACGTCCGGACGCCAGTGGGATGGCGGGATCTACGGGACGTGCTTCGCAGCGAAGCGATTGGCGAGATCGAACGGCTGGCGCTGGCGCGTCTCGCTGTTGATCTGTCGGGCGTCTCCGACGATTGCTGGCTGTTCTTTGAAACGCTGCTCCGCGATGCGCGAAGCATCTCAACCATTCGGGCGCTCTCACAAAAACTTGGCGTGGTCCCAAGTACGCTCGTGAGCCGGTTCTTTCGGCTCGACCTCCCGGCACCGAAGCGCTACCTCGCACACATACGGCTGATGCGCGCGGCAAAGCTTGGAGAGAATCCCGGTCTCTCCATTGCCAGCATCGCGAACCATCTCGACTACTCGTCGCCGCAGAGCTTCGGGCGGCACGTGCGGCTCGTATTGCGAATGTCTGCGGGCGAATTTCGCCGCCGGTACGACGGAGAGGGGATGCTCGAACGGTTTCGTGCCGAGCTGATTTCACCGTATCGTGCGCGGCTCGCGCAATTGCGGCCACTCGCACCAGGGGGGTGACAAATGCCTGTTCACAGATCGCCGCTCAGCGAGGCTTGCAGCACCGCGACGGCGTCGCTTTTCTTCGCGCGTGAATTCGCGTGCGTGGTTTCGTGCGGCAGGTCCGTTGCTCGTTGTGCTCGTGATTGTTTTCCTTGTGGGCGGATTACGATCGCTGCGCGGGGGCACGTCCACCGTTGCCGTGATCGCGCTGTGGGCGCTTGCGGCCCTGAGTATCGGCGCCCTGCTGGTTGGTCGGACGCGAGTGAGGCGTCACGCGCGGTCCCTTGCAGAACACACGGCGATGCTCGAGCAACTCGCCTCGGAACTCTCGCGCGCGAATCGCGCGAAAGGCGAGTTCCTCGCGAACGTGTCGCATGAGCTGAGGACTCCGCTCGCCGCGATCGTCGGGTACGTCGAAATGCTTCGTGAAGGCACGTACGGAGATCTTTCTCCGCGTCAGGCTGGTCCCGTCGAGAGGATCGAAGCCAGTGCAAACCATCTGAAAGAACTCGTCGACGACATCCTGGATCTTTCAAAGCTCGACGCGGCACGCATGGATGTGCAGCGTGAACCGCTGGCACTGCGTCCGTTCGTCCTCGATCTGGCGGGCGCGGTCGAGCCTCTCCTCACTGAAAAGTCGCTCGCGTTGTCGATCAGCGTGGGGACCACGTTGCCGCGGCTTCGAACCGATCCGTCGCATCTGCGACAGATACTCATCAACCTGCTCGCGAACGCCATCAAATACACTCCGAGCGGCCAGGTCGCCGTTCGGGCGCGCCTCCTCGACACATCCGGATCGGAGTCAGATCGAACCCGATTGCCTGCGCGCTTGCCGGGCGCTCACGGAATCTGGATCGCGATCTCCGTGCAGGACACAGGCATAGGAATCGCGCCGGAAGATCACGCGCGCGTATTCGATGAATTCGAGCAGGTGAACGCAGGTCCGCGAGGCGATTCGATGCGAAGGGGAACCGGCCTGGGGCTCTCGATCTCTCGACGGCTCGCGCGACTGCTGGGGGGAGAAATCACACTCGAAAGCGCGCGCGATCGAGGAGCAACGTTCACGGTGTGGCTGCCGGTTGATCCCGCGGACCTGACCGCGGGATAAAGCGCCGGACCTATCGGTTTCCGAACAGTCCTTTCAGACGTGACACGAGACCTGGGGCGTCTTTCGGCGCCGACGAAACCGCTTCATCGAGCGCCTTCGCGAACGCCTGCACATCGGCGTATCGGTCTCCGGGGGCCTTGCTGAGACCCTTCATAACCACGTCTTCGACTCCCTGCGGAAATCGAAGATTCGGTTTTGCTTCGTTGAGGCGCACCGGCGGCTGAGAGAGCAACTGCGTGAACATCTCTCTGGGATTCCTTGCGGTGTACGGCAGCACGCCCGCGAGCAGAAAGTACGCGATGGTGGCAAGACTGTATTGGTCGGCCGCAGGCCCAACCATCTCACCGCTCAGCGCTTCCGGCGCGACGTACATGAGCGTTCCCACAAAAAACCCGGCCCGCGTCAGGCGTTCGTTCGGGGCCGTATCTGTTGATGCGGCAATTCCGAAATCGAGCAGCTTTACCTGACGTGTTTCCGGGTCATACATCAGGTTTTCGGGTTTCAGATCGCGATGGACGATGCCCGCTGAGTGGGCCGCGCCGACGGCGTCCGCGATCTGACGAACAATCGCAACCACCTCATCCGTCGGAAGGGGTGCTTTGCGCTTCGCGTATTTGTCGAGGATTTCCCCAGCAGCCCACTCAATTGCGAGGAAATGCAGACCAGGCGTCGCCTCGCCGATTTCGAGGGTGCGGACCACGTTCGGGTGTGTTACCCGTGTGCCGAACGTCGCCTCACGAACAAAACGCGTTACCGCGGTCTTATCTTGACGCAGTCGCTCGCGTAGCACCTTCACAGCCACGGTGCCGTGCGTCGCGTGCTGCGCACGATAAACGGTGGCAGTACCCCCTTCCCCAACGAGGGATTGGAGGGTGTATCCTGCGATCTCGGTCCCTATCAGTGATTCTTGCGGCACGGCGCGATACTAACGTTTGAACCTGTCTACAACAAGCATGATCGGCGTTTGAACTACGGGGTAGCAATCAGATACGGTGCGTACGACTCCTGATATTCCGCGCGCGTTGCGCGCAGCTTTCGTAGGTCTTCTGGGCACAGTTGCTGCCTGCGGGGGCCTGCAGCTGGGTTCCCGCCCCCCGCAATCTTCCCAAGGCCCTGAGCGCCCCGGGTCGGCTGCGGGATCTCCGGGCACGCCAAGCCAGCCTGGATCAGCCGCCGCTGAACCTGCGGCGCTGAACCTCGTCGACTTCAACCGGCGCATTGGCCTGTTGTCCCACGGCGCCCCATTGCCATTCACGGGATCGGTGACATACCTCGCCACCGAAACCCCCGATTCCACGTACGTCCTCGTCGCGCTGACCCTTCCGCCATCGGCCCTCGTATTCCGGCGCGAGTCCGATCAGCATCGCGCCGATTATCGGGTCCTCCTCACGGTGAAGCGCGGTGATGCCACGGTCGGCCGCGTTGAGGCCGTCGAAACGGTGCGCGTCGGTTCAGTCCGCGAAGTCACCAGCGTTGAAAACAGCATCATTTTTCAGCAGATCATGAGTGTGGCCCCGGGGCCCTACACCCTCTCGGTCAGCGTGACCGATGAAGCGAGCGCAAAAAAGGGCACGGCCGAAGTTGCTGTAGCGGCGCCCCGGCTCGCCGCCGGCACCGTATCAAAGCCAGTTGCGTTCTATGAGGTCAGCCCGCGCCTTGCACGCGACTCGACCCCGCGCATCGTCACGAATCCTCGCGCCACCTTCACATTTGGTCGTGATTCCACGATCGACTTTTATGTAGAGGCGTACGGAGTCCGATTTCCCGGACGGATCGGTGTTTCAGTGCAGGCCGAAAGCGCTACGGTGTGGACGGATAGCGTCGAGATGCGACAGGGAAATTCCGACCTTGCCACGGCGATCGTTCGAATTCCGGTTGCGCGCTTCGCTCCCGGACTCGCGTACGTAGCGACATGGGCGCCAGGATCAACAGATACCGTCAAGACACCGTTCTTCGTGGGTTATGGGGAACCGGTCCCGCCCACGACCTTCGCGGGAATGATCAGCTACCTCCGGTATTTTGCATCGGATGCGCGACTGCGGGCCCTCGGGAGTGCGCCTGTGCAGACACGCGGAATGGCATGGGCGAATTTCTATCGGGAAACAGACTCCAATCCCGCGACGCCAGAGAACGAAGCACTCTTCGCCTATCTCGAGCGACTGCGATACGTGGATGCGCAATTCGCCGAAGGAACGACGCCCGGATGGCGGACGGACCGGGGCATGGTCTACCTGCTCTTCGGTCAGTACGACGCGGCCGTTGATCCGTTTGGTTCCTCCGCAGACCGCTCCGAGCGCGGGCGCTCGTTGCAGTGGGAGTTTCGTAGCCTGAATCTCTCGGTCGAATTCATTCGCGCTGCACCGTTCGCGCAGTGGCGCATGACCGCGACTTCCGAGCAGGCAGTGCGATCGGCCGCACGAAGACTGTTGGGCGGCGATATTCAACGGTAAGCCGCACCGCCAGTAGTCGCGTCGTGCGCCTGCTGCGCACTCTTTCCACGATCACGTGACACAAAGCGAACGCCCCCGTTTGTTTCTCGTTGACGGATATGCGCTGGTGTATCGCGCATTTCACGCGGTCGGAAGTCGTCCGCTGACCACGAGCCGCGGAGAAAACACGTCGATCCCATGGGGCATCGCAAATTTCCTCGATCGACTGAGGAAAGGTCATACTCCATCGCATCTGGGCTGGGTTCATGACGCTGGATCGTCCGGGCGCGAGCAAACGTATGCAGCATACAAAGGCACGCGTACCGCGCTTGCACCCGAGCAGCGAGTCGACTTCGATCGCGGCGTTGAACGCGTGGCAGCGCTGCTCACGGCGCAACGCGTTCCGCTGCTTTCGCTCCCCGGCTACGAAGCCGACGACGTCATCGCAACGCTCGCGCGTCAGAGCGTCGCAGCAGGAATCGATGTCGTCGTCGTATCACCCGACAAGGACCTGATTCAGCTCGTCGGTCCGGGAATCCGCGTGCTGAATCCCTACCACGGACGCCCAGGTGCAACGACCGAAAAGTGGTACGACGAGACGAATGCGACCGAACGACTCGGCGTACCGCCGCACCAGGTCGTCGATTACCTGTCGCTCGTTGGCGACACATCGGACAACATTCCCGGGGTGAAGGGAGTCGGCGAGAAAGGCGCTCGCGATTTGCTGGCGCGCTGGGGTTCTCTCGAATCGATTTTCGCACACCTCGACGAGGTAACACCACCGCGAACTCGCGCCGCACTGGAACAACACGCCGACGATGCGAAGCTTTCTCGGTCGCTCGTAACGCTGCGCGATCAGCTCGATGTGCGACTCGATTTGCCTTCGCTCGTCGTCGGTCCGCCGGATACGGCGGCGCTTCGCGCGCTCTACGTGGAACTCGAATTTGCAGGACTCGCGCGAGGCCTCGGCGCTGCGGCTGACAGCCCGGTCGTTCAGGCGTCGCCGCCCGTTCAGTATACGGTTATCGACAGCATCGAGGGACTGAACACCCTCGTGCAGCGGTGTCGCACCGCAGGGCGGCTGGCGCTGGTTACTGAAAGCGAGCTCGAGGCAGGCGCGCCGCCGATCAATACGCCATTGCGTGCCAACCTTCTCTCAATTGCAATTGCCGTCGCGCCCCGGGAGGGCTACTACCTGCCGATCGCGCACCGTGCGCCCGGTGATCAACGTCTGCTGAACTTCGAGCCGGATCCCAGCGCGCAAGTCGTGAATCTTCCGCCGCTCTCAGATCCGCGGATGCGCGCGCTTGTTGATGTCCTCGGCGATCCGGCCATTGCAAAAATCACCCAGAACGGAAAGTACGACACGCTGCTCCTTCGCCGGGCAGGCATCGAACTTCGCGGCATGACGTTCGACACGATGCTCGCGAGCTATTTGCTCGATCCAGGGCGCCGGTCGCATGCGGTCGATGGACTCGCGTTTGATTTGCTGCAGACAACGCTGCCAACGCGGGACGACGTGTGCGGAAAGGGCAAGTCTGCCATTCCCTTTGCGGAACTGGGTGTGGAGCGCGCCGCTGCGTACGCCGCCCAGCGCGCTGATTGCACGTATCAGCTGTTCGAATATTTCTCACCGCGCCTTGGCCAGCAGGGAGTGCAGTCGCTCCTCACAGATCTGGAGTTGCCGCTCGTTGCTGTGCTCGCGGAGATGGAGTGGACGGGTATCTCCATCGACCTCGAATGGTTTGCCTCGTTGAAGTCCCGCTTTCAGGCAGAGCGCCAATCGGTCGAACGCCGAATATGGGACGCAGCCGGCGAGACGTTCAACATCAATTCGAATCCGAAGCTGCGCGAGATATTGTTCGAGAAACTCGGTCTTCCCGTTCGCAAGAGAACGGCCACGGGTCCCAGCACTGATGCATCTGTGCTTGAAGAGCTCGCCGAAGAAGGTCACGTCCTGCCTGGCCTGCTCATGGATTACCGTGAAGTCGCAAAACTCGAGAGCACCTACCTCGATGCGCTTCCTGTTCTCGTCGATCCGCGTACGGGACGACTGCATACGTCATACTCACAAACCGTCGCGGCGACCGGCAGACTCTCCTCGAGCGATCCAAACCTTCAGAACATTCCAATTCGTACGGAAGTCGGCCGCGACATTCGGCGGGGATTCATTCCGCGCGCGGGCTGGTCATTCCTTGCGGCGGACTATTCGCAGATAGAGTTGCGGCTGCTCGCGCATCTCAGCGGAGATCCGTTGTTCGTTGATGCGTTCCGTGCCGGCGGCGACATTCACCGGCAAACCGCAGCGGTGATTTTTGGCGTCCCTCTCGAATCCGTTACGGGCGAAATGCGATCGCGTGCGAAGACGATCAACTTTGCGACGATTTATGGACAGGGGCCGTTTGCGCTGTCGAAGCAACTCAAGATCGAAATCGACCAGGCCAAGGCGTTCATAGCTACCTACTTCGAGCGTTTTGCGGGCGTGCGAAAATTCCTGGATGAAGCAGTCGCAAATGCGCGTGAGCGCGGGTACGCAGAGACGATCTTCGGCCGACGGCGCTATATCCCCGAGCTCCGCGAGCGGAATTTCAACGTAAGGGCATTCGGCGAACGCGTCGCCCAGAATTCCCCAATCCAGGGGTCAGCGGCCGACCTCATCAAACGCGCGATGCTGCGGGCCGCAGCGGCGTTTGAGGCCGAGGGGTTTCGCGCGGCGATGCTCCTCCAGGTTCACGATGAACTGGTTTTCGAGACCCCACCCGATGAATTGGACCGGGTCAGAACTGCCGTAGTTGAGGCAATGGAAGGCGCCGCGATGCTTTCGGTTCCCCTCGTTGTTGACGTGGGTGTCGGGCCCAACTGGCTCGAGGCCAAGGCCCTGTGACGTATGTCCCCTCTTGCGCAAGGATTGCGGACTGCGACAAATAGAGGCGAATCGAAACGCAAAAAGGGACGGGCGGTTGCGGCTTGGATCGCGTAACGTCTTATACAGTAGCCACTTGGGCCCATATCAATGGTTTGGGCCCCGCCATTGCTCTGGAGTGGGCAACGTCGGCAGCTTAATCGGTGCCGATACCGCCCGTTTAACAATTACAGCTCGATCCGGACCCCATCCATGAAGCGTCCAGGTTTTACTCTCATCGAACTGCTGATCGTTGTTGTGATCATCGGCATTCTCGCCGCAATCGCAATTCCGAAATTTCAGAGCACAAAGGGTAAGGCAAACGCGGCTGCACTGAAGTCCGATCTTCACAACCTCGCGACTGCCGAAGAAGCGTACATGTTCGACAATGGGACGTATACGACGGACAGGAATCTTCTGAAGATCACCACCTCGTCCGGAGTGGTGCTCAACATTGTCACCGCCACGATGTCCGGCTGGGCAGCGAGTGCAACTCACCCCGCGTCATTCCCGCTCACGTGCGCAATTTTTCAGGGTGGTGTGTCCCCGCTGTCACCAGCAACGATTGAAGGTTTGATCGGCTGCAACTAGCGGCTTGGTCGGTGACGGTGCCCCAATGGCGTGAGTTTGTCCGCCGAAGGGAGGGAATGCTGCACGCGATGGAAGGCGGACTATGGCTGCACCGGCATACCTGGTTCGGCAAGCCAATGGCCCATCTCGTTTCAACCGATCGCGAACGCCTTCTCGCATACGGTCGCGCCGTGGGATTGCCGGGATCTCGCCTGCAATTCAAGCCATTGAAGGATCCTCGTACCGGCGAGCGCCGGGAGGCATGGCACTGGGACCTGGGCGGGGCGTTTCTACCGCCACGATCACTATCCGTGAGGTAAATCAGCGCAGCGTCGCGCCAAGTTTTGCTGGAGCGCGGCTCGTCGATCCAATCCCGGCGAGCGCGAGCAGCGTAAACACATACGGCAGCGCAAGAAAAACCTGATACGGCACTGTTGACCCCAGCGCCTGGAAAAGTGTCTGCAGCGCGCCGGCGGCGCCGAAAAGAACAGCCGCGCCGGCGACACGGAGTGGATGCCACTTGCCGAGTACGACGATCGCAATCGCCACGAAGCCGCGCCCTGCCGACATCCCTTCCGCAAACGTGCCGGCTTGAGCCAGCACGAGCACGCCACCACCGATACCACCCAGCGCTCCCGCGAAGAGTAGCGCCCACGTTTGAGTTGTCCGAACGCGAACGCCGGCGTTGCGCGCCGACTCGGGCTCCTCTCCGCATGCACGCAGTCCGAGACCAGCATGGGTCCGGTACATCCACCACCATGTGATTGGCACGAGGATGTAGAGCAGATAGGTCGTCACTGGTTGTGCAAACAACGCGTGACCGATCACGGGAATCGCGGCGAGGGGACCGAGTGGCAGCGGATGAAGCGTCGGGATCGACAGTGACGCGCCATTCACACCAAACAATGAACGATAGAGCGCGCCCGTCGCTCCGAGTGCGAACATGCTCACGGCCGTTCCCGCGATAATCTGATCCGTTCGAAAACCGACGACGAGAGCCGCGAAAATCACTCCAACCGCAACCCCGCAGCACACGGCTGCGGCGAGTCCTCCTGCGACGCCAAAGTGTGTCGCGCCAACGAGGGCACCGAACGCGCCGGCAATGATCGCGCCTTCGACGCCGAGGTTGATGATGCCTGCGCGTTCGGCGACGGTTTCGCCGAGTGCGGCGAACAGCAGCGGCGTCGCCATGCGAATGGTCGCGTCGGCAAAGAGGGACAGACCACCACTCATGACGACGAAGGAGCGAGCAGTACGACCCGACGACGCCAGGCATCCACGAGCAGCACGGAGATGATGAGCAGCGCTTCGACCACTTTGACAAGTCCTACCGGAATGCCGGCATCGCGCTGCATCGCCCCCGCACCTGATTCCAGTGCCGCAAACAGGAGGGCACTTGGGATGATTGCTCGCGCGTCCAGCTGGGCAAGAAGTGCAACCGCAATTGCCGTGTAGCCGTAGCCCGGTGAAATGTTTTCGTGCAATGAGTACGTCACACCAAGCACCTCGACGGCGCCCGCGAGGCCGGCGAGGCCGCCGCTGACTAGCAGAGCGCCGGTGGCCGTCGCAGAAACGTCGATAAGTCCGGCACTCGCGGCGGCAAAGGGATTGGCACCGACGGCACGCAAACGAAAGCCCGCTGCAGTGCGCGTCATTACCCACCACACAACGATCGTAAGAACCATCGCAAGCGCGAAGCCGGCGTGCAGTCGCGTACCCGGTATAAGGATTGGCAGCCGGCCCGATTCCCGCACAAGGTCCGACTGAGGGTAAGTGTGTGTGCTTTCCTGCAGCGGTCCACGAACGAGCCAACTGATCAGATACATCGCGACGGAATTCAGCAGGAGCGTGCTGATAACCTCCAGCACCCCTCGCTTTTGCCTGAGCATTGCGGCGATGCTGGCCCACACCAGTCCCCCGGTTACACCAGCCACCATCGCGACGGGGATGATCAGAGTGTCAGGCATGTGCGCGTTGACCGCAACAGTCGTCGCCGCTGCGGCGCCGGCAACGAGTTGGCCCTCAACGCCGATGTTCAGCACGCCACTTCGAAATGCGACGGCCGTCGCGATGCCCGCAATGATAAGTGGTGTGGCGCGCACCAGCGTCCCGGATGTCAGCGAATACCACGATCCGAACGTGCCACCCCAGAACGCGCCGAGTGCCTCCAGCGGTGCGTAGCCGGCCACTGCAAGGACTGACACGAGCAACACGACGGTCGCAATCATTGCCGTGCAGGCAACCGCGAGAGCCCGGATCACAACGCGCCCTCGCTGGCTCCAACCATCGCTCGTCCGATGGCGTCGGCGCTCATTGACACCGCAGTGACGCGACCAGCAAAACAAACCAGCATGCGGTCGGCGAGCGCGATGAGCTCATCTATGTCTCCGGAATACACGACGACGGCGGTTCCTGCTGCAGCCGCGTTGCGAAGCGCTTGATGAACACGGGCGGTTGCATGAACGTCGAGACCGCGCGTTGGATTCTCCGCGACTAGCGCGGCGCTTCCCCGATGCAACTCGCGTCCGAGAACGAAGCGCTGCTGATTGCCGCCGGACAGCGAGCGCGCCATCGCATGGGCGTCGTCCGCGGCAATCTCGTGTTCAGTGAGGATGATTTGCGCTTCCTCCTCGAGTGCCGGCCACGGAATGCTGCCAGTGCGTGATCCCGCACCTGCGAGCGCAACGTTCTCGACAAGGCCGAAATCCAGTATGAGCGCGTCGCGGTGACGATCTTCCGGCACGAATCCGACGGTTGCCGGATATACCGCCTGACCCGACGTTGGCGACATTCGCCCGGCGAGAACACGCAACAGTTCACGTTGTCCGCTTCCCTCGACGCCGGCGACGCCAACGATTTCGCCGCCGCGAATACTCACGTTTGCGTTCGCAAGTCTTGTCACGCCACGGTGATTCACCACTGAAACATCCCGGGCAGCAAGTACTTCGTTTTGAGAGTGGGTGGGCACCCGCGGGGATTCGGCGCCAGGAGAACGGTCCCCGAGCATCCTGGCTACCAGCACGTCGATCGAAACGGCGGCCGCCGCCGATGCATGAACTGTACGTCCCCCTCGAAGCACGGTGACGTCATCAGCAACCTGCAGCGCATCGGTCAGCTTGTGTGTGATGAGCACAATGGCGGTGCCACGCGCGGCGAGCGTTCTCAATTGCCCGAGTAACTCCGCGGCTTCAGGGGGCGCAAGAACCGCTGTCGGTTCGTCGAGAATCAGCAGCGTCGCGTCCCGTAACAGCGCGTTCGCAATTTCGACCCGCTGCTGTCCGGCGACAGAGAGGTCCGCAACGCGTGCATCGGGTTCGAGGGCGAGTCCAAAACGCTCTGCCGCGGAACGCGCATATTCGCGGGCAGTCTCACGCGAATAAATACCTCGCCGGCCGAGACACAAATTCTCGGCCACTGTCATGTCGCCCACCAGAGAAAAATGCTGGTGGACCATTCCGATTCCGGCTGCGATAGAATCGGCGGGTCCGGTGAACCGCGTCTCCTTTCCGTTCCGTTCGATCGTGCCCGCATCCGGTTGAAGGAGGCCGAACGCGATTCGCATCAGCGTGGTCTTTCCCGCGCCGTTCTCCCCGAGAAGCGCGTGCACGCTGTTGGCGCGTACGACAAGATTCGCGGACTGCAATGCAGCGACACGACCGAAATGTTTCGAGATATCGTGCAGCGCAAGCGCAGGCGCCGCCGCCGCGCTCATAGACCCGTCGGCGACGCGATGAAGGACCACTCCAGGCCAAAACGGGCGGACAGATGCGCGGCGAGCGATCGCACTCCAAGCGTCTCTGTCGCGTAGTGACCTCCGTACATGATCACGAGATCCCTGTCCGGCGCGTCAACAGCCGTCCAGTGCGGACCTTCGCCGACGATCAGCGTGTCGATTCCGCGTGCCGATGCTTCAGCGAGCGTTTCCGCGTTCGCGCCACTCCCGCTGCAAATGGCCCAGCGCGCAGTCGTTCTGTTCTCAGCGAATCTCGTGGAAACGACGGCCGACCCGTGCTCACGTGAGAACGCAGCAAGCCGTTCACGGAGCGACGCGGTCGGCAGACTCGTCTCGCCACTCACGCCGCAGTGAACACCGCGATGCGGTGCAAATCCGCCAGAAACCTGCAGGCCCAGCACGCCTGCGAGGAGGCGGGAATTGCCATGTTCCGCGTGAGCATCGAGCGGAAGGTGTGCCGAATAAATCGCGATGTCGTGCGACAACAGACGGTGCAGCCGCTCATAAAGGTGTCCGTCGAAACGCTGAAGCCCGCTCCAGAACATGCCATGATGTACGAGCAGTACGTTCGCACCTGCTTCGATTGCTCCGTCGATAGTCGGCAGCGATGTATCAACAGCTGCGGCAATTCGGCGTGCAGGACCTTTGTGCGTCAGCTGCAAACCGTTGAGCGCGTTTGAATAGTCCGGAATATCCGCGATTTGCAGATACGCATCCAGATACGCGGCCATCGCTTCTACTCGGCATTCGCTCACTTAGCGCACCGAAAAAGTGCCCGCGCGAAACACCGCGGTGACCGAATCAACCTGGGTGGCGGTTCTGGCAGAGACGGTGTTTCGGAGCGCGGGGTTGTAAACCCAGCGCACGACATCGCTCTTTGTGCCGAAAGAGACAACGCGGGGCGTGAAGCTGCCGCTCTTGATCTCACGCGCTACCGAGAGGAACGCATGGGGCAGGTCGATAACAACGCTTCCAATAACCACGTCGGGGGCCACGTGGGCCTGGTCCGAATTCGCGCCAATGACACGAACGCGTCCGGATTCCTTCGCCGCCTGAAAAATGCCGAGGCCGGCAGCGTCTGCGTTTCCGAAGATCACGTCGGCTCCACGCCCCATTTGGGCGAGCGCGTGCTCCTTCCCTGCGCTGGCGTCGCTCCAATTCCCCACGTAAGCGACGAGGACACGAACCCCCGAATCAACGGATTTTGCGCCGGCTTCGAACGCCTTGAAGGATCGAACGACGGGGGGTAATTCGGTGCCGCCAATGCAGCCGAGGACATGCGATTTTGAGATTGAAGCGGCAACGATACCGGCGAGATAGGAACCCTCCTCGAACGCAAACTCGAGACTGACGAAGTTTCCCGACGCTCGATTTCCTCCGGTCGCGACGTAGACGGTTTTCGGAAATTCGCGACCCACCCGTTCCGCCGGATCCTGAAACTCGAAGCCGTGGCCGATGACGAGATTGTAGCCCTGAGCGCCGTACTGGCGGAACGTCTCTTCGATGACAGAGGGATTCTCGGTTTCGACGTTGCTGATTTCGGCGTCGAGTGAATCGCGGATGCGGAGAAGCCCTTGGTAGGCGCCGCTGTTCCAAGCCTGATCCGAAACTGGCCCTGGTGTGATCAGGCCAACGCGGAATTTTGGAGACTGCTCGATTCGGTCGTTCGTGCCACAGGACGCCAATAGGGTCGTGTGGAGAACCGCGCTGAACAGCAAAAAACGCCGTAACATCAGGCTCGTAAGTTATTAAGTGACACAGCGATACGAAATATCAGGAAACAAACGATCACCACTGTATAAGTTGTGGATAGTTTCGGATCGTGTGGGAGTTGTTGCCTAACGCATCACCTGAACGGCGGGACGATCGGCCAGATCCGCCGCGCCAGCATCCGACATCCGAACGGTTCCATTGATCCGCGCGCCCTCGTTCACCACGATCAGGCGGGTGTGAAGATCGCCGTTGAGTGTGGCGGTTCCCTGGAGCTCAACGCGCTCGTTTCCGATGACCGTCCCATCGATTGATCCGGCGAGGATCACTTCAGTCGCGTGCACGTTCCCACGCACTGATCCATCCCGCCCCACGATGATCTGACGAGCCCCGCTGATCGATCCTTCGATGCGCCCGTCGATCTTGATAAGCCCAGGCCCCTCGAGGTCGCCCACGAAGTGCATGCCCGCGGCGATAATCGAAAGCACTGCGTCGCCACCAGCTCGCGGGTCCTGCACTTTCGTTTCTTTGTTGAAGATCGCCATGGCAACGTTTTCTCCTACGGTCGCTTGATTCCCTTCGATGCGGCCGGATTGGTTGTGTCGACGGGTGCGCCGAGCATTCGATAAACCTGATTGTACTGATCCTGAAGCTCCTGCAATCTGGCTTGAAGCGTCTTTCCAGCACATTGGGATCCTAAGCTTAGAATTCCACGTGGACAAGTTGTCGCG